>Ga0265797_10007084_pt1 | contig 15514 bp, 18 predicted proteins | sample P2T30metagenome_FD_192433 | JGI IMG/M metagenome (GOLD analysis project Ga0265797, IMG submission 192433) | Plant litter microbial communities from East Loma Ridge, Irvine, California - P2 T30 | ecosystem: Environmental > Terrestrial > Plant litter > Unclassified | place: USA: California... | reverse complement strand
GCTTGGACGGCGATGGCGGTGCTGTGGCCGTCTTTTTCGATGAGGTCTACTGTTCGTTGAGCGAGGTCTAGGGCCATGTCGACACAGACGACTTGTGCTCCTGCTTCTGCTAGGAGGATTGCTGAGGCGCGTCCGTTGCCTATGCCGTCGCCTGCTGCTCCTGCGCCGGAAACGATGGCTACTCGGCCGGCGAGAGAGCGGGCTGGACGGGGGAATTCTTCTGCCATGGTAGGTGTATTTTCGATTGAGGGATTACGGAGTATTAAATGGGTTGTCTTTACAGATTGTACAATGTCCCAGACGTACAATGCTTTACATGTATATGTCGGTGGTTGATGGACCGAGGTAAGCGGTTCACATACATTTACTCCGCGTTTATATGCAACGAAAGCATGCAGTCTTACGCCATGGCTATTGCGGCTCTATCAGAGTCCTAACTATGAGCATTTACCAGGTTTGAATCATATTCACGGTCGTTCGTGTTGGCCAATATAGCTTGGATTTGTACTTTTCATATAATGAGCTAACGGCAGATTCACCAGGAATTAAAAATGATCACAATGCGAGTTTTATAGCCATCCTGGTCAACCTGTTAGTTGCAAAACACCGCATCTCTGCGTGTGACATGAAGACATATCCACAATATCTGCAAGCAAGATCGTCCAAGCGATCAGACCAAAACGATCGTCCAAGTCCGTAAAAACGCCTCTCGTCCCTTCCTCATAATCATCGTAAACCAGTCTCTCCCATCAACGACCACCCCTCAAGCGTTCAACGAAGCGCTCGCAACAGGGCACTTCTGCGCCGAAGCATCGTTGGCCACAGCCGGATGCTCATGAACCTTCGCCTTATGGTGCTCAAGCGTCGCGTTCGTCACTGGGCAGACCGACCCGGACTCCTTCTCAGTCAAATGCGGGTGGGTAGGCGGCAGGTAAGCGCTGACGGGGCCGACGATGGGGCAAGTGGCGTCTGTGATGGAGTCTTTGGTGTTGGCGTTCTTGAGGGCCGGGCAGGCGCTGGCATCTTGCTTGGGCTCGGCGACGGCGCTGTGGTCGTGGATGATGGAGGTGTCGTGGTGGGAGACTTTGGCGTTGGTGATGGGGCAGCGGGCTTCCGGGTTGGAGGCGTCGTAGTGCGGGTGGTTGGGGGGGAGGACGGTGGTGGTGGTTCCTACGACGGGGCAGACTTGTTGGGCGGACATTGTTGTGGTGGTTGGTAGGAGTGTGTGGTCGGAGTTATCTGGGTATTGGGTTGTCTTTGGAGGGTTGCGTATGGTCTCTGTTCAAGGCGATGGAGTGTGTGTACAGCAAAGGAAACAGGATGGAAGAATCAAGGAAACAAAGGAAACTCCACAGCTCCCACTCCGGGCACTTACTTTTTACCTTGTCGTGTCACCCTTGGTAGTCCTCAAACATCACAAGCTCGAACGACCCCGCGCCTGCCCTGCTAATTCTGCTTACAACGCGGGTCAGCGATCTATCCAGAGCTTGTGATTGGACCAGAGCGTGAAGCTTCACTCCACTACTGCCCATCGAGAACCTTAGTCGGTGAGCCGTATTGCCCATGGGATTCTGCTTGGTTGTCGCATATTGGCGGATGCTGTCAGTACATGCACAGTACATGCATGCACAAAGACATGACGTGGTTTGATATATATTGACCGATCAATTCGCCTCTCTACACATAGAACACAGAGTTAAATGCAACCTCCAGAATTGACTTGATGTGTCATAGGGTATCTAACCCTCATAACCCCAAGCCAGATCAGATGTCTAAATCATGTCTCTCTCACAAAAGCAGTATACAGTGCCTCCAGTGCCTATCTAATAAGTCATATGCCCTTTCGGTGCAGTAGTAACGACCTGATATGGTAAGGATCTTCTGGTCACGCCACAGGCTTGAGGTCAGGCTCGACAACATTTCATCGACTTGAATCTTGAACATGACAAACAATGTGCATGCATTTCCCTACAGTCAACCTCATCGCAGTATCGATCTTGTACCTGACATAGCACACTCGCCCACGAGACAGCATGATAAAGCCGACATACCATTTACTACGAGTCTGATCAATTCATCGTCCGAAGGCCCATCCATGATGTAGTACAGAAGGTCGATGGGATGGCCGACTCCATATGCAGACTTAAGCCCAAAAATGAATGCGTAATGTTTCGATACGGATCGTACCAAGGTCGTATTTAACCATAAGGTGAGCATAATATTTCTGCAAACTTGCATGACTACATGTACACTGCATGGGACAAATGGCACGATGCAATGGCAGTCGAATTCGACCGTATCTACCCTACTTCAAAAGTCTCATCTGTCTGGTCTGCCCCGACTTCAAAATCCAGTCTCCCTTCCACAAATAAACAAAATCGATCCGCAGCTGTGTTGGGTATCATTGCCGGTGCGCCCTGTGAAAAAACAAAAATCAAAAAGAGAGAAGGAAGAGTCATCGAGGTGTGACGAGGGAAAAGAAGATCATCCGCCGTCACGAACAAGCCCGCTCAAACACCAAGTTTGAAATCATAGTCCAAGCCCTCTTTGGCGATCCATTCCTTCAGCAGAGCCACGCCCGCTCGCGCAGCCTGAAGAGGGTCCGTCTGCACGCCCAAGGGCAGCCTGTAAGCGCCCTGCAAGAGCTTTCTAGGCTCACCGAACTCGCTTTGGCTGGGTGCTGGCAGGGAAGTCTTGGAACGTGCAGCCCAGGTTTTTGGGAAGGCTGTGATGACGGTGTCTATGTCCATGTGCTCGTCTGCGTGCAATGCAGCTTTGTGTAGGGCGCCGCTGAGCTCGAGCAAAGAGTCGCGGCTTGGTCCCTCATTGGGGAACTGTGCGGCGATTTCGAGAATCCTCGCGTGAATGACGACAGCAAGGCTGGAAGCAAGGCCATTGAGTGCGGCAAAGTCTTGCGTGGTTCTTCCCACGAAAGAACAGAAAGGAGTTAGGCTACGCCAGCCTCGTATAGGGATGTTCTGGTTGGCGACAAGTGCAGCGCGGTCAGAACAGGTGAACGCCAGAAGATAACAGAATAGTGATTCGAGTGACTTTGCCGCAGCGGTGCGACGTGCTCTGGAATTGGGTTTATTGCTGAGAAGATCGGATGCGCCATGCTTGAGGTCACGGCCGAGCCTTTCAAGGCGCTTCTGCTCAGCATCCCAAGCCTGCGGGGTAGCAACCTTGGTGGAGGGAGGGTTACTGGAGGGCGGTTTTGATTTTATACCGTTTGGCTGAGATGAACGGGTTTGCTCGCTTGGAGTGCTCGACAGCGCAGGAGGTGTCTCAACCTGACTGTCCGTTGAAATTTCACGCCTAGGGTGAAGAAGATCCTTGCGAGTAACAGGAGTCACCATGTGACTTTTCTGCTTGGTCGATACAGCCGGCGACGGTGCTGGAGGTGGCACAGGCGTGCTTGGAGCCTTCTTCAAGTCGAGAGCAGCAGGTGCATTTCTCTTTGACGGAGGTTGTTGTGATGAAGCGCCCTCAGTTTGCTTCTTTTTAGAAGGCTGCTCAGGCACAGCGTCGTCAACTCTCTTCCTCTTGGCCAGCGGCTCTGGATCGTCCAAATTTTCTTTGGTCGACTCTCTCCGAGGACGCTTCTCAGCAGTGGCGCGCTTGTCATCTGCCTTCTTAGACAGAGGTGCGATCTTCTGAGCGACACCCTTTCCAGCTCGTCGTGGCTCATCCGCTTCATCTCCTGCCTTCGAAGTAGTTTCTCGGCGACGAGCATCGTGCTCTGCAGCATCTTCATCGTCAGAACTTTCCAGGGTTGAGCGTGAAGCTGTCAAAGTCTTGTCTGGTCGAGCCGGGAGTTTGAGAATGCGCTGCACATCCTCTTTCTTTGCCTTCTTGAACTTGATCTTGGCGATCAGAGATGGCCTTCTCTTCTCTGCGCTGGTCGATGATGACTCCGCATTGGTAGCTGCGCCGGCTGCTTGTACTTTGACAGAAGCTTCAGGAGATCTCGCGCGGTCGTGATCTTCTGGACTTTTGTTTCGTGAACTTGCAGGAGCCTTTGATCCCACAGGTCGTCTACCATCCACTCTTTCATCGCGCTCAGGTCTGCTCGTCTGCTTTGTCTTGGTAGCTTTAAGCGCAGCGTCTATGTTGGCTGGCAATTCTGGCGAGAGGCGTGGTGGAAGTTCGAATATGTCCAGTGATTCAGGTTCGTAGCGAAGAGGCGAAAGCTTCGGTGGCATGTATGTGTCCGTCTCGGCATCTTGCTTGTTCGTGGTGCGCCTTGGAGGAGAAGGTGATCGAAGTTTACTCGTCTCCTTGGTCGCGGATACCGGTGCTCCGGTTCTAAGTTTCTTTAGTGGTGGAGGCGAGTGTTTTCCGTTGATCCCGAGCGCTTTATCCCTGCGCGTTCCCATGAACTCTTCTCTCTTTCGTTTGAGCTCGAATTGCTCTGGCAGGACTTCGTTTCTGCGCTGCGCATCTTTGCGATCCGACGCATCACGGCCAGCCTCTGATCTTTCGTTCTCCTCCACTGCTTTGATCATATCCGCACTCTCAGCCTCCAGCGCCTTAACTCTTTCTGCGGGCCCTTTGACAGCGGGCTGCTTGCCAGATTTGTCTGCATCTCGAGCACCCGAGCCGTCTCTCACTGGTGTCTCTCCTGTCTTCTTGCTCTTGTATGCGCCGAACGAAATGACCTTTTTTGGACCTTGCGCAGGCGTGTTTGACCCAGTCGCATTGCGCGTGCTGTCCGCGGTTCCGGGGCGTTCATCGGGGTAGTGCTGAGCGTGCAAGGACAACATGCTTGATCCAGGCTCCTGGAAGTTGAAGGTCTGGTACTGAATGCCCTCGCCTTCGTCATATCTGAATGGGGTGCCGTGCAGCCACTGGTACTGCTGCGATCTCCACTGGTACTGGTATTTGAGGTGTTTGTCTTGCGCGATCGTGATGATGTATGGATCCGCCAGAGTATGCTTTTGCATGCGACCCACAGCATGATCCAACCTTTCAAGTTCGGCCTGGTCTTGTTCGCTGATCCTGTTCACATGGGGAGATGGGCGCGGGTGCTCAGCGGTGGCTTGCGATGCGCCGATCGGAGGCATTGCTGTTGCAGGCAGTTTTTGTGGATTGAAGGTATATGTTGTAGCCGGCGGTATGTTGTCGGAATATTGTAAACATGAGTCGGAGCTTGTGGTGTAATCAATTGTGTGGTTGTTGGTATGCGCGGTGTTTCGTGGTAGAGTTGTGAGCAAGTAGGTGAGCGAGGCGGCAGCTGTAACAATGAGCTTTCAATGGCTATTGTCCCATGGTATTGTCAGCACGCGCACAGGCAGGCAGACGAGAGGGGCGCATGTGACAATACGAGAGAGCACACATACCTGAAGCAGCGCAAGTTGGGTGAATACAAATAAATGCTCGGTGCTGTTGTACCTATGTATGTATTCCTATGCGCGCAAAAGGCGGGCGAGGGCGTGTTTGCGCGCGCACAGCCCCACGTCGTCTTTCGTCGTCGTCGCAGGGCAGCAGGTGAGGGTGCAAGTGCAGCATTGGCAGCGCGCAGCACGCAATACGCAGACGCAAAGATGGCAGTATATCAGAGCGGTATGGATATGGCAGCAGAGTGAATTGTCCCAAGTCACATGAGGGCGCAAGCGACGTCACGGTGTAATGCTGGAAGGAAGGGAAGTTGCCGCTGCCGCTTTGCCTTTCCACTTGCACGCTGACCTGATCCGGCGCTCGGCCAAGCACATGCACGCATCTACCGAAACAGACAGACAGGGAGAGTGGTTGCTGCATGCTGACGTGCTGCTGTATAGCCATCGACGAATGGTGTGTCTTCCTGGATGACCTACACACATCTCCATTGACGCCATCCATCCGCATTGGGCTCTTGCGTGATAGGTATCGATCGCTGGCAGCCTCGCGGTGAGGACAACAATCTATACCCAAGCCACCGCAAGGCATTATTTGGGCGTGGATGCACAGCTCCTGCAGCCAGCCCTCTACCGCCTAGCCGGTGATCAAAACGTGGCAAGGCACAAGCGAGCCCACACCTGCATTGCATCCCACCAACGCGAGCAAGCCTCACCGATGTCCTGGGATGTGCTGTTGCAAGCCACGAACCGTTATCGTGAGGCGCCTGTCTATGAACTGCAAATGAATACATCTAGATATATGGTCAGCCAGGTGCAAGCGCACCGGGTATAATTTTGTTTTTCGCGACCCCTATGTGCTGCCAGCCGCGTATGCTCGACGCCGACCCACTTCTATATGCCTTTATCGAACCACAAGTACAAGCACCCTGGTGGCCATGCTGCATATTGTTCGCCTTCCGTACCACATCCGCGACTTTCACGAGATGTCGAACAGATATGCTAGCAAAACCTAGGAGAATTGACTTGCGCCAGAAGGACGTTACAGTGCCATCCTAGCGACTCCGCCCAGATATGACAGAGCAAGATTGTAAACCTCGCAGGATCCTGAATCTGCGTAGGACAACTCGAAGAGACATGTGTAGTCCATCGCAGCATGGCATTCTGACGCAACATATGTCCTCCGCCACAACTCCCGCGCCACATTCTGAGTAACACACCCTACGTATGATCAGTACTGTGACCATTTCGTGCCTGATGCTGTGTTGTCTCACTCGACTTCAGGCTACCAGGACACCTGGGCTGTCCCACAGTTCCAGAATGACCAAAAACCACGCAGTGGCTGCGCACCGTCAGCGGACACTGTATAACAAGACTCGGTTCCTGCTGCCGACCTCATCCGCACGATGTTGACCACCGCAAGACTCACGACAGAGACAGGCAATGATGACGACAACAACAACAACAAACTACAAAATGCGATTCCGAAATGCTTCCCAAACGCTACGATGGCCGAACTATTCACGCACAACATTTCCAACCATGGCTCGCAGCAGCGCTCACTTCTCCGATATCGCCAAGCCGTGCAGGGACAACCATTGCCCTTCGAGATCAAGATGCTGCTCACGGCGCAGCTGTCGAAACGCTCTAGCATCGCGGCTCGATCGCCGAGAGCTCACCATCACCACCAAGAAGAATATTCTTTACCCCGTGCTTGACAACATCGACCTCATCAAGAAGGACATACGACACAGGTGCGATCGCTCCGCTTGGAAAGGCAGGGAGATCACGCACGCGTACGACAGGTTCGCTTCCACCATGAACCAAAGAATCGCTCCTGCGAGCTGCCGTTGCAAGACGTGCGCGATCGAGCGAGCAGATCGCAAGATTGCTCTGCTGTCCGCGCAGCATCGCGAAGCGAAGCGTTGGCTTGATGCGCTGAGGAAGTATCGCTGGAAGTACGATCTCGATGCTAGCTCACGCTCAGCAACTGTGAGCAGGTGAGTTTGATAGTAGTTCTGCCTTACTTGAAGTCTGGAAGATCGCTGATAGTTTTACCAGCAGACCAAAGCACCGTTCACACTCTGGATGGAGTCGCTGGCTACCTCAACCCAGCAGGCGGAGCACTTGAATGTGCGCTATCACCTGAGGAGGACTTGACGCATTTGACTTATCTCGGCGAGGGCCCGCCTACGTTCCTGTCACTATCTGATGGCAATCTTAGGTATTGGAGGAGTTTGGGCTTATTGGAGGGAACCATCGCTTCCTGCTTCCCACATTGACTGTATGTTGTCTGAGACATCATGCACGAGCACTTTGTCCAACGTAGCTAGCTAGCTGTCTCGCTTCTTCAAGTTTGTGCGACAGCACACAATTCAGCGCTTGCTTGTCAGAGACATCTCAGCGAACAGTTTCATGCTGGTATCACCAGTCGCCGTTTCTTGTATAAGTTCACTGACGGCGGCGCTGTGAAACAACCATCAGCGCACAATCACCACTCAATATACACCATGGCACCCTGCATCCGCAGTCACTGCCCCTCGCACAAACACTGCTGCCAGCGCTACAGCTGCACGCTCGAATTCCGCAACCGCCTCGAACGCCGTCGCTCCGAGCGAGACCAGCTCAAAGCGAGACTGGAAGCTGATACCGCCAACTCGATGAGATCTCTCCGCAAGTTGAGAGAGGTATGCAGCAAGTTCGACAGAGAGTGCCTCCAACGGACCAAGCAGGGGTACGATGACCAAGTTTCGAAGACAAACAGCCGCCCCAAGTGCCTCTGCGCCGAGTGTGCCGTCGAGCACAAGGACCGCGAAATCGCCTCTCTGCGGAAGAACTACCAGGCCTTGCAAGCCGTGCAGCAGGCCGTAGCGGATGTGCAGATGTATAAAAAGAGGCGCGGGGAAAGACACAAGGCGACGACTCCGTAAGTATATGTTTGTATAGGCTCAGTTTTCGGTTCATGACTGACTTGAATGGCTTGCTTCTAGACCTCCACGTGATGCGAGTGCCGACGATTGGAAGAGGACCGTCCGCCACGCCGCTGCCCAGCCGGATGGTGTTGATGTGAGGGGGACGGGAATCATGGACTTTCTGCCTGTGAAGGACTTCTTGGACAGGGGTATTATCGTTGAGCGTCTGGTCATCCCTGGCCGTGCTCGCCGCTGAGATGTCCATAGCGAGTGGCAAGTCGAATCGATATAGAGTGGTGGAAAGTTGCCGATGCAGTTCTATAGTTGACGAATGTGATTTGAATGAGAATTGGAAGAGTTCTTCACGCATACCCATGTGGCTCTTGAGGCTGATTCTGTCCATCGTAGGTGTTAGAAAGCGCTTGTGAGCCACTGAGATACTGTCAAGGGTACGTGAGTATCTCAGAGTCATTCAAGCTGCCGCCTTCAGGCTTGGATGTGTAATGACGGGACGGCTGCCAGTGAGACAGCATCCTCTGATATATCTTGAGCTGGTCCGACTTACCGAAGTTAACGAGGCAGGAGCGAAGGTGGTCGCTCCTTCCTCACCCATATGTCAACATGCCACGCTCCACAACAACAACAACACGTTCGCCTCCTGGCAACCATCACATTCGTTCTTTGACAGTGACTTTGCAACCTCATCTACAGTTCAGCGCAATCCCACTCGCCACCAACAGATATGGAGTTCACCATCAAACCCGCAAAAAATAAGAAGCATGGCAAAGGTGCCAAATCAGCGAAAGCGGTCTGTAAGCTAGTCCACTGTCATCGCGTGCCCGGTCACTGCGCGCGCTCAGAGTGCCATCAGCAAATCATCGACGCAGTCAAATCGCTCGAAAGCGAGAAGCTGGCACTAGCAATCTCAGTCGACGGTCGCATCGAGGAAACCAAGCGCCTTGTTGCCGAGATCGAGAAAGAATGCGATATGGAGGCTTTCAGCAAAGATCCGATGCGCTCGTTCCAAGCGGCTTTCAAAACTGGTGTTCAAGCTCGAACAGCGAGGACTGGATGTGATTGCGCAGAGTGTGAACAAGAGCTGGCGAATTCAGATGTCGAAGTGATGGCGGAGAGGTTGGCGGTCACTCAAGATTGGCTGGCTGCTCTGCGCGAGTACCGATCGAAGAATGACTTGGAGTTCTTGCGGGATCAAGCTGGTCAGGTGCCTGAGTACACATAATATCCAAGTCTGCTGACAGAACCACGCTAATGATTTTCCTGTCCAGTTACTTCTCGGGCGGCAAATACTTTCAGCAGATCGGAACCCATCGAGGACACGGTGCCTCCAAGATCAAGCCAAGACTGCAAATGCAGAATTCCTACAACGTCTTAGCGCTCACCACAAACGACATGGAGAAGCGTCCACTCAAAGCAGCGTGGGCCGCGAGGAGGATTGCAGCACCTAAGAACTCAACCATTCCTGGACTTCAGGGCGAACAAACTCCTTTGGCTGATGGGAGAGTCCTTGTCCATGACGGGCAATACATCACCAACAAAGGTCGCACAGTTGCACTCGAGGAGACTACGATTGTCTCCATAGAACAACCCAAAGCGGCAAACTAAACCCTGAAGCTGACGATGGATTGAGTGACATGGTTAGGGAGTCACTTCAGTGGAGTGAAAGGAGCCGGAAAATCAGGCCAGCCAACGAATCTAACGATTTCAACGACGAAGTCCACAACAAAGAAGATGCCAACGGGCGAGCGATTGAGTTCTGGACCTCGAAGGGAGGCCTAGTCCTTGGACTGTTGGAGGATAGAACCGGGTCTGCGGTTGTGTGACTGAGGTTTGACCGCCGTAGATGCGAAAGAAATGCCAAGGTGTGAAGAGAACCGTCCGACCGAACAATGTACAGCGGCTTGTCGACCGCAAAGTTACCCGGTAGTTGGTATGGACGCATGTCGTGCAAGGGGTCGTAAATGGTGTGTTGTTGTGCACTGATAGCTAATTTCAAGCTCTGGACCTAATAGGCTGGACGCCTGAAGGTAGTTTAACATTGTCCCTGCCATCATTTTGTCTATTAACAGTGAACTAAGTCACTAACCACTGACCGCAGCAGCTAGCTTGACGTGCAGTGCAGATTGTCTGTGTGGACGAGTCAGTGAAGATAACGTGTGGAGTCTCCTCACCAGAAGGCTATTGTTTAGCATTGTGATCCCCATGAGCACGGTCTCTTGACAAAAAGGCAAGCATCAGATGCCGGCCGGCTTGTGCGCACGAGGCGGTAGTTCTAGTGACCTGCTTTGTCGATCATCTTGACCAATTGGCAATTTGCGGCAGTGCAATCCCGAAAGTATTATCATAGTCATGGAGCTGCATGTCCGGGCGATCAGCGAGACCCGTCCAGGGAGGCCAAAAACGTTGGGCTACTCCTGTAGTGATGGCGACTAGTGCACACGTCTTCAAGTCCCTCATCAATTCGCCATGGGCCGGACGAATGGCGACGAGTTTGCAGAGTAATATCTTTGGCGACCAGAGGTCATGTAAAAGCCGTAAGAATCTTGGTCCACCTGTAATTTTGAAACAAACCCTATCTTGTAGATATAGGGTTCGATTTCTTATACACGGGGACTCGGGGGAAATGGTATGCCTGACGCGCCTGAAAACTCGCAGTCGTCATGTAATTCGAGCGTGATGAAGATGTGCGGCGGGAGGATTGTCCCCTAGTTAGCCCGAGTGCAAATCTTTGCCTTGGTGGCGGGAGTTTGACAGCTCAGTCCCACGCTCCGCGGCTCGCTCTTCCTTGAGGCTTGCGCTATGGAGACGGCACGGACTTGAGGAAGACGTGCGGTCTTGCTAGCAGAGCGAGTCAGCGGTGGAAGCTGAGGTGGTTGTTGTCTGGCTGAAGATGTTGCGATTGTTACAAGACACGTGTTTTCAAGCTTTACGTTGTCAGGCGTCCATCGTACTCGAAGTTTCTTTGCATGTGTATTGACACACGCATACATACTATACCACTCTCAGCGCCTGCAGCGATGTTTACTTGCTCAGGAGCAATGCGCTGTGGTTAGATAGGAAATGATAACATGTGCGCGAACAATGCATGCCTAGTAAGGATGGTGAAACTTTGATGTGGAGATTCCAGCACCCTGATGGGTGGAAGTCTGCAGGTTCCACTTGAGCGGACTCTGGGTCGGGCGGCTGCATCGGCCCCGGGATGATCGACGACTACTGCACTCCCCAAGTGGGCCCCGACCAACATGTTGGTGCGCACGCCATGTTGATTGTTTGGCGACTGCTGATGGTAGCGTTGATGACACGAGCTCTCGAGCTCTGCCTCTGGGGCGAGGAAGAGCACAACACTCACTCTCTGGGTCTTCATGAATGTGGTAATGCTTCAACGACAAGGCGATGTTCTTACATGTTGGTGGTCATTGAATAACGATATCTACTATAGAACATATACGCCACGGTACCTAGACGTCTTCCATCCTCTGTGGAGAGCTCGAGATAAACAACTCCACGTGGTGTCAGGCACTAGTCGACGGCACTCCTATCCAGGTTCCTGAGAAATTGCAATCCTCGCCTCACTGACCCACATCCTCAGCCTAGCAGCTGCTCTTCAGGAGCATCGACATACTCCCTCGTGACATAGCGGTAGTCAATGCCTGCAAGCTACTAGCCTCTTTATCAGATCCTGTCCAAAACCAGCAGAGTAGTAGCCCAAGCTTGTCAACGTCCACGTCGATCACTACTGCTATTGCACTGTGGCGTAAGGGACCATTGGTCGAGCATTGATGGTATCCACGACTCTAGGAATGATAGCAACCCGGTTCTGACTCGATGCCTTCCCCTCGTCCATCAGGTGTGAGCACCACCTGCAAGGCGTCGAGGTATATGAAGGGTTCCCTCCCAGCATCCAAATCGATCTTGTCACACACCACTGCACATCTCTCTCACCTTCTCTAATACCAACTTCACCACATTCTTTAATCTCTCACACTCTTTTACACAATGCAGTACGCTTTCATCACCCTCGCCCTTACTGCGGCCACCCTTGCTCTTCCCACCACCAAGCGTGAGGAGGGTGTCGTTTCTGGTGTTGTCGGCACAGTTACCGGTGTGACCGGTAGCCTCGGCGGAGTGACTGGCGGTCTCGGTGTCAAGCGCGACATCGTTGGCGGCGTTCTTGGTGATGTCGATGAGACTCTCAAGGGCGTGAACGTCGGCGTGAACGCCAAGCGTGGCCTTGTTCCCGACGCTTTGGAGCTTGTTGGCGGAACCACCGATGGTCTCAACCTGAAGCGCGGTGTTGTTTCCGGCACTGTTGACGATGTCAAGCAGACCGTTGGCGATGTTGATGTCAAGCAGACCGTCGGTGACCTGAACATCAAGCGTGGTGTTGAGGGTACCGTCAAGGACCTCAACCTTGGCGGCACTGTCAAGGGCTTGAACGTTGGTGGAACTGTCCAGGGCTTGAACGTCGACCACGTCGTTTCTGGCACTGCTGGAGGCGCTGTTGGCACCGTGAAGGGCCTGAATGTCGACCAGACTGTTGAGAACGTCAAGCGCGGCCTTGTTTCTGGCACCCTTGACGGCGTCACTGGAACTGTTGATGGCCTCAATGTTGGCGCCACCGTCAACGACTTGAACGTCAAGCGCGACCTTCTCTCTGGCACTGTCGGTGGCGTTACCGACACTGTTGGCGCCACCGTCGATGGCTTGAACATCCTCAAGCGTGATATTCTCTCTGGAACCGTCGGAGGCGTTACCAACACCGTTGAAGGCCTCAACGTTGGCCAGACTGTCGATGGTCTGAACGTCGTCAAGCGTGGCCTTGTTTCTGGCACTGTTGGCGATGTTACTGGCACCGTCAACGACCTCGACGTTGGCAAGACTGTCGATGGATTGAACGTCAAGCGCGAAGTCGCCTCCGGCGTCGTCAACCCTCTTCTCCAGACTGTCACCGACACTGTTGACGGCCTCGGCCTGAACGTCAAGCGTCAGTCTGAGGGTGCTCTCGGACTCAACTCTGGTCTCGTTGGCAACGTCCTCGGCAGCAAGCAGAACAACGCTGGTGACGCCCTTGCTCTCAAGTCTGGCTCTGCTGGTTCCGTTCTTGACAACCTCCACCTTAAGCGTGACTCTGGCGATGCTCTCGGCCTCAACTCTGGCCTTGTCGGCAACCTCCTCGGTAGCAAGGAGAACAACATGGCCGATGTCCTCAACCTCAACTCTGGTACCGTCGGCTCCACCACTGACAACGTTGTCAAGCGTGAGTCTGGCGACGCCCTCGGTCTCAACTCTGGCCTCGTTGGCAACGTTCTCGGCGGCAAGGAGAACAACGTCGCTGATGTCCTGAACCTCAAGTCCGGCACCGTCGGCTCTGCCACTGACAATGTTGTCAAGCGTGAGTCTGGTGACGCTCTTGGCCTCAACTCTGGCCTTGTCGGTAACCTCCTTGGCAGCAAGCAGAACAACGCTGGTGATGCCCTCGCTCTTAACTCCGGCACCGTTGGCTCCGTCACCGGCGTCACTGACGGCCTCCTCAAGCGCGAGACCATCGACACCGAGAACCTCGACATCTCCGCTCTGCTCGCATCTCTCGACATCGACCAGCTCAACGAGCTCATTAGCCAGCTCGGCCTCTCCACCCTCGCATAAGCGAAGAGAAGGTAACCTTTCGTGAACCACAGCCACAAGCTTGAGCGTACGGCGCGCCAGGCACGACACCAACCTTTCCTTATTTTTACTCTTTCGGTTTTACTAGCGATCCGACTTTTCATGTCTACGAGTCGATGATGCCATCTGCATCCTGCTTTTTTGATGGCGAAGACAGCTTTCTGAGTCTTCGAGTGCTGGAAGTATACAGAGTCTCCGGCGTATCTTGTATATTTACATAATTCTTCAATACCATTTTCCTATGATGTCAGCTTTCTTTCCTGTGTCGTGTCAGAGTTCTCACCTGCGTTGGTGTAATGTCGAGACCGGGTTGTCAGTAAGAAAGTGTTTGGCTCTCGAGTATTCTTCCGAATCTTTGTGCAAGTATCTGACCTCAGCTCCAGGGAGAGAATTACGAGCGCCAGTGAGAGCCTTGTGGCTATATGTTTTAGTGAGAACAACACTGAGCTGGTACGTGAGACGGCATTGCAGCTCAGAGAAATTGTTGCCACTGAGATAACACTGCATAATCCCAATGCTCGCTGTCATACACGAGCCATTACCTGGGATTTCCCTCATAAAAGTGGCGCTGTTGACCATTGAAAGAGAATCCCAATTCCTCATGCGGAGCATATCAGAGACATTGCCGGAAAGAAGATAGCCATCTCTGAAGGTCATGACCTTCCTTCCTGATGCTTCCTCAAAGCTTCCCCGAGGCCTTCTGGAAACTCATCATACCTAGCAACACCATCCTCTGGAATCCGATACCAACGCGGAGACCTCTTCAGATAGATATGCATGCCAACTGCCGGTATCGTATCGGTTCCGTCTGTCGCAGTCCCAGCGGATAGATATGTCTTGTCGGGGTAGAAATCATACTGCATAGCCATGCAAGATCCGCATTCTGCGCAGAAAAATCTTGTGGACACGCTCGTGTCGCCATCGCCAATGGTAGGCCTCCAGCTGGAGATATCGCCTTCCCATGATATTGCGGACTTTGCGGTGCCGAGCCATGGCGCGAAAGGTGCTCCTGAGGTCTGCTGACAGGTGGAACAGTAGCAGAAGTCGAGCTCTTCTGGGGCTTTGGTGGATGACCAGGAGATTTTGCCGCAAGCACACTGGCCTGAGATCACAGCGGACGTCATAATGTAGTGTTGACTATGCGATGTAGTTAGGTAACTTAGGTAGAATCGTTTGTTGTGGTTTCCAATCATGCAGTCGTGTCGTCGCGTGTTGAAACACTCTGAACCCCGCTGGCCTCTGCAACCAATCGCTTCGTTTGTCCAACGACACGCGGTGACACGGCATCTATCAGACCACGATGAAAATCAGGTTCGTGTGCCGTGCGCTTCTGTATGTAACAAATCACCAGTCATGAGGTGCTCAAACAGATATGCCAAACGTAATTGATGTGCATGGACATCTCGACATGCAGGTCTCAAGATTTGTGGAGCTCCGCATACGGCGTGACCAGCCACCACGGGTACGCTCATGCATATCTACTTGACTCTCATCATTTGCACATTTTCTTCCGTTTCTCTACTATTCCGCACTACAGTATTGCTGCGTACAAGCCATGCTTTACTCGTTCAACACTGTCGCGTTACT
>Ga0265797_10007082_pt1 | contig 15515 bp, 15 predicted proteins | sample P2T30metagenome_FD_192433 | JGI IMG/M metagenome (GOLD analysis project Ga0265797, IMG submission 192433) | Plant litter microbial communities from East Loma Ridge, Irvine, California - P2 T30 | ecosystem: Environmental > Terrestrial > Plant litter > Unclassified | place: USA: California... | reverse complement strand
GCGTCTTTTCACACTCCCGACGTCCCGTAATTCTTACGGTATTGGTGAGAACGACCTAGGGGACCGTCAAGGATGCAGATCTTCTGCGCCTTGCAATTATCAACGGTCATATGGGTACTTGTGCAAAGTACCTTGGATAGTACCCGTCAGATGAAAGTTTTTGTATAAGAAGGCCATCTCAACCGTCACTGTTTCGATATCCCACAACAGACTTTCGATCCAACAAGTCACCATGTACAGGACACTCGCCCTCGCTTCTCTCTCGCTCTTCGGAGCCGCCCGCGCTCAGCAGGTTGGCAAAGAGACAACGGAGACACACCCTAAGATGACATGGCAGACTTGCACTGGTACCGGCGGAAAGAGCTGCACCAACAAGTCTGGTTCCATTGTGCTCGACTCCAACTGGCGATGGGCCCACGTCACCAGCGGCTACACCAACTGCTACGACGGCAACTCTTGGAACACGACCGCTTGCCCTGACGGCAGCACTTGCACCAAGAACTGCGCCATCGACGGTGCCGACTACTCTGGTATGTAATTCCAACCTGCTACAGTCTGCCATCTGACACACCTAGGTACCTACGGTATCACTACCAGCAGCAACTCTCTGTCCCTCAAGTTCGTCACCAAGGGCTCTTACTCTGCTAACATTGGTTCGCGTACCTACCTCATGGAGAGCGACACCAAGTACCAGATGTTCAACCTCATCGGCAAGGAGTTCACCTTCGACGTCGACGTCTCCAAGCTGCCTTGCGGTCTGAACGGTGCTCTCTACTTTGTTGAGATGGCTGCCGACGGTGGTATCAACAAGGGCAACAACAAGGCTGGTGCCAAGTACGGAACTGGATACTGCGACTCCCAGTGCCCCCACGACATCAAGTTCATCAACGGTGTAGCCAACGTCGAGGGCTGGAACCCGTCCGACAACGACTCCAACGCCGGCCAGGGCAAGATGGGTGCCTGCTGCCCCGAGATGGACATCTGGGAGGCCAACTCCATCTCCACTGCCTACACTCCCCACCCCTGCAAGGGCACTGGTCTCCAGGAGTGCACCGACGACGTCAGCTGCGGTGACGGCGACAACCGCTACGGCGGAATCTGCGATAAGGACGGCTGCGACTTCAACAGCTACCGCATGGGCGTCCGTGACTTCTACGGCCCAGGCATGACCCTCGACACCACCAAGAAGATGACTGTCGTCACTCAGTTCATCGGCTCCGGCTCCAGCCTCTCCGAGATCAAGCGTTTCTACATCCAGGGAGGAACCGTCTTCAAGAACTCCGACTCTGCCATTGAGGGCGTCAGCGGCAACTCCATCACTGAGGAGTACTGTGACCAGCAGAAGACCGCCTTCGGTGACACATCTTCTTTCAAGACTCTCGGTGGTCTTAACGAGATGGGTGCCTCGCTTGCTCGCGGCCACGTCCTCGTCATGTCCCTCTGGGACGACCATGCGGTCAACATGCTCTGGCTCGACTCTACCTACCCCACCGACGCCGACCCAGAGAAGCCTGGTATCGCCCGTGGTACCTGCGCTACCGACTCTGGCAAGCCCGAGGACGTTGAGGCCAACTCGCCCGGCGCGACTGTCGTCTTCTCCAACATCAAGTTTGGTCCCATTGGCTCCACCTTTGCCCAGCCCGCATAAGCGCTCGATGAGGTTTCTGGTAAATTTCGGCGAAGGACCGACGGCTTTGGGCTGTAAGAGCGGGTGGATCTCCTTCGACCGTCCTCTCGCTTTGCTTCAAATTTGTATATACTTGTGGTGGATTTAGAAAGTGTGCATATAGACAAACAGACTGCATTACTCACTGTTGAGACCTGTGGCAGTATCTGCTTCGTGAAGGGTGCTGACTTAGAACTCGTTGTCCAATGCTCTCACTCGCCTTTTGTGGTTCTAAAGCCTTCGTGCATCTTTGACATCTGAATAGTTTCGTATTGCGTCTTCAGTCCTTGATTCTTCGTTTGAGCTGCTTGTTCCTAGTCTTGATGTCTGAGTCAATCGCACATCGGCTAAACGCGTTTATTATGAAAGGTAATCGAGCTGACCAAGACGCAAACCCCCACATGCGATGTGGAGGGGCGTACAGGTATACTTGGCTTATCCTTTCTAGCTTCCCCTTTTCATCTCGACTTGGCAAAGCGACCAAAGGCTTGCCCGGCACCAAGACGAGCATACGAAAGTGAACGCAGACTTGCGTGTAGACTTCGACAGGCTTACACTGATCCAACATCAGTGATCAAGGGAAACCTCATTTTTGCACGTGAATATGAGTTGGAGGACTGATGATTATGGGTCTGGGCGCCTCCTGGGAAATTTGTTAATATACCCGTCCAGGTACCCGAACCTACCATGCACAACTGATCGTTTCGCGAGTCTGGTAGCATCACCTCTCGCGCATGAAATTCATTGACATCGATAAAAAATTGCAATTGCCTACCCTTGGCTACTCAGCCGTCTTCGCAAAGTCTATAGAGCGTCTAGCCCATCCAGATCCGTGCTCACAAAAGAAAGATCGCATCCTCGTCCTCGCTAGCATATATACAGTTTCTGTGGTATTGCTGTAAGATTTCTGCCCATCTCGGGTCTTGTTGACGTGCCGGAGGTGTCGTCTACTCCTTCTTGACGGTATCCGGGTCTGAGAGGATGCCCTCGGCTTCGAGTCTTCGTCGCGCCTCCTCTAGGGCCCAGGTCTGGATGCTGGCAGGTTGTTAGCTTTGACCAATTATAGCATCTCCATTTCGCTGTTCCTGGTTCATGTCTTCCGCTACCCATCGCCTGCCTATGACTCCTCCATCTGACCCGTCTCTTGGCCCGTCCTCAATCCATCTCTCACAGGTGAAATTCGCACATACCTAGTATCCGGCTTGAAAGCATAAGCCACAACGCCAAAAGCACAAGCTCCGCCGAATCCCCAGTACATGGCGTTCTCCCACCCCTCCTTCTCATACTGCTCGCCAGGCTTGACACCGAAGAGCCATCCGGATGGGGGGTCGTAGCTGGGTCCGTGGCCCGATCGCGTTGTTTGTGACTGTGAGAAAGCCCGGCGGGGAGCTGCTGTGCGGGCGGTAGCGGTGAGAGCGGTGCGCGAGGCGCTGGTTGCGGCGCGGACGGAGTTCATCGTGGTCTGCAGTCTCGCGAGGACTCAATTGAAGGGTGGGTAGAGTTATATGATCTTCCCGGCGCAGGGGGAGGGGGTTGTGGTTGATGCGGATAGGTGGATGATGACCGACGTTTGAGGTGACCTCGGGAGGTTCCGCATTCGCTGTGAGGGCTTGGCGTGGCGTGGGAAACTAGTGGCGTCGGAGCATCATTAAGTTTTGGTCACCACAGAAAAGGACCCTGTTCATGGCGGCCACTTCAAATTAGTGACGCATGACAAAAATGCAACACGGTTTCAAGAACGAACATGTAGTGTGACTAGTCTGTGGTATAAGAGCCCATAACGCCAATGCTATGCAGATGAACCAATCAAACGCCAGATGATCAAGGAATGCCTAGGCATAAGCAGCTGTGCGCTTCTCTTCAGTATCCTCCATCTCATCATCTGGCTGGTGGAACGACATCCTTGCCATGCTCTGAGATGCCTCGTCGACTTGTTCTTCTGTCTCGTCCGTCTTGACCGACTCCCTCTCCTTGCGCTTCTTCTCCACTGCCTCCAGTTCTGCCAGCCTCGCAGCAGTTTTCTCGGCTTCTTCCTTTTCCCGCTTCTCGCGATCCGCCCTCTCCAGTGCTTCGAATTCATCGTCAATCTCGCCCTCGTCGAGAGGCTGGTCGGTTTCGTTGATGATGTTCGTAATCTCTTCCGTAGTCGCCATTTGTTCGTTGACGGCATCAACAACACCTTGAACGCCCTCTGCACCGCCAACCTTCTCGTTGAGACCCTTGAGCGCAGCAGCACCAGCGCGCATGGCCTCCACGATCTCGACTTGATCAGCTGCGTGTTGTAGGTCTGTGTAGACTTGCTCGAGCTGGAGGGCAACATCGGAACGCTGCTTGAGAGCGTTCTCGGCAAGCTTCTTCGAGCGCAGTGCAGCTTTGGCGCGGACCATCTGCTTCGCAACTACGGCCTCCCGTGCCGCTGCATCTGCCAGAGCAATCTTCTGCATAATTGGCGATATCTGGGCGTTGATGTTTGCTAGTGTGTCGCGAAGATTGGCGATGGCGGCATCCTCTTCCGTAACTGGCAGAGGCACATCCTCGTGCTCCGGCTTGAACTTGATCGTCTGCTCGTTGTAAGATATCGCTTGCTTGTCTCTAGCGAGGAATGTAAGGACAATGTCCAGATCGTTTGTCGTAAGCGGTGCAGTTGGGTTGAGTACAGTCGCGAAACGCTTCAGGAAGTCTGTTTTTGATAGCACCCGATCAGCCGTAGACGTGTGCTCCTTCATCTTCTTCAGTATCTCGTCTGCAGCCACCTCCACATTCTTGACGACCACAAAGTTTCCAACCTCCATCTTGGCTGGCGCTTGTACCTGCCCCAAAACGCCAACCTGCCGCAGACTCCACTGGAGCACCTTCCATGGTGATGGTATCCATGATGTCTTGTATATGCTCTCTTTGGCTGTCAGGAAGTCTTTCAGGGGTACCATCTCCTTCTTCTGGACTGCCTCATGGAACACGGCCGGAAGACAGGTGGGCTTGCCATGCTGCGGGTGTTGCAGGGCTCGCGCGAGCTCGTCGGCGGCTCGTATGCTTAGGAGATCGTGTGTGGTGCCCTGTCTGGGAACGACACCCGCTCGCGAGGCGTCGACAAGCGCCTTTGTCCATGCGGCAATGTTCGCATGGTAGCCCTCGGGGTTGATCTCGAGCTGTTGCCGAAAGTCTGCATAGAGCGATGCGAGGCGGTACTGGCTGTGCTGGTCAGCAGTGCAGGGGTTGCCAAGCTACGGCTGGCCTTACTTCTTAAAGGCCTCTTCGTGCTGCAAGACGAATTCCAGCAGTTCACTCATGTCGCGCTCTGGTTCGGGTACCCACTGCGCCCGGCTGTGTTTGGAACGGAAGAGCGAACGCTTCCGCTTATGACGACTAAGCGTGGGGTCGTCGCTAAAGATGGAGACGTGGGGGCCGCTGGCCAGGTCGCGAGATGGCTTGCGTTTGAGCATGTGCGTGGTCAAAACAGCCAGAGTAGTAATACGAGGTAATTAGACGGCATCTATTAGGGTCTAGTGCAGGGTCAGATATCCCGGTAGTATTATGTAGACTATCGTACAATGCTGGCGCGTGCAGCTGTTTGCCGACGCGACGCGCTGTTTCAAGATCCAACCCCACTAAGTGCCTTTCCCTTCATCCATGTGACAATCGATTCAGTCACTGCCTATGCTCCACTAGCGGTGCTCCTATCTCCTTGCTTTCTGCACCCATACTCTGTAGAGGAAGGCCTTGCGTCAAGCGTTTTGTTCTTATGCGCTTCATGTTAAGGCGCCCGTTGCTGTTTAGCGAAAGAGGCTTGGTCATGCGGTCGTCGCGACGACCATGCTAGTATATCCTACTTCACTTTCTGACAACATTGATGCCGGTGTCATTCTTCTTCTCCATGAACTGTCGCATCTCCTCCAGGTCGTCCATGTCGTCGTCGCTGTCCTGGCTTTTGGGCTTTGTTGGAGGCTTTGCTGGAGGCTTCGATGTGGGGATTACTTGAGGAGCGTTCTGCGGTGGTGGATCGCGCATGTCTTTGGTCTCGTCCTCCCATGCCTTCCTCTCTTCTTCGTCTAGCTCATCCCGCCTGTCCAACCACCTTTCCTGCACGTCGCGGGCGTCCATAGTCGCCCCGTTCTCGCGCATAGCCATCTGCCACACTGTGTCGTTTGCGCCTTCTATGCCGCCCATCGCAAAGCCGCCTGCACGATCGATAGCCCGCAGCAGCGTCATCATGCTTTTCTTGTCTTCTACTGCCAGTGTCTCGAACCCTACCAGCGCAAAGTCCTCAACGAGCTCCACGATCGCCTTGTTGAGCGCGGAGAACTTTGATGTTGGCTCGTCGTCGTCTGGGTCTACGTCGTTCGTGCCAGCTCTTGTAGGCCCTGGAATGCCAGACGTCTGTTCGCGGTTGAGGTGCGGCAGGAGGTATTGTAGATCTTGGACTTCAGTGTAAAAGTCGAGGTTGAAAGGCAGGTTTGGGTAGTTTCGGAGGTTGTCGATCTTTGTGAGGACATTCAAGTGGGGCAGGTCCATCTGCAGCATGCTGCGTAGGGCGAGCAGGAGAGAGGAAACGTATAGCGACGGTCGCGAGAGAATGATGGAGTCGGTCAGGTGTACGACGACGAGCTGGTCATGTTAGCCCCCAGTTGCAGGCCATGGGTGGTGGGCGAATACTCGATACCCAAGTTTTTGTAGGCGGAAGAAGATGTTGCGCAGCGAGCCGTGGTGCGTGAAGAGTTCGACCTGGCCGGGGCAGTCGAAGAGGACATAGTCGTCTGGAGCCATTAGTATACTTGAAGAGAGTCCAGTGCTGTCACGAACCTCCAAGTTCCTTCAAGCCCTCTTCTAGCCAGTCGAAGTTGTGCTCCAGTTCCTCGAGCGCAAACAAGACCCCTCCGTTTGGGCCCAGAGTCTCCTGCTCCATGATCTCGTCTATTGTGACCAGGTCTCGGACGTCTAGAGCGGGCTGGTATGAGGTGTGGTCGTTCGCGGGGTCGAGGTTGACGACGGAACACTTGCGCTCGATTGCGCCCATGAACTGTTGCATTCCATCGCAGTACGTCGACTTTCCAGAGCCCGGCGGCCCGATGACGAGTTGTGCGAAGGGCATGTTTGTTGGGGTGCAGTGACGAGGGAAGAAGCTGGGGAACTTTTGGAGGGGGCGTTAGCGTGCATCTCAGGTATTTGTTTAGTCTGCGGACTCCCGCCCTTGAGAGCTTCACTCCGACTCGCAGCTTCTAGAACCCGTACACCGTGCTATCGCCAACATGTCAAGTAGGTCAGTCCAAGCCTGTCCGGGCCCCGTGCTAACTTGCCAGGCCAATTCGAGCTTGCGCAAAACCCGACCGAGCCCATATCGTCGGTCAAGTTCGCGACCAACAACCCAACACGCCTGCTCGTCTCGTCGTGGGATCGCCATGTCTACCTCTACGACACACATGCTGAGCCCGGCGGCAAGCTGCTCCAGAAATTCGAACACCGCGCGCCCGTACTAGATGTCTGCTTCGGACGCGACGACAACGAGGCCTTTTCCTGCGGGCTCGACTGGGAGGTGCGCAGAATCGACCTCGAGACGGGCGCGCAGACCATCATGTCTACACACTCGCAGGGTGTTCGCAACGTCCTCTACTCTGCCGCGCACAACCTCCTGATCTCGTCATCATGGGACTCCACACTGCACCTCCACAATCTGTCGCAACCCGGCGACTTCTCTGCTGTCCGCCTGCCTTCCAAGCCCTTTTCGCTCTCCGCGTCGCCCACCAAGCTGGTCGTCGCCATGGCAAGCCGCGCAGTCAACATCTACGAACTCGACAAGCTGGCCGAGGCTGCGACGAGAGGTGGCGGTGAGGAGGTCGCAGTGGAGCCGTGGCAGCAGCGGGAGAGCTCTATGAAGTACATGACACGCGCCGTGTCTTGCATGCCAAACGACGCGGGCTACTCCAGCTCGAGCATCGAGGGACGTGTAGCAGTCGAGTGGTTCGACCCGTCTGAGGAGTCACAGTCGCGCAAGTACGCCTTCAAGTGCCACAGACAACAGGTCGACGGCCAGGACGTCGTCTACCCAGTCCACGCGCTCGCATACCACCCAGTCCACGGCACCTTTGCGACAGGAGGCGGCGATGGCATAGTCGCCCTTTGGGACGCAGTAGCAAAGAGGAGGATACGACAGTACCAGAAGTTCCCTGCTAGCGTGCAAACCATCGATTTCTCCAACGACGGTAAATACGTAGCTATTGGAGTCAGTCCCGGCTTCGAGGACGGCGTCGACGATGTGCCAGACGGTGTAACCAAGGTCTTCATCAGGGAGTTGAGCGCAACCGAAGCGTCGGGCAAGAAGAAGTAGGCGTCATCAAGGTGCTGCCAAAGCTCCACGTTTGTCCGCGGCTGTGCCAAGTTACGAGATAAATATACCAGTTGGTCAATCGACCCCACCACCATCTCGAAGATCCAAAGTCAACCAAGGTTGGTCTCTTTCTACGCGTGATACATGTGCTTCAGCTCAGTTAACACATGTAAGGACTCTTGACCGCCTCTGCTTATACATGCCAAACTGCCACGTCAACGTCAATATGCTCAGCGCTACGATCGCCAAGCAGTTATGATCATCTCATAAAACTTCAAGATATATTCGATAAGGATCTTACTGATCCTCTCCTTCCATCGCTCACATCAGTATTATAAGCCTTTGCGCCTAAGTTTCACCTCATCAGGCGGCTGCACAACCCTGAGACGCTACGGTTCGGCAAATAAATGAGTTTCTATTTCTCACGGAGCGACGTTAGAGAAAATGAGGTACATGTGAAGCATTGTCAATTCTAGAACGCAAGCTTCCGATTCATTCATTTGGCTCGTTTGGGTTAAAACCTGTCATGAACACACGTCTACTATCTCTCAAAAGCTAGTCAGATCGTTGTGCGACTAGCCACTTTCGGGTCTTGATGGGCCGGTATTGACAGCATGTTGGCAGATTCGGGATATGCTCATAACTTGTTGAATACTTTGAGAAATTAAAACATTGCGCATACCTCATGGACCGGCCGTAAATGGCGTCATATGTCCTTAACTTCATCTATTTGGTCTTCGCCCTGTAGATGTCCTCTTGAGTCCTGAGCTCTTGCTTGAAGTCTTTCGTTTGTTTGGCAACCCTGGAAAGATGCTCACGTTTCAACTTCCCCATACCGCTCTTGTTATCCACAAGTGCGATGTTCATTGCCGTAGAAACTATGTTTCTGATCTGCCGGCCATTTAGAGCTAGCTTTTTGCCATCTTTCTTAGCCCATGAGATCAAGTCTTCGTAGTCTTCCACAAGCTTCTTGCGCCTGAGCTGGTCCAGGAACGACTCAAAGATCGCGAATTGTTGGTCTGAGTCGAGCTCGTCATATTTGATAGCAATATCTTTGTATGTTAGTGATGCTGAGATATGCACAACGTAATATTGAGACTTACGGATACGGCTTTGCACGGCAATATCGAATGACTTCATACGGTTAGTTGTCAGGATCAGTATCCCGTCATAGTACTCGAGTACTCGAAGAAGTACTATTGAAGTTAGTTTTGGGAGAACCTAGATATAAAATGTTGTCTAACCTGAAACCATGGCGTTACGCTGAAGGTCGTTCTCGCCGTCGCCTCGTGCTTCGAGGAAGACGTCTGCCTCATCGCTGGAGATAGTCAGTCTAAAGATATTTCGACAGTGTAGGGCCTGTAACGCACAAGAGTAGCACAGCCTCCCACTTTCCTGCAAGATCAAAGACCTTCTGTAAGTTGGCTTCGACCTTGTCGCCTTCAATACCGATATCAGAAACTCCAACGGAAAGTAGTGGTTTGCCTGCCATCAAAGCTACACTTTCTGCGGTGAGTGTCTTTCCCACTCCCGGAAACCCTATATAGTCAATCAACAAATCCTCAAATTCATGGATAAGCATCTGAGAGCATACCATAGAGCATGATGACGAGTCCTTTGCCCTTGTCTGGCGCAAAGTCTTGCAGACCCCTCGATTCGCCAGGTTTTCCGTCAATCAACTTCTTGCCTTCTTCGTGGGCTTGTACAGACCACTTGACAAGATTTTTGGCTTCCTCATCGAGCTGTAGCTTCTCCTCAAATACAGTTGCATCCGCTGCATCTGGTGAACGGAGTCCGTCTACAAGTAGTTGAGCCCATTTCTTCTGTTTCAGCGCGTAACCCAGGACCCTGGGCGGACAGTGAAGGTACTGGTCTGGAGTCATGGAGTGTCCCGCAGGCAGCCTGTCCCAATGAAACTTGTACATCTCCTTGAAAATTGGGTTTGCTCTCCGCTCGGGTGATAGGCTTTCGAGCTCGCCTTCGTAACGGCGGAGATTTCCAAGAATAGGAGTTCTGGGTGAAAGATACTCGAAGAAAGAGTCAAAATCTACCATTGTTGTTCCACCATCAATCTTGAAAGATAGGATTAGCCACGACCATGAGTGTATGGGTATCGCATACCTTCTTCCTGCTGATAGAACGCGCCTGGTTACTGGCTTTGAGACCCCCAACGCCAGTACCGGTTGAAGAGTCGTCTGATTGCCTTTTCTGTTCTCCATCTGCGTCCTCGGATGCGTGAAGGAGATTTCGACCAGTATGGAAGTGAGTATTGCCTGTATACTTAAACATCTGCTTACCTTTCACGGAAACGCAGTACTTGACGAACTTCTTGCCTCGGGCAATCAATCTTTCGCGCAATGCTTCGAATGCATCGGTAGGAGATGTATCGCCATTTGTGCCAGGGTTGGTGTAGTACTTTACGGGGTAGAAGGGTAACTCCACAATACTCCGCTTGTCGGAGCCCCAGTATGGTATCGACATCATGAAAGGGACTCGAGTGAATTCGGCCCCGTTCCAGTCGAAACAAAAACAAACCAAGTCGAAGTCCTCCTCTTCCGTGACGAAGCCGTTGCAGCTATAGACTGTGAAAACCTGTGGTTCACCTAGGAAAGGCTGGGCGTATATCACAGTGCCGGGAGGGAAGAGAGTCCAGAGCGCCGCATGTGTGATCGTTTTTTCGTTAATGAAAGCCTCGCGATTTTTGAAGTACCGATCGATGGGCAGAAATCCAGAAGAAGTTGAGATGATCTTCAACAACTCTCCAAGATCCGTGCGAGCTTGCTTTTCGTCGTCACTTTCGTTGTCGTCTTGTACCTTGACCTCCTGCATAGCTTCAGTCCAGGCGTATATGAGTCCACTGTAAGGCGAGCTACATTCGGTCACTTTTTCGGACCAACCCCATCTGGAAGTGATCTTTCCAAGTAGCTTCTGGAGAGGCTCGGACTCGATTTTAGCCTCTGAGTGATAAGGCTCACTCTCAGACTGTTGAGATCGCGCAAGTGTTAGTTTTTTGAATGTGAAAGCTCTCTGGTTTTCGGGCCCGATGGCTTTTTTCTCTTCTTTCTTCGTCGCATCGATGTTCGTAAAGTCGCCCAAGTCCGGATCCCAGCGGCTGACAACTACCACGTATCGTGGCTCCTTTTCTACCTCAGGAACATCAGCCTTGGAATCAGGATTGTCGGCATTGTCCTATATTGTTCATTAGAACGAGTAGTGGTACGTAGTATAGGCTAGACACACCTTGGATGAGCTGTAGCTGCTATCGTTTCCAGAGCTAGAGTCTCCATCCGTATTCTTGGCCTCGGCGAGCTTGTTTTCGTCAGTCTTCCCATTATAGATATTCTGGAGCTCACACAAACCACTACATCTTCAGCGGCAGGCTTGGTCGTCTCAACCACTGCGTTCCGCTGTTCGAGTTGAGTGATTCGAGACTCGAGTAATCTGATATATCGCTGTTCAAGATCTGCAATTCTAGTTTGATTGGAATCAGGCTACACAATAGTTAGTTGTAAGCAAAAAATGTCGGAAGTGTTGGCATACTTTGCTTTCCACTGTATCAGTGGAAATGGATTCCATACTGGAAAACTATCGTTCTGCAGAATTGAGGCAGCGGATACGAGGCTATGAGTCAGTTCAACAACAGACGGCTGCCCCTTCTAATGAATATCTTGCTGCGCGTAGGGCCTGCCCTTGAGGGCTCACAGTTCAAATGCGGAACTGTAGTGCGAACACATGACAACACACTATTGCAAAGCAGCCACAATCTTACGTTTTCCCTTCGAATTCGGCACTAAAAGCCTAGATCTGCATCTCTGTCGTATCAAGAGCAGACTTAGGGAGTATTGGCAGGGTAGAACTGCTTGGTTTGTCCGAGGCTTCGCTACCAATGTGTTTTGATTGAGTATAAATGCAGGGTTCTACGCCAGGTTGGCTGCAATAGGCCGCTCCGTCTTGTGATAACAGCATCTTGGTAGGACAAGGCTGCGTATCAGCCCAACATAAACCTGGCAATTGCGCAAGTTGGACGGGGCTGTGTAATGCATGTAAGACGTACTGATTTTGATCTGTATCCGTATCGTTCGATCGTTGCAGTCTTATATACTGCTGGGTGAGATGCAAGGAATTATCGATTCCTGATTTCCAAGAAAGTGGCTTCTTCTGACCCACACTTGTGGAAAGAGTTACACTCTGTTGCCTTGAACGGTTAAAGACGGCTTTTGACGTGTGTTCGAGCTTGGAAATATCGCATGGTATATAGTGCTGGTTCGTACATGTCTGTTCGCAATACATTGAGTTAAGCGTTCCAAGGTCGTAGGTGGCACGGTTTGAGCGGGGTAGAAGATCATGCGTGCTGTCTAAGAAGGCACACCCGCATCTGAAGCTGTAAGACTTACGAAGTACAAGAGATGAGCTTTTTACCTAGAGTATGAGGCTGTGATCGCAGATGCAGTGGAATGCCACGGCTTGGCGACTACGCAGTGCAAGCCCGACGCTAGCATAGCCTAGTCGTATAGTAGCTGACGCCTGGCGACCGTGAACCGGATATTGTTGGTCTTACATAAACCTGGCGGGTAGTATTATGCTGCAGCTTGCATGCTGATGAGTCTTCTCGTGCTCATCTAGTGGCCTTGAAGCAAAAGAAGGGACAGAGACTTACTTTTACTTGCTGATCTAACACTACTGGTACATGAAGAATGGTAGCTGAGAACTATGTCACAAGGCCTTGAAAAGAGTCGAGAGATGTCCTCTGTCTGGTTCCCAAATTCTGACTTAGCGTGAGAGGCGACTTTTCTTCTACACAGGTCCTCTCTAACAGATGTCAGAACGCGAGCGCTTGCAAAGCAAGTACTTACCGGCCATGATACCTTTATTAGCGAGAAGCTTCCCAAGGCAACAAGAAAGATGAAAGAGGAACTGGAGCGCATCGCAAAAGCTGGAGGGCGGAGCAAGCTGGAACCAGCGCCTGGAGAAGTCGAACCGAAGGATCCACTAGCAATGTTAAAGAGAATGTCGCTACAGGACTTGTCAGCGTATGTCAGTGGTCAGACAGAAGCACTCAACAATGCCCATGTGAGCTTAGAGGAAAAGCGATCTAAAGGCCTCCACAAAATCTCTAGCAGAACACAAAGCTTCGTCTCGGAGTTTGATCGTTTTGTCAACGCCTACTCAGGCATCGTTAACATCGTCATGTTAGTGGATGCTCAACACGGTGGAGTTGCGTGTGCGACGTTGGCTTTGCTGTTTTCTGTAAGAAATCCCTGGAAGTGACGGTCGCCTGCTGACATGGTGGTCTTGAGACCGTTAAGATGAAAGCGAAAGAAGAAGAGACAATCATCACAGCTATGCAACAGATGTCGGATCGACTGCCAGATCTTCGCGTATATCAGAGGATCTATCCCGAACCGAAGCTAGGTGCGATGCTCATGGACGCGTACATGGATATCATATTACTTGCACGTGAAGCAACATCGTATTTCATGAGCTCTACTTGGGGTCAGCACAATTGTTCAAATTAGTGAAACGATACTTAACATGATTAGGACGCCAGATATCTACTATCGGGAAGCCTCTCCAATTCGAAGTCATGGAACAGTCTATGAGAAAGAACTTCAGCCGAATCAGACTGCGATGCGAAGCGTTGTTGGCAGAACGTGTAGACCACTTAGCCCGTGAATTGAAAGGTACAGCGTTCTTGTTGAGCATCCCATACGTATGCTGACGGCCAACAGATCTCACTGACAGGTTGGACAGCAATACTGTTTTCGAAATGGCAGGCGCGCTACAGCTTTCGGATTATCATACTGAAGACGCAGTCCAATCCCTCAAACAATACCGAGAGGTTTTAGCTTCAGTTTTCGACAACGACAGACATCGAGCGAAATTGTGTTTAGCAGATTTTCTGGATTTGGATGTCGGGAGACACTGGCAAAAGAGTGATTCCTGTCTTATCATGCTGTCCGGACGCAACGAAAATGGAGTGAGCTCCCCGATGTCTTGGCTCTCTCCAATGGCGGTTGATATGATCCTATCGTTGCTTTCCGAGAAAAGCAGAGTGCTCTTTGCCATGTGTGAAGGATCTAGCACTCTGGAGACTACGCTAGCGTGTTTGACATTTCAGCTGCTTGAGCAAAATCCAAAGGTGGTGCGAAAGGTTGAAGAGTGGTATAAAATCAAGAAGCTGATATCCCGCCGCGGCTCTGGGAGAGTTGAGGCGCTATCTGAGGCTCTACTGGGGATTATCGGACTGCAAGAACAGCCTGTCTTCGTTGTGATCGATCGCCCGGAGCTCAGCGAAGCAGATCCAGCTAGTGAGTTTGCAGAAACGATACTGCGAATGGTTGAACAAACGGATGGCGTTCTGAAAGCCCTAATTATCCATAGAGCAGAGTTCTGGGACTGGGAGCAAAACAAAAGCCTCATCCTTAGGAAGGGTACGCCTGCTTCAGCATGTCAAGCATTACGCCTTGACCAACGTCGTTTATAGAGTATTCCGTAGCAGGGGCGCTGTGAAAAGATGGAAAGTTTGTAACTATGAAGAGTCAGTTCGAACAATCTCATCACATCGTGCGCTACTAGAAAGTCAATCTCTAGTGCCTGGTGGTAGACTGCTCAGGATGCGAGCGCGAGATGGATGAATATTATGTCTTGTTCATCGCAGGCGGAGTGGATGAATGATGATCTGAGGGAGGGGCAATCGACCTGTCACTCTTCTTATCGATACGCACTTGCGGTTTCTTTGTCCAATTTGTCCCGCAACTAGGTACCTAGAACATTCGATCAGAGGAGCTTGCTGTCTTTGAGTCTGACTGTTGTCTGGCTTGTATCTCGTTGTTCTCATCAGATTCGTACCTTGGTGTGCGGTATGATCGTAACAGATGCGTTGCGGATAGTAAACAAAATACGGGCGCAGGCGAGTCCCGGAGGAGATATTGGGTGGTAGTTTCAGCATCGGTGTAGCAGTTTATTCAGATAACCCCTCTCTTTGTAGAATCGAGTTCCTATCGCACCGACACTTATCGGAGAGTTGAATGCAGCTTTCAAGCTGACCGAATGCTCAGCAACTCAGCTGCACAGTGGTTAAAGCGAGCTATCTTTCATCGATGCGCGTCTTCTGTGAGTGGTGCAAGAAACGTCTTCGAACAGGTGCCACCCCGTTCTCGTGCTTGGAGGCATAGTCATGCCCTCGCAATCAAAGTATATAATGCACCCTCTTACGCCCGGTGCACCCGTTTATGGTGTCGATGCTGACAGGACAGGGGTGATCATTCGTGCTCGTTCAATGAGCCGCAAGAGGTTTAGCTCGCGATGACCTTTATTGGCCAGGCGTACATACTTATCACTGACTAGCATTGTCTGCAAGATACGCGATTGGCGAGTACCACTATCATTTAGTTGGTGGGTACGGGATCATGCTGACGAGGAGAGCGAGTTGGACCTATTGGTGTACTTTACATGCGCTAGCTGCGCTTCGTGAGATGCTTGTTGTAACAGTCGAAACGTAAATATGCGGTTTGCGGTTGATGTAGAATG
>Ga0265797_10007081_pt1 | contig 15515 bp, 14 predicted proteins | sample P2T30metagenome_FD_192433 | JGI IMG/M metagenome (GOLD analysis project Ga0265797, IMG submission 192433) | Plant litter microbial communities from East Loma Ridge, Irvine, California - P2 T30 | ecosystem: Environmental > Terrestrial > Plant litter > Unclassified | place: USA: California... | reverse complement strand
TCGTCCATCCAGGCAAGCCGCGGGCAAGAGAGACGTGTGGACGGCTGGGTGTAGCAAGTTTACGCAACAGGTGGAGGAGGTGTATGTGCATGTGGTCGTCTGTCATGTATACAGTGTTTGTGTGGTGGTGTTTGGCGAGCTGGTCTAGCTTCCGTCGTGCCGTGACGAGTCGGCAGCCAGTCATGGGCAGTTTGGAGCATCAGCATCGAGTCGCGCGCCTGCCGCTGATGGCCACTCCGAAATCAAACCGACCAAAACGTGACTATGTATAACCAACTTCCAAGTACCAACGACACGGCCATTTCGACGCAGAGCTGCGGGAGAGGTACAGGAAAGAGTGATTAACATTGCTGTGGAGTAGACAGCATCACAAATCACTACCCTGCTGAGTCGCTGCGATACAGCAGCGGTCATCACTCTCTCGCGTATGCTGATGGCTGCCAGGCCGCGCCACCAGACAGTCCATGACATCCATAGGCTACTATACAAGCCTATGGCAGCCAGAGGCCGCACTCCCAGCTCGCCAGTGCTGCCGCCGAGCTGTGCGTCTGCGAAAAGTACATGGGCCAGACAAATCTCGCCAGCTCTGTGAGACGCTGTCTCTGGGGCGAGCACGACGAGGTTGTCGGCCAGTCGCATCGCTAGGGCCGGTCCAGCAGTAGTCCAGTCATCCAACGCTCGCCTACCGTTCTACCAGTAGTAGCAGTAGCAGCAGCGTAGTCAGTAGTAGCACCATCGTCGTCGCCGTCTGCGTCTGCGCTCACCGCGGCAACCAACGTGAATGTGGGCGTCGTAGCCCTGGAGCGTCCAGAGTCCAGACATTCTTCAGACATGAAGCCTGCTAGCAGGTGCTATCTTCCAACCGCAACCCTACGTTCAGCGTATTCTAACATACTCACCCATACAGTAGGCGAGCGTGGCGAATACTTCCAAACCACCTGAAACAACCTTCGAATCCGAGACGCCGCAGCTGGCCTGGGATTGCCTCGCACATGCTGCATCTCTGTCTGCCAAAAGTCGCGGTGCCGGCGATCGACTTCTCGAAAGTGGCGGCGCCGTGTTGGTGAAACGAAGCGTCGTCTGTCCTCTGCCAGCGCCTCCACACACCCGCGCCAGGGTCATATCGACGCGGCCATAGCGCGTGGAAGATCAGCATATACCTCGCCGCCCCGCCCAAAGTTTACTGCTGTGCTGGTGCTGATGGTAGTGTTATTGTAGCAGTAGTGCTGCTGGCGGCTGGCCTCGTCGACTACTACAGTACATACATCGCGTCGACAGCTATAGTACCGCCGTTGAAGAGGCAGGAGGAAGGACTGGGTGTCTTACCACGGCCTGCCTACACTTCTCAACCTCACTCCTTGCAACGTGGTGGTAAGACACATTACTGTACGGTATGGCTCGCGAAACCAGGCCGCACGGCACGACTCACCGTCTCGCCTTGTCGTCCGCTATCAACAACAATGATCTTCGCGCGAGAATAGACGATGGCCGTGGAGGGTCTCTCTCGAAATTGTCACGCCTAGCTAGCGCCAGGAACATGGCCACATGCGTCGGCTCTAATGCACCCTTGACCACTCGCGCGGGTGCGCAGGTCAGGCATAATTAGAGAACAAATAGAGTGTGCGACGGCATCATTCGCAGCAAAAGACATCCGACGGCCGGCACAGCCAAATACGTCAGTCAGATCCTGCTGCTTCCATCACACTTGGAAAACTTCTTCGGCCGCGTACCTGCATGAGATTTGAAGCTCCACTCGCGGAGGCCTTGCATCCAGTTATAGTACAGTTCTGGTCTGCAGGTACAGAAAGGCAGTGCTTTATCTCAAGCACTCTACATGTATACATGTGAGTCGCCGCGCAGACCGCTGGTGCAGCCCGACACGCATGCCATTATTTTACCCACAGAGAGTGTAACTTCGCTTGCACAATAACCCTGCTCGCCCTGCTGCACAGCTGTCTTCACACGCGGCCGCCCGGGGGCGAACGAGATTCGCTTTCGCAGGGCTCGCGCACGTGCTGCATCCCAGTCCGTCGTCGCCGGCAGCTAGACTTGGCCTTTCATGGGCACTCAAAGACGCTTTTGCCGTGCCTCGCTGCTGGGCCATCTGTTCGCGTTTCCATTACGTTCACGGCCCTCGGCCGCAGATTGCGTTTTCCCTCTGGCTTCTGGCAACGTCTTCTGGCGCCGGCACAATCGCCCGGGGAAATATACATCGCCCAGTAGCTCTGGCTAGTCGTGATAGTCCTCTCTACACTCGGCAGGTCAAGAGCTCGACTTGCTCGACAGACTCAAGACCCTCTTGCATAGCCGCGAGCGGTGCGCGCGCCGCTCCATTCCCCGACTCGCACGCACTCCACACCCGTCATTTCGACACAGAGACGACCTCGTGATCCGCGCCCACCCAGAGTCATGCAGTGAACTCGGCATTCGCTCGCGAGCACAGAGCGACCCTTCACGACTACTGAACGGTGGACGAGCGAGCGAACGAACGCAGAGCCACCTGGCTATCTAAAAAAGCACAGTCTGGAGGCGGCGAGCGGATGGCCAGCCGTGGCGAGAAGCGCCATTTCGTGTTGGCCAAGATGATTTGTGTGCCCGCCTAGCTAGATACGAGATACTGTACCCTTCAGACCAGCGCAGCAATACCGGCCGGCCGGCACCTAGAGAGAGGCCCTCGATTCCTGTCTGCTTCCTTTCGGCCAGCCAGCCTATAGGGCCAACTTGCGTGACACGGCGAGTGGCGATTCCGAGCTGACTGAGTAGTCCGCCACCTCAATGGTTTTGGCATTGAAATTATCATTGGCGTGATGTGCGGCCGCGGGAAGCAGAGCAGTAATCTCCCGTAGGTTTGCGACCGACATGTCAGCAGCTTGCGTGAGGCTGCACCAACCTCGGATCCGACAACCTTACACGCCACTCCCACGCAGCTGTTTGCAGCAGAACGCGATACGATAGTGGTATAGATCTGCTGGTTCGCCATTTTGATGTGCTGGAGCCTGGGGGGAGGGCGGCTTTGGGCCGCAACAGGCAAGGTTCAAACGCTCGCGCATCGAGTCTTGCACTATTTGCCAAAGTCGCGCAGAGGTGCATAGCTGCCCAGCGATATGCAAAAGTACCTTTCCCTACAAGACCAGGTGAGGTTGCGTTAAGCTGGACAGGGTGTCTCAGTCGCAGACCGTAGCTTTCGGAAAAGGAAAGACTCACAGAAACTCGAAACATGGGACGAATAGCTTCGGCTCGACCCTCTCAAGCAGTCGCCGCGTGCCGCGTACCAAGGTCCAAGCCAAAGTCACCGGACTTGACATCGCGTGCAGGGCGCGTTGACAGGAGCGGCTCAGATGAGACACCACATGGTCAAACAACAACAACACGTCCCCAGCCCGAGCCGCGACAAGCAGAAAGAAGCAGACACGGCAGGATGTTCAGGATGTTTCAACCGAAAACAATAATCGATGCAGTCCAGGCAGTCAACACTTTCAAGACACAGGCCCCGCACGCCACGTGGAAAAGGCGTCTGTCAGGCCAGCCCGTCGGGTTGTCTACATGTATACGGTCCCATATTTTTCGCCCTTTACATCGCAATCCACCCATTGTCGCCTTGTCGCCCCTCTCCCCCGCATAACCAAGCAGATCATATAGATCCTATATACGCCTTGGAGGCGTGGTGGTGGCTTCCCTATATGCGACCATGAAACTTCATCGCGTGTGCGGCTGGGAGATTGCCATCTTCTCGCTTGCTGCATATGCGAGCAATACAAGCCTATACCGCAGCCTCTCGAAGCCACTCCCATAGGCGCGCAAAGTACGCCTCGCTCACCGGCTCCACCGTGCGTAAGGCTGGCAGCCTCTCTATCGACCGCTGGACAGCAAACGCCTTGCGTTCCGTCGCCGTCGGCGCAGAGTCCGTACCGTCAATACCACTTTGCCGTCCCTCCTCCACCACCTCCTGTCTCTGGACGTTGGAGGAGTAGGCGCGCTTCCAGTGCTCGAGCAACTGCAGCGCTGGGTGTTGAGATCCCTTGTCTGCCATCTGCTCGAGCTTTGCGACCCACGCGCCTGGCGACAGTGTTTCGAAGTCCTGCCTCTCCTTTACCCATCGAAGAAGCTCGCTCCACTGCGGCTTGCCATGGTAATTCACAACATGGTAAACTTGAACCCCATCAGACCCTCCAGCGCCGATCGTACGCTCTGCCCCCTGGATCATTGCCTGTGCGGCCGTGTCGACGGGCAGCCAGTCCAGCACTTCATCGTCCAGCTCGGGCAGCGCGGCGGTCTCTTGCACACTGCTCAACATCAACGGCCACGCCTCCTTTGCGTTCCACACGCCTGTATCGCTGGCGCCTGCCAACTGACCGACGCGGAAGATTCCAACGCGTCCTGTCAGCCGCGGGTTGCCGTTTGCGCGTGCGCATACGTGCTCCGCGACCCACTTGCTACGAGAGTAGCCCAGCTCACTCGCCACCGCCGGGTCGTCGACGAGCACCTCAGGGACCGTCGAAGAGGGATACGACATAACGCTGGCAACGGAGGAGCAAAAGGCAACCCTCGGCGCGGGGCGCGAGGCCGGTGCTGCGAGCGCCAGCGAAATCAGGTGCGACAGACCTCCAATGCTGTCTTTGGCGAAGCTACGCAGCTTCATGCGGAAGTTGACTGACCAGGCAACGTGCATGATGACGGTCGCCTCGCGAGCAACGGCAGAGTACGTTTCATCGTCCAACCCGAGGCGAGCGTCAGCCAGATGCGCCGGCAACACGACGACTTTCTTCTCGGGATCATCGGCCAACGCGCGCAATTTGCGATATTCCAACGCTTTGGAAACCCTTTCTTCCGCTGCGTGACCGTCCGCTGCCCGAACCAAACAGTACACCTTGCGGACAGAGGCTAGCGATCGATACTGGTCCAGCACGTGAGCGCCTAAAGCGCCGGTTGCACCGGTCAGCACGACAACGTCTCGTTCGTCGATGCTGCTGCTGCTGTTTTCTTCCTCGTTGTATCCGCTAGTCGTCGTTTCTGCTCCTGCGGATTGGAAGTTGCTGTACTCTTCAACCAACTGCCGCATCAGCAACAGCTCATCGTCGGCAGTGCTTCCTGGGACCACGGCTTGACCATGTCTCCGTTTCAGCACATAGTCCGCCAGACCAGACACCGTCTGGTAGTCTTCGACAACGGTTATGGGTAAGTCCCTTTTGTCCGCTGGCAACAACTGGCGCAGTCGGCCTCGTATCTGCATACCAGCTACCGAGTCGATGCCGTACGAGAACAGGTCCGTCTCATCTGTGAGTTTGGCCTTGCGAGGCGCGACCGTCGTGACAATCGATCTGATCGTTGTAGTCAAGTCCTCGTCTTTGACGTCCGTCCTGTCGCCACCATCAGCCTCGCCGTATGCGCCGTCAATCTCTTCACTAAACCTCTTCTCAGCAGCACCGCGAAGTACTGTACCCTTGCTGCTTTTCTCCAGCGGTTGAGTCAAAGTCTCCATCGCCACGAGCATGCCCTGGGACACTCTTGCGTGATCTTGAGACTCGCTGTTGAGCTTTTCAATCGCCGGCCAGAGCTGTTGCACGAAGTCTTCGTTGCTCATCGCTTGCGCTTCACTAGACTTGAACAGCAGCGCACCAGGATAAGGCTTTCCAGTACCGAAGATTAAAACATCGTCCACGAGCTCTGAAGTTGCGATCGCTGCTTCTAGAGGCGCCGGATCGAACTTCTTGCCCGTGATCAAAGTCAGCTGTGAATCCGCACGCGAGTGGTATTTCCACGCGTCAGGGATAGTTGGGTGCGGTTCGAAGAGATCCGCCGTGGCAAACGCGCCGTCTTCACGATTCCTCTTAGCCATATGCGGCCAGCCGGGAAGTACCACCAGCTCGCTCAGACCGTCGTCCTGTGCTTCGAAGCGGACGAAGGCTGCGTCTGAGGGCAAGCGTAGGTGCTGCCACTCGCCGTCCTTGCTGTAGTCTCGATGTGAGCTCATCAAAAACCCGCACTCTGCGCTGCCGAAACGCGAAATGAGGTTCACGCCTTGCTTGACGAGCCTGTCGCCGATCTCAGCAGGGAGGGCGGCGCCACCAACACCGACAATAGACATTGCTTGCAGGTGCTTAAGGCCTGCTGGGTCGGCTTCGAGCATCTGCAGGACGTAAGGTACTGAACTAAAGTACCTGACAGGTGGCGTTGGGGTGCTTTTGGAGGTCGCTTCTGCCGCCACGTCGAGACATTTCACCACATTTTTTGCAGTAATAGGGACGCCCTTTCCTGGGAACAGCCAGATCATGGCTCCGCTTGTCCAGGCACGGAACAGATCTGCGATTCCGCCGTGGTAGAGGGGTGTGGTGGTGAATGTGGCGCTGTTTTTGCCGGACTCGAAAGACGGCAGGACGCAGACTGCCGCGCGATGTGGTTGAGGGATGGGCTTTGGTGTCCCCGACGACGTCCCTGAGGTGTGATGCAGGTATGCGACGTCGTTTTCCTGGACAGCGGGCCTGATGACTGGCAAGTCTTTTGATGGTTGACGCGAGATCATTTCCGACATTCGCCTTTGCCCGTTGAAGCAGAGTTTCCGTGCTGTGATAGTAGCGCCATCGTGCGCTGCCGCCTCTTCCGCCAACTCGGCGTAAACCTCATCATGCAAGAGCAGACTGACCTCACACTGCTCGCAGAGACTCTCAATAGCAGCCGGTCGACATTGCGGAGCGATCAACAAGACAGCATGCCCGAGCCTCATCAGCCCCAGCCAGGTGAAAAGGAACTCCGCCGTGCTGGGGCACAAGAGCCCGACAGTTGAACGGCGACCGGATAACGCATCCCCATTGTCGGCCAACAGCTGCTTCGCAGTATTCACAGATCCGGCCAAGACTTGTAAGAAATTGTAGGTCCGGTAGTTCCATTCGCTTTTGCCGTCGCCATCTTTGCCAGGCGGTGTATAGAACCCCACTGCAGGTCTGTCGGGGTTGGATCTCGCTTGCGCTTCTACAAAGTCGTTGACGTTTTGCACGTTTTGCTGGTTTCTCAGCTCAGCCGCTTGGCCCAGCGTGCAGGTGAAGTAAGTTGGTTCCATCTGAGTTTGTGATGTCTCTTCTCCTGCAGGTTGGACTTCGAGTCGGAGTTGTTGCAGTGAGCTCTGAACGTTGCTTGTGGTGTAGCAGAAATCCAAAGCAATCACCTACATTAATATTTACGAGTACTTGTCACGATGAGGTTTCTCCCCCCATTATTATATTGGTATTGAGATCCACCATAGGTCGCCATATGCAGCTCCTAGATTGGACTAAAACGTGTTGTCCGCAGTTGAAAGCAGCATGGTGACGCACATGAGATCTACCTGGCTCCACCTCATTTCATAAGGTATCAGAGAGCGATAGCTCTTGCCTGAGGCATTCCAGATCTCGGCTCGCGGCGAACCTTCCTTCCGATCGAGCAGCAACTCTCAAGTCGGCTTTTGAATGTTCCTCAAAAGATGAAAGGCAGCATCATCGCTTTGCTCTCATAAGATCCCCCACCACACCGCCCGACATGGCGCCTGCCTCAGATCCACAACAGAAAGTCTCCCTCTCACTCGGCCGCCTGAAGAAAGCTCCAGCGCCTACCAACGGCATCAAAAGACCCCGCGAAGCCCTGCGCGACGAAGACGGCGACAACGAAGATCTCGAAGAGCAGCAGCGCGCGACGAAGGTCTCGCACTTTGACAGCAAAGCCGGCGGAGCAGTCGACGAGTCGGATCGCAAAGTCGAGAAGGCACCGCTGGTGATTGCAAGACAGGCCAATCGCGATTGGAAAGATGCGGCGAACAAGCGGAAGAGGCAGAAAAGTGGGTTGACTGGAGGCGAAGGGAGGGAATCCGGACGAGAGGATGGAGCTGTTACTGGAGGCGCGACAGAGCCGTCGAAGACATTTGGGCTTAATCATGCTGTTTCCCAAAATGATGCGAACGGCGCATTGAAGGTCGCCGAGCAAACGCAGGAAGTACCGCCTGAGCCCAGCGCGGAGGTTTCTGTTGCGCACAAGACGGAAGATGAGGAGGCTATGGATGCTTTGCTGGGACGGACGAAGAAGTCTGAGTTGGTGGTGCCTGCACTGACGGAAGAGGACGCTTTCCAAAACGACGTTACTGAGGCGCCTGATATGGCGACTTTGGAGGATTATGCGCGAGTGCCTGTCGAACAATTCGGTGCTGCTATGTTGCGAGGTATGGGCTGGAAGGACGGCGATGGCATAGGATTGAACAAAGGCACGAAGCAGGAGAAGTCAAAGATTCCCGAGCGCAGACCTGCTTTGCTTGGCATCGGAGCGAAGGAAGAAGCTGCTGTTGCGCAGGAAATGGGCACTTGGGGTAAAGCTGCTCGAGGAAAGGGTGGGAAGGAGCCGGTGGTCTACAATCCGATCCTTCTTCGGGACAAGCAGACTGGCGAGATGTTTACTGAGGAGGAGGCGCAGAAGCGACAGGAAAAAGACGAGCGGGAGAAGTATGAGATGGAGTTTGAGAGGAAGGAACAGGAGAGAGAGCGAGCGAGGGATAAAGACAAGGGACGAGAGAGCCGAAGAAGGAGAGAAGATGACGACGACGAGCGGGAGAGGCGAAGGGAGAAGGACAGGCGACGCGACCGTGGAGACGACAGGCATAGAGATCACGATAGGGAAAGACGGCGGCGTGACGACGACGGGGAGGACGAAGAGGAACGTCGGCGTCGGAAGGACAAGGACAGACGGCGACGCGAGCGCGACGATGAAGATTACGACCGCGAGCGCTCGAGGCGTCATGACAGAGATAGGGATGGCCATCGACGACGAGACAGGAGTCGGGAACATAGGCGGCGCTGATGGCTGTTGAGATAGTGAATATTCGATACATTCGCCGCCAAAAATATACCCTTTACAGCGAATATGCGCTTTTTCTGAGAAGCTGAGAAATCTCCGTGTGGAACATACGTGCACACATACATGTATGGACCACATATTCAATCACTTTGTCAGGTTCTGCCTTGCCTAAATTCAGGTCCAGTGTCGTAGCTCTTCTTGAGTGAACTTTGTCACCTACGATCATTCCAACCATCCAACGCACCATGAAACGAACTCTTCTCGCGAGACCTGTAAGTGATATTCAGGCCGCGGGTCAGCACACCACTCAACGAGACGGCAGTTGTGTGTTAGACGTACTCAAGTTGTCATTTTGATCTTCAACCTCATGCAGTCTACAAGTACCTAGGTTTGAAAACACGTTCTGATCGACTTATAACGTCAACAACAACCAAGATTCACCATGGATGGAAACCGAGATCAACGATCACAATAGTACGAAGGCATATATCTGGAGCATACATAGCATCACACAAGAACATAATCGATTGGGTTGAAGGATGTGTAATGATGTGAGGCTGTCAGAAACATTGCATTGCGATTGAGAAGGACGATGAGCCTAACCCTACTAACCCCAAGACGAAATCTCACTCAGTCCTACAACTTCATTGTTGCATACCAGACATGTATTCCCGGTAGCCAGCTGGATTACAGACTGCATCACTTGGACAGTGGTGATAGACAAGACCTTCACCGGCTCCTACCAAATACCGCTGACAGACAGCAGTCCGCGAAAAAAGGCCACTACAAAACCATAATCAAAAGGAAACGTCCAGCCACACACAGGCGCATCCGATTGCAAACAAAGTACAAGAGACGAAGAGGAGAAACCCAAAACAATCGTATTCCGTTTCGTGAGAAAGCCATCATTACCTCGGAACAGCAGCCTGCAGACCCTTCTGGGGAGGACTACCTATTCTAAAGATGAGTACCTACATGTACAACCAAGCAAAACAACCCAATCCCTAACCCTGGGAAGGCAAGTCAGGAAAAAACAGCAGCCAGCCCTCATCGGAGAAAGCAGCCTCCAAAACGCCAACGCTATGCAAAAAGTGTATATTACAGCCATTCCCAAGAAACGCGCGAGGGAGGCGGTCTCATCTGTTCGACCGCTCAGCCCAACCCAGCCTTGCCCGTCACCAAAAAGATTGAGGGGAAGGCCCCAGGGAGTAGTTTTTCTGCGACAGTAACAGAGAGGTAGAGTCGCAAGAGACAGAAAGCATCATCAAGCAACCTGTCCAACAAGCCCAATAAAAAGCGCCTGCGCAGCAACCTGCAGCGTCCACAAGCCTACCTTCCTCATCCGGCGACTCGTGCGATCGGCATCGGTGATATCCCTCGAGAACGCCTCGTAGGTCTCCTTACTCAGATCGTCCAACAAGCCCGAATCGAAAATTGTCCACGAGCCGTCGAATTCGCTCTGCTGCTTGACGACGCGGCAGTGCACGGGGATGAAAGCGCGCTTGCTGTTGATGTAAGCCACGATCGGGCGCACGAGAGCGTTGTTGACGTAGCTGAGGTCTTTAGTGAAGAGCGGCACCGAGGCGCGCACATCGTTGAGGTGCACGCGGAGGTCGAAGATGATGAAGCGCGAGTCGGCGGGGTTGTCACTGCTCGCGGAGGCGAAGGGAGGGGAGACTTCAGTGCGGTAGGCATCGGTGGACGGCTGATGGTCGTTATTATCGATCACGTCGTAGTCCATGCCGCGATCCTTGTTGTGGAAAGGTGTTTGCACGTTGGCCACTGAGGCTTCTATGCGGTCGTAGAAGTCGGTCACGACTTTGACGATGCCCTCGTTGTCGTCGCGTGGGATGGTGATGTCGGCGACAATGTCGACGTTGCCTTCTTGAATCCAGCTGAGGGGACCGTTGACGCCCCGGTTAAGGTGGTCGATCTTGAGGCCGTCGAGGCGGATTCTGCTTTGTTTCTTCCATTGACGAGGGTCGCCGATTGAGGCGCCACCGTCTAGTGCAACGCCGGTGTGGCCGTGCGCTTGAACGGGGTGAATTGTGAAGAGAGAGTTGTCGAAAGACCCACTCATTGTGGTTGCCGATAGGAAGTCGTAGAAAAGCCACTGCTTTCTCAGCCTGGGCAGTTCGCAACTGAAGATGCTGATCGTGAATGGCCGGAAGTCGTTCGGCTGGTATAGGGTAAGGAGGACGTCTGACATCTTGAAATCATCGATTTCGAAGTCGCCAATATTGTGTGTGTGACGATAGCTCTTGGGATCGATGTTCTCATCAGTCCAGTGGACAAAGGTGCGATCGACAACACCACGCACTCCCCGTACTTCAACATCCTGCAACAAGCCCTTGCCGTTGAACCACTTGGTGAACGACAACGTCACGTTGACGGTATCAATTGTGACATCGAATTGCGTGTAGTTGGTGTCCTCATCAGGGTCGTTTTCATCTTTGGCGACTTGAGTCGCTGCGGCCGCTGCGGCCGCGGCTGCCGTGGACGAGCCCTTGCTCACAGCCCTCTCACGTGTCCGCGTCTTTCCAGGTCGTCGCGACACGAAGACATTGCGGAAAGTGATTACGCCATCCTTCCACGTTGGTACGATGGCAGATTCGAATACAACTTTGAGACCAGACGACTTTGTGAGATACTCGCCGATCCATCCGGCCAGTGTTTCTTGCGCAAACACAGTGTTTAGCGCGAGAATCAACAAAGAACAGAATGTTGTTGTTCCAATGACGATCCAAAGCACATGTCCCCAGAAGATCCAACTGAGGAACGCGAAGATTTCATCTACTCTGAACGGTCTTGCCGATCGAATGGAGAACCATTTGAAGCGGACGCCCAGACGTTGCCAGAAGCCAGTTGCAGCGGCCAGAAGTTCCTCCTTTGTTGGACGATGCAGATGAGGCAGGTGATCGAGAAGGTGGTGTTTCCCGCCAGCAGCAGCAGCCGGCGTGCTCTTCAAGGCGTTTTGAGTTTTCGATGCCGATTCGACCTTTTGTCCTTCATGCGCCGGCTTTTCCTCAGCTGGCGTTGCCTTGTCGCTCTTCCATCTTCTTTGTGCAAGTCCGACGATCGAGTGTTGTCGAAGGAGAGACGATGATGGGTTCTCAAGGTTGGCGAACGGCCGATTCGATGCGCGCAAGGCATGCGACACGGGCGTCAAAGCGCTGGCCGATTTGTTGATAACTGATACATTTTGCGCTCTTGATATGCTATTCCAGATCGCGCGACTTGGTGGAGACGCCTGCGATGAGAGCGATCTACTATGATTGATACCACAGTGAAGAGGAGAAAGACTCCGGGCGGCCGGAAGGTCGACGGAGGAGAAAGAGGGAAGCTGCTGGCGGGCTATCGTCGCGACATGGCGGCTCATTGTATTCTCATTGTGGACGGTCGCTCGGTCCTGGTTGAGCAGAGGTCGAGATAGAGACCGAAATGGATGGATATGGACGGAGTGGTGGTTGGTGTTGGTGGGAGATGGGAAATGGACTGGGTCTGGACGGCAGCAAAGATGGCGGACCTTGAATTGAAGCTTTCCATGACGATGCTTGCTAGTGAAAGTCACTATGCAGGGTTAGGGTCTCGGTTTTCATCGCTCTCGCGGCAAAAAGATTCTGGCTAGCCGAGTCAAACCACCAATCTTTCCATCCCACCACCTTCCCACCATATTTTGAAGAAGGAACTACCGGAAACTTCACTTGCAACACTTGCAAAATTTACAAGCCAACATGCCTGCGCCTACCGCCCTCCAAAGAGCACCCGACGCTCTCGCCGTGGAAGAGACAATCCACGATGCGCCTCAATCAGCGGTCGACCAAGACGTCCTCATCCACACCAGCACCCAGCCCGAACCTTTCCAGGAATCCCCCACTCAAGAACCGGAGGCCTCAGACAGCATGCAAGTCGACAGCGAGAGTCGCCCGGTGTTTGCACCCGAAGTCGCCTCCCCCACCACCGCACGCAAAGAAGAGCGCAAAGTTCGCATCCCACCACACCGCATGACACCCCTCAAGACCGCCTGGCCCAAGATCTACCCGCCTCTTGTCGAGCACCTGGGCCTGCAGCTGCGCATGAACATCGCCAAGAAGGCCGTCGAGTTGCGCACTTCGAAGCAGACCATCGACACCGGAGCGCTGCAGAAGGGTGCCGACTTCATCACCGCGTTCACTCTTGGCTTCGACGTCGACGACGCCATCGCGTTACTCCGTCTCGACGATCTGTACATTGAGACTTTCGAGGTCAAGGACGTTAAGACGCTCAACGGCGAGCATATGAGCAGAGCCGTCGGCCGCATAGCAGGCAAGGACGGCAAGACAAAGTTCGCCATCGAGAACGCAAGCAGGACGAGAATCGTGCTGGCCGACCAAAAGGTGCACATTCTCGGTGGCTTCAAGAACATCCACATTGCTCGTGAGGCTGTTGTGAGCTTGATTCTTGGTAGCCCGCCCAGCAAGGTTTACGGCAACCTCAGGACTGTCGCTGGCAGGATGAAGGAGCGCATGTAAATGTTTGCTTCATTTTACGAAATCATCTCTAGGAACAAAAAATGATGGCTGTGCTGGACAGGATTTGTGGCATGGCGCTGGATGCTTGAAAAATTGGGAGGAGCAGGGAAAGATAAAAGCAGATGAAGGCATGATCACTTTTAGCGAGGCGTTTGGGCGTGGTTATCATAGAGAACGACATACGGGAAAGCATTCGATATCTGAACCAAAGAATCTTGAGGCTATCACTGAATGATAAGAGCATTATGACCTTGAGTTTAATCGTCCAGTTGACTGTGAGTGGAAAGCTTGAGGACAGTGTACGCGGAAGTCCGAACCCGATATTCGAATGCCATGCTTGAGAGAAGTCTACTTTGACTATTAGGATAGACGTACAGCGAGCGATTTGACATCCCTGCTATCCAGCACCCGGTGCCATTGAACTTCTGAGCATTCCCTCATGAATCAATGTCCTTCGGACCCAAGCCCAAACACCATGCAAGTTCCTTCATTAGCAAAAGCGTCTCTTACAAAGAATCTTCCTCAGCCTTCCTAGCCTCCATGATCTTATCAGCAACCACCCTCCTTTCATCCCTCAGCGCAAGGAATATCTGCAAGAACTAAAGTCAGCATTTGATCACATGATCGCGCAGTCTGCCCTTCCCTCCCCAACCAACCTGAGACCCTTGGGAGAACTCACCCAATACCAAACCATCAACTCCATAAAAGCCCACGTAAACACCCAACTATTGCATAAATGCGCGCCCACGCCGTACGCAGGCCCCAACATCCCACCTTCTTTGAAAAGGTACGAGAAGGCCGTCAGACCGAACAAGACGGTAAGGCGCACGGGCACGTTTCCCAGCCAGTATTCGAGGGCGGGTAGGGCGTCGAGCGAGGCTGCTGTGAGGTCTGCGAGGCCGAGGAAGACGAGGAGGACGGCAATGAAGGCGGAGGCTTCGGACGGTTTGTCCATTGTTGTTATGTGGGGCTGTTGAGTTGCATGTTAGGATCTGGATGTTGTTGTGGTTCTTTCTTTTGGGGTCCTGTTGGGTCTTACAAGGCGCATTGATTCTCCCAACATGAAGACTACATTTTGATCGACGAGCTTGCGCGGCGCGGCGAAGAAGAACCAGGCGCTGCTCAGGTGGAAGATGGAGACGGTGCGGATTAGGGTGTATGGCGAGAAGACGCCCATGTTTGCTTTTGGGAGTGTGGCTGGTTCAATGGATGTGTAGCTCAACCAAAGGTGTGTTGTCGCTTCCAGTCTTGTGGAACTTTTGGGACCCTGCACGAAGCTGTTTCTCGCCTCTGACGTCTGAGGATCAACCTCACGTTGATTGTTTCCGGCAACACCAACATCCAAGGTTGAGGAGCACTCCTCAATGAGCGGCAGATCCCTGGAGGTATGCTAAGGATTTTGTAATGGTACGCGCAAGAAAGATCTGGAAACCGACGCGACAACCTCACTGCTTTATTCCTCGGTGACTGGGTTTCTCAAACGCGGCTACCCACTCAATGAGGATGAGTTCTACTTCTAACTACCTGACCGGTCTATTTCGATGGCATGTTTATGTTCTTACCGGCACGCCAGTTGTCTTTCCGCCGACTACCACCTGAGATTCCGATGATAACACCCGACTCCCATCAACGGCGTCATAAAGCACGACTATCCTGAACTGTGAGGTAATATTTTTAAGAAGGAACTAAAATCGGACCAATACCATCTCTAACAAGCGGTTAAGCATATGTGCTCGTATCAGCGGACTTGACAAATGTTCGAATCAGTGATGCCAATGAGAAAGACAATTCCGATCAGGGACACCTCGGGCCATCGACCAAGCACATGTGCTCGTACCGGCGGATTCGGTATCTGTCAACAACAGCGTTGCCAATGGGAGCAGTGATCTCCTTCCCAGACAGTAAACAAACCGAGTCGTCGTATGATATGACCAAGGTGTACGGCATTTCTAACGACAATCGCATTGCTGAATTCATGGGCAGGCTGCTATGTGCATCATAGTGTATCAGATTGCTCCTGATTGGACTCCTTGCGGCGACTCTTCTATCTTCACTTTCGTCATTTGTTTTGTCGTCGTTTGTGGCCTCGCCGCCTGCTTGGCACGCGCGTTTGCTCACTTGTACCTGGACGAGCCGGAGAGCGAATTCGACAAGCACTCGCCAACGGATGGCTCTTGGACCGAAGAGTTCATG
>Ga0265797_10007080_pt1 | contig 15517 bp, 8 predicted proteins | sample P2T30metagenome_FD_192433 | JGI IMG/M metagenome (GOLD analysis project Ga0265797, IMG submission 192433) | Plant litter microbial communities from East Loma Ridge, Irvine, California - P2 T30 | ecosystem: Environmental > Terrestrial > Plant litter > Unclassified | place: USA: California... | reverse complement strand
CTACCGAAAGCTCGATTGCGGACCAGATGGAGAGGCTGGCTCCATCCCACGTGGGGTCGTGGGTCTTCATCAAAGCAGATAGCTCTACGGTTTTCACGATAGAGAAGGATGTTGGACTGATGTATCAGATCAGCTAAATGAGTTCAAGTCGTAGGTTTGTAGGCAGGAGACTAAAAATAATCCCAGACAGAAAACTAGTCGAAGGCCCCACTGTGTTCGTCCAGATATGTGCATAGTAGAAAGATATATGAGAGGCGCAGCCACATAAACTACATCGCTGACGCAATTAGACACTCCCTGTTATTCTATCAGTGAATCGTACAGATCATTGCATTTGAACTGACAAACCTGGGCGTAGAAGAGGCTCCCTCCTCCACTTCTCATGAAGCACTTCCCCTTGATACTCTTGTTCCAGTTTGCTTCGAATGGCGTGGTGCAGAAGCACCCAGTAATTGAAAGTACGAGATTGAAGACTGTTATCATTGTTATCGAAGCCCATATTACTGTGAGATATATCTGTGAGAACTTCAAGGCGAAAAGGTATGCGCAAATGGAGTACTTGAGCAGAGCAACTGCAAGGATGTTGATGATCTGGCCGATCCATATGTGGTAGCTGTATGTCAGAATGTTGTTGGGTTTGCTAGTGCTGGGGTTCATGATGTGGCAACCTAGGCCATGCTGACAGGTTTTAAAACGGTTGGCGGTCGAAACGATGTTGAGTATCTAATTTCACTGACTGTGAGTATTATTTCTCCCTAAGAGACATTGGGTTCGGCGACTGACGGCAGCGAGGATCAGAAGGTAGTCGCATACCATGTGCTTCCTCTTTGTTTGGATGGCACATATGACTCTCCAGATAAGCACCGCTGTGCTGAGAACGCAAAGTATGCTCATTGGTATAAGGATATTGAGCGCATGGTTTGGCCAATTCTGCTGTGATGCTACTGGCATTGTGATAATAATATTCATATATAGACGAAACGATATGAAAGGAGAAAAGCCCCTCGCAAGAGTAATAATATGAATAGGCCCTAAGTAGCACAATATGAGAAAAGCTCCAGCTCTTAAGCGCAATCGGATATCTCGCTATGCTGCATATTGTATAAGAGCGCTACATGATGGCCGTTTACAACTGATCTCTACATGGCAACGACTCATGTAAGCATAGCGCTTCAAAATCTATCGAGAACTATTGGTGGGCAAGATCCCAGATTCCGGCATGCGGAAGCGGGTGAAGCCTGCTTCATCTTCTTTCCCGCCTGCTTCTCACGATTTCAAGGAGATGATACCAACTATGCAGTGATGGGATGTGACAGAGTTGTTGGCACCTGCCTTACATGTGATTAGAAGCATCACATGAAAGTGAACAAAAATCATCAACTCTTTTCAGTTAATGGCCACAATAGACTTTGCAGCACAGTGATTAGTACTATGCCCAATCTTTGAGCTCGACCCAGTAAAAGACTGGATACTACCTATTTCTGATATCGCTCAAGCGACAGAGTGGTACCTTGATAGGTATCGAACGGGTGTAATCAAAAAGCCTGGATGGGACATTTGCTCTCAAGAGATGATCGTAAGATGGGCCGGGTATCTCCAGATCGTCCAGAGTGGCATAACAAGCGCCTGACGCTGCGTGAACTACGTGTATCCACAGTGTGAGGTACGGCTAACCGTCCTTGCAGAACCTAATTTTAGGTGATTGTATTGATCCAACATAATGGCATATTCAGTGTCAATGCCGACTTGTATAATACGTTACGGGTCTTTCGTCCCCACGTCAGCTCACGGCCACCACAGCAATCCAACAACAGACTGTCATACAGGCTCTACCATCATGAAGGTTTGTAGCGCTAGTAGCCATATGAATATTAATTGCGCTATTAGCTAAAAGAACTTGGAGATCGTCAATTAAAGGCCATTAGTCTAGTGAGTGTAGGTAGAACCCAAGGGGGCTCATATGAATTCTCCAACCCTAAAGGCATTGTAACTCGTAGACTTGGCTTGTGGCCACTTTAGGTCTATTGCATAAGCGAAATAGGACCGTGAGATCGGCAGGTAGCCATTGAAGATGCCAGAGTCTCGTCGTCACATGTCACCTCAATGCTGATAAGTAGGTGCCAAGGTGACCCAACCTTTCGGGCTTCTGGCATTCATCCGGTTAATTAACATGGCACACGCTGTGGATAGAGTTGGCCCGATATTTGAAAAGTGACACAGCGAATAACGGCTTACTTTGCCAGATGGATGGACAATTGCGGGGCCATTGTTCCTCACTGTGGACCCATGACTTGGCAATGACTACGCCGCAATTCAATCCATGTACCCTGTAATCCTACGCCCTCCGCAACCTTGCAGCCGCCACCCGACAGGGGAACACTTTCGATGATTGCCATACTGTGTCTCCGCTTCATCGAAGTAGGTTATCGCCCCCGAAAACATGCAAGGTGGCTCGTGATCCACGAAGAAACCAGGCTATCCAAAAAAGGTCCAGACGACTAGACTGTCTTGTGTTGGTTATTTCGCCTATATTTGGATATTAGTAAAAGTCCCCCAATGTTCTAGAAATGCTGCAATCAAGCTTACCACAGTCGGAAGATCTACACAAAGCAGGAGCACCCAAGGGGAAACAATATCTTTGTAGTAGAGGAATGGCTTCTTAGATCCAAGCGGAAACATCTGAGTCGTCCAGCCAAGATCGCTTAATCTCGGGGATGCAGCCGTATTTAACCATATCCAATACTGCGCCGTGTATCTGCTGGGAGGTGCTGCACCTCAAGGCTTTCCCATACGCATGGCAAAAAGTCAAGCTTACCTTTCGAAATGCCGGAGCTTTACTGGCGCTATGTTTTTGCTTGCAGGTGTGTGGCGATTTATGTATCTCAACGCGATGCATGCCTAGATACTGCAAATACTCGTAGAGATGTTTAAGAGGCTTTGGGCATCCTCTCTTGCGGTGGGCACCGTCTCCTTCCGAATAAATTTGGCCATATTTGTGGTCTTTTGAGAATGGTATCTCTCAAAACTCTAGCCGTCGTTACTCTGCTAGGGCTATCAGCCGCTCAAGATACGTACGACTATGTTATCGTTGGAGGTGGTGTCACTGGGCTAGTTGTAGCAAACCGCCTAAGTGAGAACGAAAAAAGTCAGAGCAACAATTCCAGTAACATACCAGTAAAGCTGACATAGTGGGCACTTCAGAATCTATCCTTGTCATTGAAGCCGGCGGAGCGGATGATAATCCCAACATTCGTTTGCCGTATGCGGCCAATTATGCAGTCAACACGTCTCTTACATGGTCCGGCTACGTCTCCCAACCAGAGCCATATCTTGGCAACAAAACATGGAATACCCGGGTCGCAAAGGTACTTGGTGGTGGTTCCATAATAAATGGGATGATGTATGACCGCGGATCAGCCGCTGACTATGACGCCTGGGAGGCGTTAGGCAACCAAGGCTGGGGATGGGAAGGAATTTATCCATACTTCAAGAAGGGTACAGAATTTATCCCACCACCAGAAGCTACGGTGAAGCAAGTCAATATTACTTGGGAACCTGAGGCGTAAGTCAGTAAAACTTTTACGGTTCCGAGCTGCTTCTAACATTGCCGACCGACAGCTATGGCAACGGACCATTGAAACTTGGCATTTCGGACACCCAGTTCTCGGGTACCCTTGATTACTTCAAGGCATTCGAAGAAACGGGTAGTGCACATGCAGCTCTCGATGGTAATAATGGCGAGGCGTACGGTACATCCTGGTACCCAAACACGATGAATCCTAGGATCGGAGAAAGATCACACGCCCGTAACTCTTACTATGAGCCTGTTATGAGCCGTCCGAATCTTCATGTCGTATTGGAGTCTATTGTAACCGAGCTGGTATTCGATGATACCACGCAGCTCACAGCTAAGGGTGTGAAAGTTATCAACAAGAACGGCTCATCAACAACCTATTACGCGAAAAAGGAAATCATACTTGCCTGTGGTGTAGTGAACACGCCGAAGCTCCTACAAAACAGCGGTATCGGACCAAAGTCCGTTCTCCAGGCAGCTGGAATTCCGTTGAAGCTTGAGCACGATGGCGTGGGCACGAACTTCCAGGATCACCCGTACACCAATATACAGTTTAACATCTCTAACCTCCCAAGCTCACCAGGCTATGGAGCTATTGAAACGGATCCAGCGTATAATGCTTCAGCATGGGAGCAGTACCTTGCCAACAGGACCGGGCCGCTCACTCAGACTCGTGGCAACACTCTAGCCATGATACCACTTCCAGTCGTCGACCCTAAAAACTATATCAATCTTTCTGACAGAGTGCGAAGCTTCAAAGACCACGAATATCTACCATCGATCTACAAGGACAGCAAGAAGCTGCTCAAGGGCGTGCGAGCACAGCGCAAGGTACTTGCTGATCTTTTCCAGAACGACAAGGCTGCCATCGTGGAATATCCAATTCCAGCAGCTGGCGTGTATCTTCTCGTCGGTCTTGAGAAGCCCGTCTCTCGTGGTACGATCATGATCAATCCTACCAATCCTCAGGGACCACCGCTTATTTCATACAATGCCCTGAGCAACCCTGTGGACAAGTCCGTGCTTGCGGCATGCGTTCGCTACATTCGCAAGGTCTGGACTGGCCCTGAACTGAAGAAGTTCTCTCCAACTGAAACTTCTCCTGGCACACAATACCAGACTGATGATGAAATTATGGACAAGTCTATTGAGATGGGAAGTGTTTGGCCAACTCTTTCGCATCCTTCCGGCAGCTGTGCGATGCTACCTGAGGACATGGGTGGTTGTGTGTCAGATGAGCTTCTTTTCTATGGTGTTAAGAAGCTGTCGATTATCGATGCTTCCATTATTCCTCTCATTCCTTCTCAGCACATTCAGTCAACCATGTATGCTATCGGCGAGAAAGCTGCGGATATCATCAAGCTTCGGCGTTAGGGATTGGAACTGTTGCCTTGGCGGCTCTGGCAGGTAGATCGATAGCCTAAGAGGATCGGTATACCAACTTGGTGAACTTTTTGTACGTACTTTTGTACTCCCGAGGTCTAGGTGAACTTTGGGCTTTGTTTTAGGTGTGATGTTTACCGCCGACGGTCCGCCGTATCTCTGCATGGCTGTGACCTCATCTCTAGCGCGTGGCGATGCAAGGACAAACGGGTGCCTAGAGAATTCAGGAAATTATCTATTCTCGAAATACGCGTATAAATATCCACCATACTTCCAGCACACAGTTACCTCGCCGGAGGTTAAATAAACCCTGGACAAATCCTTTGACCTTTCGCTATTATAACTTCCTAATTGGTGGACGACCGTGTCAGTATGAATTTTCTATACTGGCTACGTTGGAACCTCTTGGCCGACTTGTACAATGGCAAAATAGTAGTGGGGCCTAGAGATGAAGACAGGATTGTCTAACTGTTCAATTCTTCTTCTGTGGATGCGGAATTTAGCGTGCATGGTCTGAGCTGTATTTAGGTGAACAGTGGAGACTATCTTGACTAACATGAGCTTTTGTATAATGGCAGCCCCGGTCCGGACGGTTATAGTCCTCCGCCTTCTAACTATTGAAGACATGAGGGATCTGTTACGTTGATGTAGTCCGTTATCGAAGTACATATGTACCTGAACGAGCATCTGGAAGAAGTGAAGAAAGAGTTACACCACATCTGTGGATGAGATGCTCTTCTTCCCATACGCAAATGGGAGGGATAATCTATCCCCATTCGTCAGCTAGTTACAATCTTCAGGACGTAAGTGCACCTATGATGAGGTCCCACTAACATTTCTGAACCGAAGGTGGCGTTGGCATACTAAGTACGACGTATTGCACGCCATTGGCATTCAAGAGAGATGGTGGAATCATCGCCAGAGGATCTGAGCAAGGCTATTAGGGGTTCATTCACGGTTTTCTGGGTGGCGACCTGTTTAGTTTTAATTTCTTTCCCAATGAAAAGATAGCTCAGCTATCGATTTCTTGAATAGCAAAGCTACGCGAACACATAAGCGTGGTACGGAACGTCGAGCGGTTAAGCGGGTAGGGGAGTTGGTTTCAGAGACGGTGACCATAACGGGTCCGATGTGAGCAACAAAGACCGAAAGCACCCAAAGGTATGTGCCCTTTGAATTTGCTGTTCACGATTGTCATCGAAATATTCACCGATATACTTACTCTTCTAGTCACATTATTGAGGAGCATCTCCATCTGGTACGGAGCACCTACGGCCTTCAGATTCAAATAAGATCCCGTTGACGCCACTGACATCATGAACCAAGCCAATAACTTTGGGGCATATCGGCACATCCATCGACGTAAGCATGGCAGATACGAACGGAAAATGTAGCCAGTAGGATAAAAACAACTGTTTCTCCGTAAGCCTCCCGAACTCAAATGGTGGGGTTCGCGGGCACTAAAAATGCACTTGGTGCTGACACGAGACAGAAGCTACGCCTAGTGATGAAATTGCGTGTTTTGTTTGTACAGGGACAATACCTTCTCTACATACAAATCCACGCCAGCAAAAGAGATTGAAGCAGGGAAGGTCTTCACGCTAAGTACAAAAATAGTTGAATTACCTCGTGTATCAGCGACTTACCGGTAGTGGATGACTTGTGGGGCCCCACAGTCATTCCGAGTTCATTAAACTCGGCTCTAGTAACATGACCGCAGCAAATTCGGGCATAATCTTGTGTGGCATGGATGGACAAAGGGCCGAGAAGACTGCCCATGTGCATGCACGCGAAGACAGCCAGACATGCTAGAACCATGGTGCGAATGCGGACGGCGTCGTACCAATATGCATCGTGTTATCAGGCGAATGAAAAGGGAGCGTGTTATCCATGAAAGTCACCACCATGCATCCCCAACGCCACCGTGGATGAATTACACAATCGGGCCGTAGCCGGGAAATACGACCGAATGAACCTCAGCTTCTCTCGCGCTAAGCAGCGATCATTTGGAGGCTAGGCGAACTGTTCCAGTAGAAAGCAAGCGATCCGAAGAGAGTCTTCAAGACATTCACAGTTGGAGGAGGACAATGTGGAGTGGCAATTCATATCGATTACCAAGTATAGCAAAAGACATGTATGCAAATTGGATATCGTAGACCAACAACCCACCACTACTAACCCCTTCGCTGTCAAAAAAGCACTGATTATGTACACAAAGCTGATCAACAGACTGCATCTAAGATGAGGCCCTGACCTGCTCGATGCGGACATTGTCATCCTTCTCGTAACCAGTGGTCACAACCTGCTTCTCAATCTGCTCCAAGTCGACGTGGCCGACCTCAGCCTCATCACCATCGAAGATCTTGGCGACCTCCTCGAGAGTGGGTCCACGAGTTTCGACGTAGAAGACAGTGACAAAGATAAGTTCGAGGAAGATCCAGCACTAGATGTCATTAGCAAAGAGTCTTGTGGGAGAGAGCTTTTCATGATGGAACTTACAGAGTAGATTGTGTAGAACTTCCAGGCGGGGTGGAGGTACTGGAAACCGTAGGGGTTGACGTATTGGTTGATGGTCAGAGCAATCTGGATGAATAGGTTCATGATCATGAGACCCTTGGCACGAATCTTGAAGGGCAGGATTTCGACAGTGTAGGCGACGAGCAGACCAGACCAAGCCAAGGCGTAGGCAACGGAGAAAATCCAGATCATGGCAATGACGGCCTGACCAGCAGCCTTGCTCTTGGTCTTCTCTTGCTGGGATGAAGCGATGGTCCAGACGATGAAGGTGACGCACATGGACGCGGTAGCAGAGATGAAGAGCGGGCGGCGACCGACGCGATCGACAAGTAGGGCGCAGGAAACTGAGACAATGAGAGACAGGATGGTAAGACCACCGTTGATACCAAGCTGGGTGTCAGAGTCTGTAATACCAATGGAGTCGTAAACATCGGTGGCGTAGTAAGAGACAAGACCGTTGCCAGACCATTGGGAGAAAAGACCGAGGGATGCGAGGAGCATGAGCCTGTACCTGTTGCCCTTGGTCTTCAGGAAGTCGAGGTAAGAAGATGTCTTCTGGTACTGGAACTCCAGGCGGAGGGTCTCCTTGATCTCGGCAAATTCGAACTGAACGGTAGCGTTGTCAACATCGCCGTTGGCGTGGTACTTGGCCAAGATGTGGAGAGCCTCATCGTTCCTGTCTTTGGCAATCAACCAACGTGGAGACTCGGGAATGAACCAAATAGCAGCCAACTGGATAATGGAAGGAGCAGCCTGGGAAAGAGCTGGAATGCGCCAGCACCACTCGTTGTCGATGCGCTTAGTACCGAAAGTTAACCAAGTGCAGACGATAGCACCGACGTTCCACAAGCAGTTGTAAACAGCGGTAACACGAGCACGATGCTGAGGGTGGCAAAGCTCGGTCAGCAGCAGAGGTGAAGACAGTTGGGCCAGAGAGTTTCCGAAACCCATGAGGAAACGTCCTCCCATGAAGTAGTCGAGGTTCTTGGCTGCGCCCTGAATGGCGGCTGCGACAACCATGATAAGACATCCAAGGGTAATGCATGATCGACGTCCAAAACGGTCGGCAATGAAGGGAGCGACAGGAAGCGATGCAATTGAGCCGATGGAGTAGAGCGCAGTCAAGAGACCGAGGGTGCTGCCCTGGGGGTCATTGAAGTACTTGGTCCAGATTGGGAGAATACGGAGGTTGTTCAACATGGAACTAGAGGGAGTCAGTGCTTTGTCTATGAGAAAATGTCCGTGCGTATGCTCACCCGTCGTAACCTGTGGTTGCAGAAGCGATACAGATGAAGAAGGCATAGAAGTAAAGCTTCCGTAGACCGGGGTCGGATCTCCAGTTGACCCTCTTCAGATGAGGAGCCTCAGCTTGAGCAGCTTCGACGTCGGCCCTGCTCTTAGCAACGGCACCCATCTTGGGCGTGAACTTGTTGATGAAACCCATGATTTCCAACTCTTAGTCCAGCGACTGTTCGTGAATCGAAGAACGAGGGAATGAGTGGAGTGAGGTTGGCTTTGAAACACAACCAAACACTGTCCTGGGCAGCAGGATATATAAGCTGTTGTTGACTTGTCGGGTTGGGCCGGTTGGAGCTGCGCCTGGACTAAGTGACCATGCTGGCGCTTCATATATATGTATCCTGGCTTGTCAAGATGCCATCTCGCATGGGACCTTGGCTCTAGATGTGCGGTCTAGCGGACCGGGTAAATGCGTCTGTAGAGTTGCACGGTACTTTGCGCGGAAGAACGACCGCATGGGGCAGGGTGGGCGGCAAAGCGCCCGAAATGGTGTGTCTCTGAGGTGCCGTGCCCAGACCACAAGAAGCGTCTTCACCGTGAATGGATCGACATGTCGGCCCCGGCGAGCGGGACGAACAGCCGCGAACAACAAGCACTTGAGGCTGTCTTTTCAAGCTCTTTTCCCTGATGGGTGGTTTGTTGGCCCTGGCTAGGTTTGGACGATCAGTGCAGACATACAGTGCCCCAGGGCCCGTCAGCCCGGGATACCTGGCATGGTCCCAACGCACAAGCTTTCAGCGGCCTTTCAACCGGCGCCGTCACAGGTAGACTGATGGTTCTGCTGTCCTTCTCGAAGGCCATGATCAGCTGTCCGAGTCGCAAGCTACGGTTGAATAGATTAACCTGCCTCTAGCCCCTTATCCTAAGCTCACATTCTCCAGACCGAGAACGTGGGCCTAACAAGCGCTTCCCCAGCGTCTCCACACAGTGATTGGGGAGCAGACATGCCAGTGCACGCGGAGCCGAGGTGATGAGGCGTGGTTGGCGGAACGCTGGAGCCGGTTTTCCCCAGCCTGATGGACCTGTGGCTTTATTCGCTCCGTGAACACGTGACGCGACGGTGAGCACGGGCTAGCGCACAACGGCTGCAAGGCGACTTCGGGAGTGCAGAATGTGCGGCCAACCCAGCCCATGAGGCTGCGACATCTCTCTCCGCGGACGCTGAACGTGTGCCCTTTGCCAGCCCGCTTTTACCTGTTGCACCAGCGCCTCGAGCCGTTCCCCAGGAAATTTCCCCAGAGACCGACCATGGGCCGCTGCCCGTGGGGAAATGTCAACGACACGCCATGCGACATGTTGGCCACACGCCTGGCTGTCTTCATTTACCCCGTCAAACGGCCTTCGTCCTTAATAGTGCATTCTGCAACACGAGAATCCCGGATTAGCGTCCTTCCAACCACACCTACCCAGGTAATTACGGGCGGCCTCGCTTACGTCTGGGCGATTCCTGGGCAACGCCGCCAACGGGATGCTGCTCGTTTGCCCATGGCAGTTCCAACACCATGAGATGAGGCGTTGACCACCATAGAGTAGACGACAAGGCGCGCCGCCGATCCACCATTCATCGGCTGAATTGCGATAATATTGGGTGTGTTGCCTGCAGGCCGACCTGGCCCCGAATCACGCCCTCAGCGCCTGCGGCTGGAAGATCTGGCCGTTGTCCCCTTCCTCCAGACTTTTCTCGAAGAGCCTGCATGGGCGGCTGATGCTTTGGTTGCTTCTTCAATGCTTGCCCGCATCCAAGAACGGGGATCCAGCAGTCTGGGCTGTCAGCATCCTATCATCTCCCCTGTCGACCCGCCATCCCAGCCATGCCCGCCTCTCCACTATCCATCGTCCAAGTATTGCTGCATCATGAACAAGCCACGTCGAATGCGTTGTTTAACTTGTTGGAGGCGTCTTGTGCAATTGCCTCCCTTCGACCCGGGGGCTGTCCAGCATCATGAGATGCGGAGCCTTTCTCGTGCGATCAGGCAAGGCAAAGTAGTACAACGAGTCAGCTCCGCGAACCCACAACGACCCACTGCAATCCACAACAATGAATTGCCATGATCCCACGCCGCACTCACTGGGCCAGCAAGGCTTACTTAGAGCACTCGTTTCAGACTAACCATGCCCATGACTTGTACCGATATGAGCTTGAATTGTGTGCCCCGACCTTGGTCATGCGCAGCCAGCCATTTCGACCCCAGCGCCCGGGCCCCCCTCGTCAGCGGGATCTCCGACCGACATGAGGAAGACTCCAATGGTAGGTAGCTCGACGCGGCTGCACATGCACACAGATTCTTTGAAGCACCTACCATGACCTCGTTCCCGTTTGCCGCCATCTAGACACCACAAGCGCCACAGAGCAAAACAACATTATTATCCTTGAGCCTCGCCACCGGGGTATTAGGCTAAAAGGCTCATCGCGATATCACCTGACTAGGTCGGTGGCTGCTCCAAATGTGCCACGAGATGAGCAGGTGTTGGAAATAGCCAGGTATTGGCTTGCGGCTGCTTCAAAATGTAATGCCTCTTCACATCCAGTATCGATGGGGCACAGTTCAGCGCCTTTCGTGTTTCTATGACGAGTCGAGCGGCACCATCTCCGGTTCACATGGCTCGTGTTCCTTCGTTGCAGTCATGGATGAATTTTCTCTCGACACGCCAGCACACTCGCCCCACAGAGTAGTCGCCAAATCCAATCCAGAATCGACACCCGTACTTTGCGCTTCAATAAGAGGTTTATAATGAGTCGTGCTCAATACGGTGGCCCTCAGGTTTACACAGTAAGATCGACGTCTTGATAAATCATACTGATCTATAAGATGCGCAATTCAAGCCTAGATCCTGCTCGCTGCAAATCTTGCTCTAGTGCAGTAGCCACTAGATCCCAAGCGCGCTCGTAGACACGATCGTCAACCCAGGCTATTTCCAGACATCTACTACCTGCCGACCATAGATGAATCACTCTACCTATGCTCAGATCCACAAGTTTTAGAACACCTCAGAGCTGAGCTTGGATCTGTTTTGTCGGACTTGTCTTCCGGGCATCACAACTCTGTTGGCTTTCTCTTACTTTACAGCCACCAATGCGAACTGAGGGCTTGACTAAGGACCGTTCACTTAGGCTGGACCTCGATCCCTTCCCTTCACATTACGCTTCTCTCGGCACCTCGTAATCGGTGTCATCTTGATTGTGGGAGTTTGCCAATTTCCACCATAGAAGACTTCCACTGATGTGGTGTGGCCATCAGCCAAGAACTGCCCAGTATCTAGTCTGCCCACCCGCGTCGATACGGAAACTTGACGGGCGCTGTAGCACCCTCGATTCTCACAGAACGGTCTAGTCGATGGTACACCATAAGAGCTGATCATTTTATCGCCAGCCGCCACACGTCAATTTGGGAAACACCTGGAAAGCCCAGGTTCGGCAAACGATTGGGATGGCTTACACCTCTTCCTCAAGACTCGATTCCTCAGCCGTGAGGAATTCAAAAGAAAACTCGGCGAGCTAAAAGACAGTCCGCGTCTTATTTATTCCTCTCTTGTAAAAGGCTTTACATCCTGAGAGGCTGCGCATAGGATTGAGATACGTCCGAGGGTTTTAACTTCATCCTCCAATCCTCCATCGGGGTATCCAAGGCCACACCAAGAGCTTTGGGGTAGAATCCTGATTTGACGTGCATCCTACTCACCATATTCCAGCTGAATTCGCTTCTCTAGTCGAAAAATCTTTTCCCGATCAAAACATCAACTACGCGCGGCCCGGGTTTAAAAACTTTCGAATACGAAACCGAGACAACTGGTGGCTCTGATCATAGGGACTAAGCAGTGCCGTGATAGGAAGATGTGGAAGCGATCAGGGATGCTCTCGAACAGCCACCATAGAGGCAGTCAACGTATATCTGGCTAGCTCCATTGAGACCATTGTGCCGCGTGTTTGCTTCATTTCGCAGAAAAACGAGCATTTCTCTCGTCTCGTCTTCTTGCGGACCGCCACTGCTATGCTATTCGTCTCGACCACCTCGGGCGCTCTCGCAACAATGAATGAGACGGCACTTGAGCACGGAGATGATAGATTCTTGGCTATCGCAGCGCTCTCTTGCATTGTAGAGGGAGGAGGCTGAAGTATAGTCATCTCGACACATGAATACTGGCGAGACATCAAGTACGGTTGTAAAGAACGTGATGACGAGACTTGGCCATAGGTATGGTCTCATTAACTATCAGCGATTGAGAGGAATATAGGGCCTGTAAGTAGACGGAAATTTAATGGAATATGTGGTAGTATGTGCTGAAGGGCTCAAGTGGTAGACCTGCGAGACGATGCCAAGTAACTAACCAAGGGTGTACTCTTCCTAGACTTCAAGAAGCTCGGTTAATACAGAAAACAAAACGTCTTTGCAACAACTTGTAAGAGCAAACGGAGAATGTCTAGTCGTGGAGTGTTCCGATCTTGAGGTTGTGCATAGAGTCCAAGTCTCCCCCCGGTTAGATGTTAGAGGCTAGCTACATTAGCTAGCCATGACAGCGATTACTAAGTCTACAGTATTTTGGGAATCACATGTGTATGGCCATTGGAGAGACTAGACTTAGTGGCTGCGTAACCCGCTGGGTATCGTTTAGCGTGTTCACTCATTCGGGTTTAAATGGCGCTTAACTCCGGGTATGCACGTCCCGTTTCCTATTGCATAGCCTCATTTGCTCTCATCCTTATAGCCATGCCCAGCCACGCGGTGCCCCGGACATTGCGACGCGATCAGCGAAATGTGGAGCAGGAACGGTTTGATACGAGGCGAAAGTCTTGGATGAGGCCCTGCTGCCGTGTGTCATCAACGGCAGCCATTTTGACATTTGCTTCCTTGCTTCCTTCATCCACCGTTGTTAGCCCTGTAACGTTATAGCGCGCATCTGTCATTCACTTGTTCACCGCCGCCATCGCAGCAGATCTACTCTTGTTACTTTTCATATCGAAACCTCTTTGTCGCATAAACCATGTTTAAAAAAGCAGGCCTTCTTCTCCTAGCCGCCGCGGCGTGCTGCCAGGCAGACTTCATGGTCTACACGGAGCCGCCCATCCCAACATCCGCCATCCCCAGCTTCGCAAACCCAGCTGATGTAACTTTTTTCCCCTTCGCCCTCGCTCCTCCCGAGATATTTACTAAACCCCCTCCGCAGGCATCCAGCTGGACCACGTCCGTCTTACTCAACGCAAAGATTGCCTACGGCCGCTTCACAGCCTCGCTCGGCGACACTTATCAAGCCTCACTCACATCCGCGCGCTCAGAGATTGACGACTTTGTCAGGACGGCGACAAACTATAGTATTCCAGCTGAAGTTACAATGGCAGACGAGACGCCGACCTACTTTTCAAAGCCGAATTGGTACACGGCGCTCCCGAGCGCGGCAAGGTCGTTCAAGGAACAGCAGGTTCGCGACCAGTTTAATATCGTGAAGAGCGTTATTGCGGGGAGACAGACGACTGCGACATCGACCGGTGGGGCGATGCCTACGGCGCACGCCCAAGGCTGGCTTGGCGCAGAATTTGGGGTCATGGCTGCTGCTGCGGCCGCTGCTTTTCTATGAGATGGTAGGTTCAGTTCAGATGGGCATATATACTAGGTGTTGTTAATGGAATGATATTGGATATATCTGGGATGGTCTAGAAAAATTCAGATACCCCAGATGGGCATATACTTTACGACTGCGTATGCTTCACGCTACAGAGTGATTATCTTGATGCAAAGTAATGGAAATGCTGTCAGATGAATTTGCTAAGTGCGATATTGTATCTGTCTCATTGATACCATGATTAATGGCAGCCGGCATCTTCTCCTCCTTACTTGTATTCTCTAACCCTTACCCATTCCCGATCACTAAGGATGTTACAGCCCGATTGGCAGAAGAATATTATCGGATTGTATCAACTCAGGTTTTGGATTGAGATTCTGGTGACATGAACATGCTGGTAGTTTCGCCATCCGAGGTAAGTGCTTGCAGGATGTTGCCATTGGCTGGTAGAGACGCAGCATAAGTAGTAGTTGTGTAACGCCATGATAGCTTGCTATTGTATTCATGCAACCGTGAGTTGCTATCACAAGAGGAAACTAGGAATTAGGGCAAGTCAAAGTACAGGTTATCTACTAATCGAACTCCCAATCGAGATGACCGTTTCCTTTTCCTTCTGTGTCTGCATCCGTGCCGCAATGTCATCGATATCGTTTGCTAGGCTCGAATACTTGAAAACATTGGCTACGTCTCAAAGCTGGTATTGATTTGCAAATCTCATGGTATTTCACTCCATCCACAGGACTACTTCGAATAAATCTTCCATCTCTCACTCATTAGTTTTAACAAATATAATACGCCCCCCTCTAAATTTCCTAGAACTTACATTCATGTTTGCATTAAATTTACGGGTCACAACTATAACCCGTTCAACAAAGTCAAGAATCCTTCACTCCACCCGGTAAATATGACGTCAGCGGCCCGTCCCCGCCTGCCCATCCACAACGCACATTATTCACATCCACCCTGCTCCCCACTATATCATGTCATGCATCCCACATATCTTGAATCTTAGTTCTACCCATCATTATGTTTTTCCCCGTTTAACAATTGATACGTTCGCACCAAGTTCCCAGCCAGGACACCAACCCAACCAGAGCAAACTCATACAAGAGTTTTCGAAGTGATATCTATTTAGACACACACACCCAAAGAGAAAAAAAAACACCGAAAAAGAAGAAGAAACGCAAA
>Ga0265797_10007079_pt1 | contig 15518 bp, 18 predicted proteins | sample P2T30metagenome_FD_192433 | JGI IMG/M metagenome (GOLD analysis project Ga0265797, IMG submission 192433) | Plant litter microbial communities from East Loma Ridge, Irvine, California - P2 T30 | ecosystem: Environmental > Terrestrial > Plant litter > Unclassified | place: USA: California... | reverse complement strand
GCAGACGTTTCTTGCACCTTGAACAACCGTATACTGGTGTTGTTCCAAACCCCCGCCGTACCCTTCGCAACTAGCATCTCGGCCGCAAACACAAAGCCCCAAAGGAGCGACTCGTACCAACCAAGCGACAAGGGTGACCATTCGAAGAGATGGACCCTGATAGGCGACAGCTCGATACCACGGACCTCCGTTTCGCGGATGATTTTTAGTGCCTCGGCGGTATCTTGTGAATTGGCTGTTTGAGGTATCCTAGGACTAAGCTCCGAGATGAGCATGAGAATGGTGTGTAGTGGGAGTCCGGAAAGCCATGCTTCGAGCTAGAATCAAAATTAGCAAAGTCAAGCGCTTGCAACGAGCTAGCTTACCCAAGGTACAGAAGGAGTGAAGAAGTCATTGGTGGCCAGTACTGGTCCGGCTAGACTGTGGAGACTGGTCATGCTGTTCTGGCGAGAGAAAGCAGGCTGGCCCACAGGCATCTTGCCTCGTGCTTTCTCTGACATACCCCGTAGTTGGAGGGGCACCGAGTCATCTACCGAGGATGCTCTAGATGCGCTTCTAGAAGCATTTGAAGGTGATTGTATAGGTGATCTTCGAGCTTCTGATAGACGTGCCCCTTCTGTATCTGAATCACCATCATCATCGTCGTCGTCGTCGTCGTCGTCGTCGCCAATGGCAAAGGCACTGTCTTCTTCTGGTACGTTGCCGAGGGTGGGTGTGCGGGCTACCGTAGGGCTTCTCAGACTATCGATGGAAGCTGTGCGCGAAAGGTCATCCGAGCCCTCTTTACGCTGCTGGTTCTGGCGTTCGAGCTCCTCTTGACCGCTTTCGAGTGTGAAATCCCTCAGTGCTTGGAACTTCTTCTGCGATCGCACGATAGCATACACAAGATTTGGGTTGTCTATTCCAGGGTTAGCGAGAGAGCATGAAAGGCTTGCTAATCAGACTTGCGTTGATATTGATGCTCCAAGATGGCGTTTAGTACTTCCAATAGTGAATGTAGGAGTGTGTGGTTGTTTTCGTTGGCAAACAAGAAACTGGGTGATGACATGGAAGCAAAGAGTTGTAGCAGCTTAGAGCTTGAAGCACGCCCAAGGTTCTGGACGTAAGCTGCAATGTTGTTGAGAATAGCAAGTAGAGCTGGGTATATGGCATCTAATCTGCCTTTGCCGGTAGTAAGCAGTGTGTAGATAGACTAGCACAATTAGCAAATGTATCTATGACGGGCGTGGTACATACCGTAATGACATAGTCGGCATATGTCCCATGGAAGTTGGGTATGCGTATACTAGCTGGAAGCGACTCTTGGCCTTCGAATGTCTTATTGAGGCTCCTTCCAAACTGTGGCTCGACACTTAATGTTTGAAGTACAAAGATGCACATGCGCACAAGACCTTGCTTGGACGGGTCGTTGCGTTGATCAATCGCATAGTATAGTACTAGCACGACAAAGTCATGGGCTCTGTCAGTGTCAATGATAAAGGAGCGAAAGCGCTTGTTGCACTGCAATGCCTCCCAGAAGAGCATGATCATCTCAGGCGCCCAGGTCAGCGATTTGTGACTACCGGGTAGGTAGGAAGTATTTGCTTGGAGCTACCGTTCGTTAGTATTGCAAAATGGTATCGCCATGTCAGACGTACCGGCTGATTTAGTATTCTTGTCATGCCATCAACCAGGAACTGAAAGTCCTGGGGGCGATGCAGGCGGCCAAGGAAGTGGCGGAAGAAGTTCTTGGGCGCCGGACCGTTGCCAGACTCGGGAATGGGGTACAAGATGAGAACCAGCAGTAGTTGCAGGCAGTATGTGACTAGGACCTGTCGTTGGTCTTTAAAAACGACGTGATCGTATGGCACGCGCCATGTGGCGGGGTTGTACTTGAGTGTCTGCGAGTGTTAGTGTGTGACAGTAGTAGCACACACATATGCGCTTACTGTGTTCAAGAGCGAGCAGAGAACAGACAAGACGACTTGTTTGTCGGGACATGTCGCAATGTACGTAATGGCCTTGACGCCCTTTACTGGGAGAATACCTGGACCGGTCAGCACAGCGATCTCGATTGTACAAGACAGGGCAATGCATACCCGCAGACATGTACATGGACTTGCTTGCCAGTGTCAGCAAGAGGCGCAAGATCTCGGTTCTGTTGCTCTCAAACTCCTTGGTCGACGCGATAGGCGTGTTGCAGCCAACGCCGCTCTGCCATATCGCATACGTAACCTTGTTCTTGCCGGCCGCGACCTTGGGAAGAGTGAAGTCGGAGAAGAACAGCAAGTCAATGAGCGTGTCGATAATCTCCTCAGCTAGCGGCTTTGCATTCTCGAACTCGGGCTCCTTCTCCGTGGGCGTCTGCTCTGGATCGGCCTCGTCGAAGATGACCTCGCTTCGCACCAGCTGGCCCCGCCGGCTGCGCTTCCGCCGCGCAGCCCAGAAGAACTGGTCCTCCCACGTCTCTAGGTGGTCGGCCTCGTACAGAAAAGGAAGGAGTCGGGTCAGGACGCGTATGCAGTTGAGAGCATCGCGCTCGGGTGCAAGCTCGGGGTCGGGGAAGGAAGGGTGGTTGCGGAGGACAATGAGGCGTGAGGTAACGGCGAGGATGAGCGTCTCTAGGTTGGCCAGGTTGTTGTCGCGGGTGCGGCGAATATCTGCGGGCGAAAAGAGCGAGAAGACATCCTCAGTCGACTCTGGCAGCTCCCAGAACTGGCGATGTGGTCAGTCAGGCACTGCAAAGATGGCGCAAACGCAAGCATCTTACGCTGGTCCAGTAGACATTGTCTGGCGGAATCTGCTTGGGCTCAGACAGGCGGAAAATGCCCTGCTTGAAGGAGAGTTTTGAGTCGGATGCGCCCATTGGGAAGCATGTCACGTCTTCATGTGCGCATTCTGAGGTCAGCAATGTGTTGCTTGCTTTCAGCTTTGGATGTCGTGGGTGCAGTGCAGCCTCGCCGGAGATCTGGTGACGTCGCCGGCCAGCCCGAGCCAACCCCGGCCATTCATTCACATGCACATGCACATGCTTTCGCGTATGCGCGCGTCGACGGCGGCCTTTAGCGCGCCATTACTCAAACCTCACCTGTACAGGACGACATCGCATCATTTTACCAGTCTTCTATACCTTGTTGGGTGCAGCTGCGCTACTTTGGGCCATTACCTAATCATCCACTGCTGCCTTGACCCTTCTCCATCTTTTGTCTGTGCCTCTTCCTCAACCGCCTCCGTCTCCGTCTCGACTGCCGCCACCTTAAATTCCCCCGCATCCTCAACATCGCCGTCCACTAGACCCTCCCAACCCTGCGCTCACAGGTAATAGAATCGCCACGATGCCACCCAAGCGCAAAGCGCAAACAGCAGCAGACGCAGAGGCCGAGGATGGCTGGGACGACAACGACGAGGGTCCCATGAGCGACCAGGAGACGTTCGACCAGCTCAAGGAAGAGTTCGACGTCAAAGCCATGACAAAGCGGGCACGCGCTGGGAGGATCAGAGACGCCGCCGCAGATTTATTTAGAAAGTCGGACCAGTGGAGTGCGCCGCTCAAGCCAGACCACTTCGATCGTCCGCTCTGGGTCAACGATGCTGGCGGCATTATTCTCGAGTCCTTCCATCCCCTCTTCGATGAGGCCCAGGACTTTTTAATCAACATCGCCGAGCCGCAGTCGCGTGTCTCCAAGATGCACGAGTACCAACTTACCACCCACAGTCTCTTCGCCGCCGTCAGTGTCGGTCATTCCAAGGAGGAGATTATCGACAAGCTGGACCGCTATTCCAAGACAGCCCTGTCTGGCGCCATCATCCAGTTTGTCGAAAAGTCAACATCCGCCTTCGGCAAGGCCAAGATCGTCTTGAAGAAGACGCTGTCATATATTGAAAGTGAAGATCCGACCATACTCCAGAAACTTCTGCGCGATCCCATAGTCGCAGGATGCAGGGCAGACGCCACCGACGGCCTCATCAAGGAGGCCGCTCCCAAGATTGGCCAGATGGCCATTCCGGGTACCAAGCTAGCTGCTGGTGCAAACAACATGGCGCAGCAACCACAGCCAGAAGCAGTCCAGAACCCAGCACCCAGCGACATGATTGCCACCCTTAGAGAAGACGACGATGACGAGGAGGTAGCGCAGGTTCACTCCTTCCAGATAAGGAGTGAGGAGCGCGAAAAGGTGGTCAAACGCTGTCGAGCCATTGGTCTTCCGCTTACCGAAGAATATGATTTCCACAACGATGATACAAATCCAAACTTGGAAATCGACCTTAAGCCCCATGCGCAGATAAGATACTACCAGGAGAAGGCCCTTGGTAAGATGTTCTCAAATTCTCGAGCACGTTCAGGCATCATCGTGTTGCCTTGTGGTGCAGGTAAGACGCTGGTTGGCATTACAGCCGCCTGTGGTGTCAAGAAGTCTGTCATTGTTCTGTGCACCAGCGCCATGTCTGTTGTTCAGTGGAGAGCCGAGTTCATCAAATGGTCCAACATCAACCCTGAGGATGTTGCCGTCTTTACTGCAGATAACAAGACCAGGTTTCCTCGTCAGGCTGGCATTATTATCAGCACCTACTCTATGATCAGTAACGCTAGAAAGCGTTCGCATGATGCTGAGAAAGTGATGCAATTCATCAGAGGTCAAGAATGGGGATTACTGATAGCCGACGAGGTGCACGTTGTACCCGCAAACATCTTCAAAAAGGTCACCTATGAGATTGCTTCGCACGCAAAACTCGGCCTTACCGCTACCCTTTTGCGAGAAGATGACAAGATTGACGATCTCAATTTCCTGATCGGACCTAAGCTGTACGAAGCCAACTGGCAAGAATTGTCTGAACAGGGCCATATTGCCAAAGTGCAGTGTGCCGAAGTTTGGTGCCAGATGACGCCCGAGTTTTATACCGAATGGCTCAAGCCTTCGTCCCTCCAGAAGCGTGCATTGTTATCAATCATGAACCCGAAGAAATTCCAAGCATGCCAGTTCCTGATCAACTACCACGAATCACGAGGTGACAAGATTATCGTCTTTTCAGACAACGTCTACGCACTGGAAAAGTACTCTCGCAAACTCGGCAAGGCGTACATTTACGGGGCTACGCCTCAACAAGAACGTCTGCGAATTTTGGAAAACTTCCAGCACAACGACCTCGTCAACACAATCTTCTTGTCCAAAATTGGGGACACCAGTCTGGATCTTCCCGAGGCAACATGTCTGATTCAGATCTCATCACATTATGGCTCGCGTCGTCAAGAAGCCCAACGCTTGGGTAGAATTCTGCGTGCCAAGAGGAGGAATGACGAAGGTTTCAATGCCTTCTTTTACTCCCTTGTCTCCAAAGACACAGACGAAATGTACTACTCGTCAAAGCGCCAAGCCTTCCTCGTCGACCAAGGATATGCCTTCAAAGTAATCACCCGTCTCGAAGGCCTAGATTCATTTCCCCAACTGGCCTTCGCAACACCGCAAGAGCGACGCGAGCTGCTCACAGACGTTGTGCTTGCCAAGGAAGAAGACGCCAAGGAAGAGAGGATCGAGGGTGACGCGTTTGGCACAAAGTACGCCTCGCAAAAGGGCAACAAGAAGAAGAACGGCGTGCGGAGGGCGGCTGGTACACTTTCGGAATTCTCTGGCGGCCAAACTATGTCGTACATCGAGGTCAACAAGAGTAGGAATAAGGAGCTCAAGGGAACAAAGGGAGTACAGAACGCGTTCTTAAGGAAGCTCGGTAGGTCTGGACCGAAGAAGTGAGGCAAATGGTGTTTTTGCATATAAATGGCGTTTTCTTTTGCGTCATTGGGTAATAGGGTAACGATTGTGGCTCCCGTCGACATGGTGATGAAAATGGACTGCCCATGTCTGGCCTATTTTTCGATTTGGAATATGGCGTTTATCAAGACTAGAAGCGATATCTGTATATCAATACAAAATGATAAGATCGGCATCATGCTTCTGCTCTAATTTAGGAAATGCCAAACCCTATCATTATTGTCTTGCATGCTGCCACTGTTTTCACCATCCCTTACACAACTCATAAGCACATCACCACCATATACTCTCTTCCTATAGTCCTCTGCTACTTACCTACTTTTAAAAACTTCCCATCACTTGATCGACCTCCTTGACCACGCTTCTTACATCTCAACCAGACTACAAATTATCATCATACACCTCCCAATCCTCCGCCGGAAACGCAATCCAGAAATAACTCTTTGTCTCGCCACGTCCTAAACTTTTACCCCTTGTTACAGACCAGCGCCTAGTAATGCATATCCTTTTGCATATTCTTCACACTGCCCTCAAACGTACGTCGACATGCAAGGTTGATCCGAGCTCACCATGACACATCGCTACCAGACTAGGTACTGTGTGAATTCACGCAATCCTACCAAGACCTTTAGCTGCATGCGCGCGTATCTTCAAGACTGACCTTGGGAGAAACTCATTAGCCGCCAATTGCAAAAGCGGTGGCGATCCGATGGGTACAGGGTCTGCCAATTCAACGCAAAATGCAGTGGAAAGTCTGCAACATTTAGGTACGTGAACCATAAAGGCTAGTGATATTTAATGAGAAGGTACACGTAAATCAGTAGCACCCACGGCGACGGTAATTCCACGGTACCAACGTGAAGGAGTACCAAATTTGCTTAGTAGCGTAGCAAGATAGTAGCACCTGAGTCTACTATGAATACTGCGCAGCGTTGCTTTCCTCTTTCCAGCTTCCCTCACCAGAATCTTCTACCTATGGCTGGTCATATCTCATTCACTCCCTATGTACCGACTCCATCAAGACAACTTCAAAAAAGATCTTACGGTGGCCATCACTACCCGCACGGCAGATAAAATTTGCCGGTAGAAGTTGGTGTAGCCTAGATTGCGACTGAGTCTCACACTTCTTAAATTCGACTTCACCATCTACTTCTTAGTTTTATAAAACAGGAGCTCATCTGGTAATGGAACGGGCGATGATGTGCCAAATGTCTCCGCAGCCCCTTATCGCACGGAAGTGACGTTGGGAGCATCGACCGATCATTTGCATCAGATGATCATGCAGGTACTCTGAGTATTCCAGTCATGCTTTCAAACGAGGACATATTGGACTTGACAAATTGGCATAGCAACCGGGATGAGGAGACTAACAAGAGCATTCTTCACCGCTACAAGAGCAGTTAGATAACGAACTACGTTTCTCTTCGAAGCCTGATTTCCATTCTCTAGCTGTCATCTAGCAACCATGTATCCTCCTCAATGTTGCATCAGTGTTCCCTTCCCTCGATATCATCGCATGGACAAGTCTGCGACTTATAGCATCAATTCTCAGAATGATCTAAGCATGTGAAGTAAGATTCCGGTTTGCGATAGCTATCCGATGACAGTAGTTATCCCGTTGGGGATGCGTTGGTGGCGCAGTAGCAATCACAATTTTCTTCAGGATTGGCCCATGCTGATTGAAAGTCCGGGCCGCACTACTCCAACGTTATTTACTGTCATAGTAATATTCCAACAACTGCAAGACTCACACTCTGTGGACATAAGAATCTGCAGGCATCGGTATCGTCTCCATGACAATTTTCGGGCGTCTTTGCTATTTATTGACAAACGCCTCAAACACAGTGATGTATGTACGTACTCCCCACTTAACTGGAGCCGATTTACAGTAAATGTAGCCTAACTTAGCAGACGCGAAGCCAGCAAAGGGCAAGATGACAAGAAGGATGTTGAAGAGCTGCTTGTGCATTATGATGGTAGTGCGACCTTTGGGTAGGTATAAATAAGTTCAGACTGATAGAGACAAAATCTTAGACCTGGTTGTAAATGAGTTCTTGCAAGTGTACTGTACCCTGGCAGAAAATTTGGGGCTGTTTTATAGGAAAACTTATCGAAATTATTAGATTGCAACACGACGTTTAGTGCTGACTGCTGACTGTGTAGGTCTACCGTGTCTGTACGTCAAATACGCAGCATAATCAAATACGTAACCTAACAACACTAAAAGATTATGAAAATAAGACTATAGAGCTATATATAATAGCTAAGATTCTTAAATTTTATTACCCTTAAGGATAGAGACTAATATATTTTTTTAATAATCTTTTTTATTGTTTTAGAAGTGATATCGATACTTAACAGCAGATCTTCACAACGCGGTATTGTAGTAATAGTAATGTAAGAAAGTAGTTAAGGCGCTATTCTAGCACCTTATACTTAGTTAAATGTGGTATTAACTTAGTAAACATACACAGGTAGGGTAGCCATAAGCGTACAACAAATAAACTTTTTCGAATTTAGAACGATCGCAACGCCTTGTGCATTCCTAAAGGTTATAAAATATTATAAATATTAATAACTTAGTATTATGTAGCCTTATTTTTAGAATGTTAAAATATTAGTAGTGTGGTAGAGTGAATAGGGATATAGGAATCAGGCACAGGGCACAGGCCGAAGGGCACTCCGATAGGCGAGGTGAACGGGGTATCGCGACGAAGGGTCGCGACGAACATCACTCAGACAACAACTAACACACACAAAATTAATACTATCTCTACTACTGCATTGAGCACACGTTCTTGTGGGCAATAAATCCACTACAGTAGGGTGGCTTAACTACTAACCTGGCTCGACTAGCGCACGGGTACAGTAGTGCTTACTTGTGATCCTTGGCACATACGTACATCGGTGTGTAACTGGAGGTACATGAGGTGTTATTTTTGCGAGCGGGCCGTTAAGCTTTCGATCGCGAGAGATCAGAGATTACACGGACTCAAAATCGGTACTATAGCATACCTCTCGATGCCCCGGATAATTATATCGGACAAGAGGCCAACAGCATTAGGAATTCATTCAATTTGCATAATCATCAGCCAAGTGTTTACATGTACCTCTATCGTACCAATGCATCCTTCTCTATCCTAAGCCAACATATAATTACGATCAAATCGCGGCTCACGCTAACAGCAATCGCACCCTTGATCTTCCTCTGAATCGTCGCATAGGCAAGGATACCAATACTTTGACACATCTTCTGGTTGATTATCAAGTATTTTGAAACAATAATATCAAGTACTTCGTTTAAAGGACAGTTGGTTGTTAGAGAGACAGAAGGGCATGTATTTAGGGAACACATTTTGAACTGAGATTGGAATCCTAGAAAAATCGATAAACTGAAGTTGTATTACTGGGGGTACTTATACATGGAGGGAAATTAACAAAAGCTTATGCGTGAGCTAAATCGCTGAAGTGGCTGTGGCCGCTGGAGCTTATGGTAGTGACAGCGCACCTAAGACTTTCAACAATCACGATTACAAGATCGAATATTCTGCGTATCGAATACAGAGTAGGTAAATTGCTGGATAATTGATATCAAACAGTACACTGGGCATACTACGTGTCTATAGCGTGTGCTACTCTTTCATCTTAGATTAATCAAACATTTCGGGGTCTGCAAACACAGTAAAGCCTGGAATATCGAGGTGAATGGCTCGGTATAGTGTGTAAAAATTGATACTAGAGCCGCGGCCTCGAAATCAGTGGTGCATGTCATGCTGCAAGATATTGAGTAGAATATGTACGGATTGTTAGTTGAAGGTAGTGTGTATGTTGCCACAGCGACTACAAGCAAAACTACTGTCCATGCAGAATTCCAAGCATTCTTGGCCGTCAGCAACTTCATCACCTGCTCGAATTTCTTAACATTGAAATTAAGTTAATTTGTGGTTGTAACTGTGAAAGCGACGCCTTTGCCGGACGTGCTGTTCAAACCCCGCCGTTGTGTAATGCAGAAAATAATTCAAGGATACCACTGCGCCTGCTGTTGTATAAGCCAGGATAATTCCAGAGTGAGGCGTGGAAATCTTCGCAACAGTCACTTTGGTCCTGCAAGCAAGACATTGAACATCGACGTACACATAGAATTACCCTTTGCTGTTATAAGAAAATGAAGGCACCCATGCCCTTTTCATTTGCTTCTCAAGTAAACGAAGGATGTCGATCCGTGGCGACTAACCCTGCATGGCTGTCTCACGTTTTCATGAGCTGTCCTGCAATTGGTCAATATCCTGACCGAGTCTAACGTTAATCAGCACGCATTCTAACTTTATCCCATCCCTTGGACATGGATTCATGGCGGGTGATCCTCAAATAGGTGTGACGACCGTCGAGATATTAAAACCAATGACATCTTGAACATGCACGTTCAGACCGTGCACCATGGAGATTCTGGCGTATAAAATGGGTTTCCTTGCCATGTTTGTTTCTGCAGGCCGCTCTCGCAAACAGCTTCGTTGCCAATATGAAACTTTCCACGGCATGTCTAGCATGGACGAGCACCATTCAGTCTTTGGTTACAGCTCAGCAAGCCAATATCACGCTCATCCCGGCAGCTACCGGATTCAAAGCAGAGAACACCGGCTTCGTTTACGGTACATCGCCTCTTCTAGCTGCCAACGATAAAGGCGCAGCAGATGGTGGGTTCAGAACATTTGCAGTTGTCAATGGAAGCACCCTCAAAGAGGTATCGCATCTAAAGACTGGACGCTCAAAGGTTGTCGTACCAGTTCCCGATATTGACGGGCGTGATCTAATTGTCAATATTCCCTCACCCGACTCTCTGATCAGAGTTTTCGACTCAACGACTGGTGAGACGGTGAAAAGCAACGACAAGAAGCAGCTAGGAGATTGGAGTACAGCATGTGTCTGGCACAGTCCTACAAGCGGGGAGAGTTATATCTTCCTGTTCGGGAAAAACATGGTGGTTCAGTTTTTGGTCAGAGGTGCTGCTAAGCGCGTTGAAGTACTCGAGGTAGGGATCTATCCATATGTTATCAACTGATATCAGAATTGATTTGTGATAGGTGCAAACATTTCCCGTTCCCATTGAAGGCGAGACCTGCACCGTCTTCTCTGCTGGCCAGGTCTTCTTCTCCGCAGAGGACCGTCCCTTGTATTCTTTCCAGGCTTCAGAGTCGACTCAACCTCCAGAAATCAAGACAGTCGACGAAGAGATTGAAGTGGAGGGCCTGGCCACGTATCATGGTACTTCTAACGAGTATCTTTTCGTAGCCCATGATGAGGTCATCGATGTATACAACTCAAAGATGAAGAATACGGGAAGTATTTCATTGCGCGGCATTTCCGAGTTTTCAATAGAAGGAGGACTGTCGGTGCTTCAGTCCTCAGTCGCTGGGTACCAATTCGGCGCGTTGGCACTCGCTTTTGAGGGAGAAGATGACACTGGAATCGCTATTGGCTCACTGGGCGGTGCTCTTATTGCGCTTGGTATTGAGCCAAACACAAAGTACAGTCCTAGCACCAAGCCTTGTGAGCGCTGCACAAGCCCCATCTCTGACAGATGCTCCAAGAATGGCTTCATCTCCGGCAAGACTTGTTCTTGTTTCTCAGGCTTCAGTGGTAACGATTGTTCAAAGACGACCTGTAACAACGATTGTTCTGGCCATGGGAAGTGCGATGGCCCCAACGTCTGCAAGTGCAAGGATGGATGGACTGGTCCTGACTGTTCTTTTGTTGCGGTCAAAGCCAAACACGAGACCGAAGCAAACGGTGGAGATGGCGATGACCCGGCAATCTGGATTCACCCTACTAGGCCAGAGCAGAGCAAGATCATCACTACGACGAAGTCTAACGATGGTGAAGGCTTCGGTGTCTTCGATCTTGAAGGAAAGCTTCTGCAGCAACTTACCGCTAATGAGCCTAACAATGTCGATGTCATTTACAATTTTACCGTTGGCGGGCGCAAAGTCGATCTCGCATATGCAGCGTGTCGCGGCGACAACACACTATGGTAAGTAACCCATGTCGTTTTTCTTTCAGACACGTAGCTAACAAATGCGAAGCTTCGTCAAAGTGAACAGCACCGGATACCTCAGCGACATTCCCGGTGGCAGTCAGACGCTACCTCCAGATTACGAGCCATATGGCTCATGTACCTATCGCTCTCAGATCTCCGGAAAACAGTACTTGTTCGTCAACGACAAGAAAGCACAGTATCTTCAATACGAACTCACTGCTACCGCCAACGGCACGCTTCAAACGACGCTCGTCCGCCAATTTCGGGGTGGCTCGGGGGGACAGGTTGAAGGCTGCGTCGCCGACGAAGGCGCTGGCTCTGTCTTCATCGGCGAGGAGCCTCTCGGCATCTGGCGTTACGAAGCAGAGCCGACAGGATCAAATACCGGTGTCCAAATTGCTACTGTAGGCGACGCAAGCGGGCTACACGCCGACGTTGAAGGTATCACGCTTGTCCCTGCCAAGTCAGGCCCCGACGGTTACATCATGGTGTCATCGCAGGGTATCTCCGCCTACCTGATCTACGAACGCGCACCGCCGCATGAGTATGTAGAGACGTTCACCATTGTCGATGATAAAGAGAAGGGCATTGACCATGTGAGCAACACGGATGGCATTACCGCTGTTGGCAATGCGCTCAATAAAGAATTTCCGAGCGGCCTTTTCGTTACGCATGATGATGCTAATGAGCTCGCTGGGGGAGGCACGGCGAAGGAAGCAAGTTTCAAGCTCGTCAGTTTGGTGGATATCTTGGGCAAAGAGAGGGTCAGGAGCTTAGGGTATTAGCACCACTGCGATCGTTGAGAACCTTGGGATGTGACTTTTCTCTTCGTCTCCAGCGTAAGACTACCCCTAAGATGTTGCGGCGCTTTTGGTTTCCCACTGCAATGCTACCGTAGTCTCCCTGCATACGATCCTGCGTTCTATGTCCATGTAAAAGGAAGAAAACCTTGTTATAACCGCCTGCATGCTAGCCTTCGGTTTCCAGATTCCCTTGCAATATCCCCAACCACTGTCCATAATTATACAGCTCAGCAAAACCGCCAGAATATTCTATTTTCTCATTTGACGTGTCTGTGCGTTCATCCATCTGAACATTCCCCATCAATCCTCATCTGTGGTCTCGCTGTCCTCTTCGGCAGCAGCGAGGGCTTCATCCTCGAAATATTCGAGGGGCATGGAACGCGGATATGTCTTTACGAAATGCCAGTTCTTTCTGAAATGGTTCAACCGAGGATCGAAATGCACATTTGGCCAGAACTCCGTGGCAGGCGTACGATGGCGCACCACTGAGCCTGTCTTGTCGCCATACTCCCATGTCGTGTCCTCGCCATACATCTTCACAAAGACAGCGATGTGTGCGTGATCGGATTGCCCGGCGCAGGCACGCAGTTGCGCTAGCTCTGCATCCCTGATCTTATTCGTGGCCCTGAAGTAGTTTCCATACGTGGTTGTTTTGTTGGCTTGCCCGGTGGGCACGTAATATCTAATCTCCCAATCCGTGGCTTTGTCCTTTGCGAGCAGGTCGACTAGGCCCTTGAGCGCGCCGACAGGCATTCCGCAGTGTCCTAGGGGGAACTTGGGCCATAGCGAGAGCAAGTGGTCGAGGTGAACGGTAGCACGTCGGCTGTTGAGACGGCGCTTGATGAAAAGATTCGTGGAGTGAGCCTGAAACTTCTGGATAGCGTCGCGCAGCGAAGCGAATATGAGGTGAGGGTTGTAGGTATTTGCTCCCGCTACCAGATCGACGTGCAAGTGGAAATGCACATTTGCGAAGTCTGTGAGTGCTGCCGCGATTGTGTCTTTCGTTGCTTGCGTCAAACCGTACTCATTGTTTAGCTCTCCGTAATTGTAGTCCATACCCACCATTACTGGGATGTAAGCGACCTGGTTCTCAACAAGGTAACTCCGCACTTCGCTATACACCTGCGTGCATGTCTGTACGATTGCAATGTACGAGTCTGGCTTATTGAGGTAGAACCGGTTCAACGACATGCGCTGGCATCCCTTCTCGAAGCAGAGACCGTAGATTTCATTGCGGAGCTCGGCGGGGAGCGAGAAGAATGTCGGTCTGCCTGGTACGAGCGGCTGCGCGTGTTCGACCGGGATGTGGAGCCGTGCAGTCATCTCGATGTCGATTCGATTGTCGAGACAATAGATGAGAAGCTGATGTTAGTGGGGCAGTTCAAGGCAACTCAAGTTTGCTTATACAGCTAGCTGGCAAGGATATCGTTAGTTACCGCTGCAAAGTGACGTCAGAGGGTGAATTTTGTGGCTACAGAGATGATATGTACACTTTTGCTAGTCATTTGGGGGCTCAATATCACTGCCACATCGATATCAAAATGCGACTCGTCTTATGCTACTGCTCAACCATGAATTTTACGCTCAGAGGCTGGCAAGGGAGGAATTTCGCGCAGCGCACTCATCTTTACTTTGAGAAGATGAGTAGAAGATGTAGAAGATATTATGAGCAGCTAATGTTCTCACGGGGCCAATTAGATCATTCTCACTTCTTATGAACCGATTATTCCATCTCCGATAACCTTTCACATTATCTGAGCTTGCTAGTCCTCCAGACCCGTTGAGTCTCTAGAAATATTGCACCACAGATCTAGCAATATATATCTTATTTGGACGAAGCAACTTCACTTATAATAGTCACGCAAATTTTAAAAGGCATTATCTCAGTAATAGCTTCGTTCTGTTGTGCTGAAGCATGTCGGTTATGCAATTTGAGTAGTGGCTGTTCCCTACTTGCGCACCAGATCGTTCACTGGAACTGTCTCTTCATGGTGCGAGCAGTGCCATTTAGGAATTGATACTCGTATAGAAAGCTTTTGAATATCTCTCAGTTGCACCTCCATCATGCTGCCAGATTACCGAGACGCTGCTAAGATTACAGTGAAAGAATGCTCCTCACGTGACTTCATCGTTCATTTCCCCAATCACACATTTCCATAGCCATACAGTGCAACTTACTTCCTAAAGTTTGCTTGCTAGAAGCTTTGAGACCGTAGAATACTGCAGATTTTGCTGTGACGTAGTAATCAACCAATCCCATTGGCCAACTCACATTCACCGCGCCTTTCCACGCCTTTCTACCATCGCCGCCGCCGGCAGAACCCCGGTAGCGGCTGTTAGTTGATCTGCAATGCTTGGCAGCGTCTGGAGGTCTATATAAGCGGTCCCTCCCACCCTGTTTGGCTCACCTCCCACTCCTTCCCTCCCCTCAACCTCTCGCCCACTTCCCTCCCCTTTCCTTTTTGCGTTTCTTCTTTCTCTTGAGGGACTCTATGACAGCTTCAGCCTTCGGCTTTAGCTTGTTAGTTACGTTTGGTGGGAGTCATCGGGCGTTGCGATGGTGGGGCACGTCACACAAATCAAAAACCAAAACCCAGAAGAGAGACTCCCCAGCGTTGCTGGATACCTTAGTGGAGGGAGTCATCGGATGCCGCGAGGTGGGGCGGGTCTCACAACACTTGTGTTGTGTTCTTGTTTTGTTATCTTTCCACTCTTTTTCACTTTCACTTCTTGAAACCTCACAATCCTTTGCGATTTATAATTTTTCATTGGTGTCTCTGGCTTGCCAGAGCATTGAGGAAGATGCTACTTATCGTCTCGGAAATGATTTGGAGATTGTATATTGGACTTGTGAGAGAATGAAGTGAAGTGGAGTGAGCACACTAAGGGAAGTCAGATCAGGCTTTATCTAGACAATAATTTCGGTACTACAATAAG
>Ga0265797_10007078_pt1 | contig 15518 bp, 10 predicted proteins | sample P2T30metagenome_FD_192433 | JGI IMG/M metagenome (GOLD analysis project Ga0265797, IMG submission 192433) | Plant litter microbial communities from East Loma Ridge, Irvine, California - P2 T30 | ecosystem: Environmental > Terrestrial > Plant litter > Unclassified | place: USA: California... | reverse complement strand
GCCGGCGAGCAGGTGGCGAGTTGTACTTTCCACCGCCCCAGTTTCTGGGCCTCTAGCTCATGCTTGGTTAGAGCAGCGGACTCATAATCCGTTGGTGCCGTGTTCGACTCACGGGAGGCCTACCAAATATTGAAAAGCCGCTGTGTGAACCACAGCGGCTTTTTTTATCAGCCTTGTTTTCGTTCCATCCTCTCCCGATCGCATCTTAGTAGGCATGGTGTGCATATAAAATTTTTGCTTAAGCGGACCAGCATTGGTCGGCTACCTGCATATGCGCCCAAGCGGCCGACGCCGCACCAGAAAATATTGTCGGTCGAACAAAGAATGCTGCGTCTCGGTTAATATTGAATCTTGACTGTCTGGAAGCCCTTCAGCGGCCTAGGCAATCCCAGTCCAGCTGCCGACGCAGTACGTTCGGCATAATGCACATCGACTCTCCCTAACGACCAATGGATTCGCATTCCAAGCTGCTGCTCGACATTTACCATTGCGCCGCAGGCGCCAGTGCCGCCGACCTAAACGACTATGTCTTGAGCAGCCTCAAGCGGGTGATCGCCTTCGATTCTGCGGCAATTAGTGACCTGGAGTACTCCGAAGGACAAGGTTTTATGATTTCGGCGTTACATTTGCACAAAGCGCCAATCGAAAGATTTCTCCAGCGACGGGAGGTGATGGGCGTGGAGAAACTCGATTCAGAAGGGCGGTTGCAAAGCCGCGACGTCGTGCTACAGGATGCCTGCGCGCACCGTGGCAGGAGCGTGCGTGCCGACGTGAGCAAGCTGCAGCTCAAAGCGGACATTGCAATGTACACGAAACGTTTTGATACGGCCCATTCACTCACTTTCCTTTCGCCGCGGACGTCAAGCCCGAAGGCGACGATGATCGCGTTATGGCGTGCCACGCAGCAGCATAGCTATGACGACGGTCATACAATTGTCGCGGACAATCTGTTTCCACACGTTCTACAGGCACGCCAGATTAATAAACAGCTGGCGCTTGCGACACTCGCCGAGCCAGTCAGCACGACGATTGCGCTGTCCGACTTTCACGGTTGCCTGCAATTTATCGAGCCTGCTGCCGTGCAGATGCTCCAGCGCGAATGGTCCGATTGGAAACCGCCTGTGTTGCCACAAATGTTGACGACCATACTAGGATCGAGCAATCCCCTTCTCTATGCAGGATCTGCAGTGCAAGTGAGGGCCGTGCGTCAAGCAAATATGCTCTGCCTCCTGATTTCCCTGCGGCGGCCTTTAACCGCCGCGCTCACGGCCGCCGAGCTGCGCGTAGCGGAGATGGCTGTGCAAGGCATGCAGAATAAGGAAATCGCGCGTTCTTTGGGTACGTCGCCCGCGACGGTGCGCAATCAACTGCATGCGGTCTACCGAAAACTTGGCGTGGTCAATCGGCGTGGGCTGGTACTTGCGATGCAGGCGATAGGATCAACGGCATAGAACACATGTTCTATAGGCGAAATTGCGGCTTATGTTTAAGATCAGCACCAGCCTGTTTCGACAAATGATGCCGCTCCTTTGTCGAATTTGTATTCTGCACGGCGTCCGATGTATGCATTTGAGATGTAATCCGACTGTTCCTGCTTATCTGATGCCAAGGGGGGGCAGCATCCGGCTGACGTTAGCGCATAAATAATTCTGCACTATACAGGGCAAGCATGGCAGCCAGATTCCAACATCTCAGCCGCATCGACGACGGCGAATAAATAGTTGGAAGCGGAAATCCAGCTTTTTTCGCAGTTAGCGTGGTGACCCTTGCAGCAGGGGTAGGACCTGCCGCAAGCTTTAAGAAAAATTCTGTTCTCCGAAGTATTGATTTTCGGCGGCATGGTAAAAATCGATTTAGTACTGTGCTCTAAATAAATGAAACTTTGCTGATGCGAGCATTGCCGTATTAAAGGAAAGAAATGAAAAGCAGCTTTAAGAGAAAATATCATGCGATCCATAAGCCGGATGGCTCTTTGGAGCTCAAGTATTCTGCTAGACGGGTAAGCTCTAGGGTACAGGCTTTAATTGCTATTGTTACCTTGCCTGTTATTCTTGTTGGTGTCGTGCGGCTCGCATTAGGACCTATAGATGGCAATGAAAGTTCTCAGCATCCCTTGCTTGCTATTATATTGCTTTTTGCATGGATATTTTTTTGTTTTTTTTGGCTTGACAAGAAAGAGCATCTTATTTCGCTGAGCAAAGAGGGCATAGAATTCCGGGGCGGGAAAAAACTTGCATTCAACGATGTTAGGCGAACAATGTTGACGACACTATACCGGAGTGGTGGGCAATCCTATATTGTTGAATTTGATGCCTTGGGCCAATCTATTCCAATAACGCAAGAAACTTCTGATGAAGCTTTAGCAAATTCTATGCTCGAAGAGATTCGTTCATACGCTGGAATCTAAAATTGAAAATGAAAAAAATTTTGATAATCGCTGGTAGTACTTTTTGCGTGATATTAAGTGCTTGTGGTGGGAGTGGAAATGATGATAGTGGAAATGTCGGAACCAGTCCAATTCCAAACGTTCAATCTAATGTTTTGAGTGATGCACAAATCATTGCAGATATTAAAGCTACAAACAGCAATTATGATGTGGGTCCAGGCGGTGGTCTTTCTAACGGCCGTTCTCCTGGTACTTGGAGATGGCCTAATACTCCTAACCAACACATCCTTGTATATATTCCTGCTGCAAGTAATTCTGTTGAGCAGGACTTGGCAAGGAAAGTCAATACTGCCATCAATACTTACAACAATAAATTAAGTGTTTATTTTGTTCTTGAGCCTGTCAGTGTTCTACCGGCCAGTGGCAATGTGATCCAAGTTGGCTACAATAATTCTTGGGTTCCACCAGGTAGCACTGATTACGCCAGTTACTGCGCCAATGTATCTGATGTGGCCGGATCTGGAAGCCTGATTAATCCAGATTCTAAAAACAACATCACAAATCCTGTATATATAAATCTTGGCAACAATCACTGCAATGTAACCCAGGAGATCGTTAATCACGAGTTCGGTCACGCTCTTGGCTTTAACGTTCATTTTGATGTTTTTGGTAACACAAAATCTCCGGATAATTTCTGGGATGTACTTGCTACTTTGTATGGCAATCCACAGTCTACGATGGCAGAGAATCTAGTGGTAAAACGTGCTGCGAAATAATTTTGGAACAGATATTCTCCAGGCGCGGTAACACGTACTCGGGAATGTTAGCCAAAAATTTGACGCAGCATTAAGAAGGATATTTTTTGGCGAAAAATGACATTTCGGCATTTCGCGGGGAAAGCGATCGGCCTTGAAATGTCATTGGATAACGTCCTGAGATAACAAAGATTAAGCCATTTAATGATACAAGATGTTCATTTGTGGCTATGAGGTCGCCACTATTTTGTAAATTCATTTCGTGTGTTTGAAGCAGTGATCAGCGCTTGCTTGGACTAGCGCACCCTTTGTTTTCTGGCTTATTCTAGGCTAGAAATTCGAAGTAAAATCCTAGAAAATCGAGGACTTACTGCAATCTATGAATGTTCAAGTGTTTGATGTAAATGGGAATTCCATTAGATGTGAAGTCGCTCAATCCGTTGGTGCCGTGTTCGACTCACGGGAGGCCTACCAGCATTGAAATCAAAGGGTTACGGTATTCCGTAGCCCTTTTTTCATGCGCAAACATGGATGGCTTGTACAATCACGCGCATGCCTTTCTGACAAAGTTCCCATGACCAGCGCCACTGCCGCACAACCCCAGTTCACCCTCAACGACATCGAGATCGGCGCGCGCTTGTTCGATGCACTGGCGCACCACGCCACGGCCACGCAAGGCGCCTTGATCACCTACACCGACCTGCTGACGCTGGCGCGCAAATTGCACCCCAAGGACATGGCGCTCGATCGCGCCGTCCCGGTCGGCATCGGAATGAAACTGTTGTTCGTTGAAAGGTTCTGCGCGGCACAGGGCGTGCCCAACCTGGCCTGCCTTGCCGTCAACCGGGCGACGATGCGGCCCGCCCCGGCTTACCAGCAAGATTGGGACAATGGGCGCCGCGCCGTCGCCGCTGTCGACTGGCCTGCGCTCCAGGCGTCGCTCGCCCCGTATGCCGCCACGGCGCGTGCTGCCGTCCCGGCGCGCCTGAAACCGCGCAAGGAACGCCCGGCCGACGTCGCTTGGTACGCCTACTTCTGTTCGCACCGCAGCGCCTGTGAAAAAATCACACAACAGAACAAGCAAGAGATCATCAACCTGATCATGGCGGGCCTGGACCCGGAAACCGCGCTGCAACGGGTTCTGGCGGCAAAGGCCGACTTCAGCGAAGAGTAAGAAGATATGGGGGATTAAACGCCAGCTGCTATCATATTTCCCGTTTTCGATAAATCAAGACCGTATCCGCGATGACAAACGATCCAAGCACATACGTACGCCAGATCCAGGCTATCAGCGCGGTACCCAAGATCCTGGAGACCGTGGCGTCGCTCACCGGGCTGCGCTTCGTGGCGATCGCGCATGTGACCGAAAATTCGTGGACCACGTGCGCAGTCAGGGATGAGCTCGATTTCGGCCTGAAGATCGGCGACGGGCTCGATGTCACCACGACCCTGTGCGACGAAGTGCGCTGCAAGGCCGCGAGCATCGTCATCGACCACGTGAGCCAGTCCGAGCAATACCGCGATCATCACACCCCACGCATCTACGGCTTCCAGAGCTATTTTTCGATACCGATCCTGCGGCCCGACGGTTCCTATTTCGGTACCTTGTGCGGGCTCGACCCCGAACCGGCGGCACTGACGAACCCGGCAACCGTATCGACGCTGGAACTGTTCGCCCAGCTCATTTCAAAGCAGCTCGAAACCGAACAACTGCATGCGGTCGAACGCAGCGCCTTGTTGTCCGAACGCGAAACCGCCGAACTTCGCGAGCAATTTATCGCTGTGCTGGGCCACGATCTGCGCACCCCGCTCGGCGCATTCCAGAGCGGTCTCGATCTGCTCGAACGCAAGTTTCCGAACCCCGACGCGAGCGCGATCCGGCAGCGCATGCGGCGCAGTGTCGGCAGGATGTCGGCGCTGGTCGATGATGTCGTCGATTTCACGCGCGGCCGGATGGGGGGCGGCATCGCCTTGCATCTTCGCGAAGATTGCGACCTCGAGGCGAAGTTCACCCAGGTGATCGGCGAACTGCAGGAAATCCACGCGCAATCCCCGATCATCGCCACCATCGAACCGGGGCTGTGCCTGCATTGCGATTCTGGCAGGCTCAGCCAGCTATTATCGAACCTGATCAAGAACGCCATCGTGCACGGCCTGCCCGGCGCCCCGGTCACGGTTGCGATCGGCGCCAAAGCGGATGTGTTCTCGATCTCGGTCACCAACAAGGGAGAGACGCTGCCTGCGCAAATCATCGGGCAATTGTTCAAGCCATTCTGGCGCGCGCCGGCGAGCACCTCGGCGGAGGGATTGGGGCTCGGCTTGTACATCGTTTCCGAGATTGCGCGTTCTCATGGCGGTGCGATGGACGTGCGCTCGCAGGATGACACGATCCGCTTCACGTTCTCGATGCCGCTGCTGAAGGCCGAACCAACCTAGACCGGATTGGTGGCGCCGGATTGGCGTCGCACCAGGATGGCCGGCTTTTTCATTGCCTCACTGCGCGGAGCGCGCCGCGCTGCCGTCTCAGTCTGCCGTGAAGAACCCCGCATCGAGCACCAGTGATCGCAGCGGCTGGTACTTTTCCTGGGCGCGGTCGGCTTCGCCGCGCAGATGCGATGCGATATCGGTGTTGCCGACGGCGGCGGCGAGGTCCGCGCGCTGGCGCAGCAGCAGGATGCGTTCTTCGATGGCGCGCACCGCGTCCCATAGCCCCTTGTCGATGGCCTCGTTGACCTCGACCAGCAGCGACTTGGGCGAATAGGCATGGCCGGTGTGGCAGCGAAAGCGCATGTTGCCGCTTTCTTCGATCTGCACCAGCACGCCGTGGCATTCGGGACAGGTATATTTCGATACTTTACCCAGGTCCATGACGCCGGCCTGCATGCCGTTGCCCTCGAGCGCGATCAGGTTCTCGATCTTCAGGCGTTCGCCTGGCGCTTCCTGCACCGCCATGGGCACCTCGGTGGCGAGCGCAGCGGATATCGCCGCCGCCAGGGCCGCGATGTCGCCGATGCAGTCGACCTGCACGTGCTCGATCGCGCTGGCCGGCATCGACGGATACAGCGCATCGTCGGGATCCTGTACCAGCGCCAGTCCGTTCCGGTCCTTGATCTGCCACAGGCCGGCGGTGCCGTCGTCGAGGGCGCCGGTGAGGACCACGCCCACCACGCGCTGCCCGAACCAGGTCGCTGCCGAGCGGAACAGCACATCGACCGCGGGCCGGGCCCGGCATTCCTTGGGGCCGCGCGTGACCCGCACCCGGTCGCCTTCGATGATCAGGTGGCGGTCGGGCGGGGCGACGTACACCGTATCGGGCATGATGAGCTGGCAATCGCGGGCAAACGCCACGTGCATCCTGGTGCATCCCTGCAGGATGCGGTCGAGTTCGCTGGTCGAGTGGGGCGAGAGGTGCTGGGCGACGAAAAAGGTGGCCGATGCGTCGTGCGGCAACCTGGCGAAAAGCGCCCGCAGCGCTTCGATGCCGCCTGCCGAACTGCCGATGACCACGATATTGCGCTTGCCGAAACCGCTGACTTCATTCATGGCCGTCTCCATCTCAGCAATATGACGGACATTCTACGCCTTTCGTACCCGTGGATCGCGTTCGCGGGAACGCGGCCGCAGAGCGCGGCATGGCGTCGCGAGCAGTCGCTGCCGTACCTGCAGAAACTGGATCGGATCGGTTCATCGGCCGCGCAAAATATCGATGCGCCTCCCGCTCATGGTGTGCTACGCTGACACACGGTCAATGACGTCATATCGCTGGCGCTATACGGATGAGCAAGTGCAATGCCCATAGCGTCACATTCGATGCGGCAGTCCAACAAAACAGGCTTTCTATCACAGCCATATAAAAATAAGTTACAGATTTTCCAGCTTTCAGTCCAAATCTGATAGCAGATCGTCTACACTCGCAGGCACCAAAACCAAGAGGGCGAGAATGTCCGATACTGCAACGACGAGCACCGCCCTGCCGACCGAGTCCGGCATCGTTACGAGCAATCTATTGTTTCCCGTGGTCGGCATCGGCGCTTCCGCCGGCGGCCTGCCCGCCCTCCAGCGCCTGTTCGAGAACATGCCGACGGCGCACGAGATGGCCTTTGTCGTGATCCTGCACCTGTCGCCGCGCCATCCGAGTTCGGCCGCCGCCATCCTGCAGCGCGCCACCAGCATGCCGGTAGTGCAGGTCACCTCGCGCGTCAAGGTCGAACCCGGCCATGTGTACGTGATCGCACCGAATGTCCACCTGACGATGGTCGACGGCCTGCTGATCGTCGAAGAGCTGAAACGGCCGCGCGGCCAGCATGTGGCGATCGACCTGTTCTTCCGTACCCTGGCCCAGGTCCATCGCGAGCGGTCGATCGCGGTCGTGCTGTCCGGCACCGGCTCGGACGGTGCGGTCGGACTCAGCCGTATCAAGGAGCAGGGCGGCGTGACCCTGGTCCAGGCGCCCGATGACGCCGAACACGACGGCATGCCGCTAGCGGCGATCCGCACCGGCGCCGCCGACTTCATCCTGCCGGTGATCGATATCCCGCAAAAGCTGGTCGACCTGTGGGACAACGCCCGCAAGATCGAGCTGCCGCTGCCCGACGATCCCGAATTGCCGGTGCTGCCTGCCTCGCAGGCGGTCGAGCACGATGACCTGGAGCAGACGCTGCACGATATCATCGCGTCGCTGCTGACCAATACCGGTCACGATTTTCGCCACTACAAGCGCGCCACCGTGCTGCGCCGGATCGAACGGCGCATGCAGGTGCGCCAGACCCACACGCTGCGCGACTATTGCAGCCTGCTGGCGCAGGATCCGGCCGAGAACAAGGCGTTGCTGGCCGACATGCTCATTGGCGTCACCAATTTCTTCCGCGACCGCGAAGCCTTCGAAGCGCTCGAGCGCAACGTCATCCCCGAACTGTTCAAGGACCGTTTCCCCGGCGATGAAGTGCGCGCCTGGGTGGCTGCCTGCGCCAGCGGCGAAGAAGCGTATTCGCTGGCGATGCTGCTGGCCGAGCAGGCCGCGCTGATCGAGCAGCCGCCGCTGTTCCAGGTGTTCGCGTCCGACATCGACGACAGCGCCATCGATGTCGCGCGCGCCGGCAACTACCCCGGTTCGATCGTCACCGACGTGCCGCCATCGCGCCTGCGCCAGTTCTTCAAGCGCGAGGACGAGCGCTACCGCATTCGCAAGACGCTGCGCGACCGCATCCTGTTCGCCTCGCACAACCTGCTGCGCGATCCGCCGTTCTCGCGCCTCGACCTGATCTCGTGCCGCAACCTGCTGATCTACCTGAACCGCGACGTGCAGGCGCGCGTGCTGCAGACCTTCCATTTCGCGCTCAAGCCGGGCGGCTTCCTGTTGCTCGGCAATTCCGAGTCGGCCGATTCGGTGGCCGATTATTTCACGCCGGTCGACAAGAAGAACCGCATCTACCGCGCTCGCGTCAACGGACGCCAGTTGCACCACGACAACCCTTCCTCGGCCTTGTACGGGGTGCGCCTGCCCGAAATAAGCCGCCCGCGCCAGCTCGAAAAGCGCCCGGCCACGTATGCCGAACTGCACCAGCGCGCGCTGGCGCAGGGCGCGCCGCCCTCGGTGGTGATCGATGCCGAGGGCAACCTGGTGCACGTGTCGGAGCGCGCCGCCAGGTATATGCGCGTGGTCGGCGGCGAACCCACCCGCAGCCTGCTGGCGCTGGTGCTGCCCGAACTGCGCATGGAATTGCGCTCGGCCATGTACCAGGTGAGCCAGGGCGGCGGCTGCGTCGAATGCCGGCCGGTGGTGCTGCCCGAAGGCACTGCAGCCGGCACCGTGGTGGCGACCGTGCGCGCCTTCCGCGACGACGAATCCGATGCCGACTACCAGCTGGTGATGTTCCGCCAGGTCGAGGACGATCCCGGCAACGTGGCCCAGGCGCAGCTGCGTTCCGGTGGCGGCCACGACGCCGTGCTGTCGCAGCTCGAGGATGAACTGGCGCGCAACCGCGAGCAGTTGCAAGAGACGATCGAGTATTCCGAGATTTCCACCGAAGAGCTGCGCGCCTCGAACGAAGAGCTGCAGGCCATCAACGAAGAGCTGCGCTCGGCCACCGAAGAACTCGAGACCAGCAAGGAAGAACTGCAGTCGGTCAACGAAGAGCTGGTGACGGTGAACTACGAGCTCAAGGTCAAGGTCGAAGAGACCGGCAAGGCCAACGACGACCTGAACAACCTGATCGCCTCGACCGACATCGCCACCATCTTTGTCGACAGCGGCCTGCGCATCAAGCGCTTCACGCCGCGCGCGGCCGATCTGTTCTCGATCATCGCGACCGACGTCGGCCGCTCGCTGCTCGACCTGACCCACAAGCTCGACTATGACCAGTTGGCCGAGGACGTCAGCGCCAGCTTCGACACCCTGCGCCTGGTCGAGCGTGAAGTGCGCAGCCATGACGGCCGCTACTACATCGTGCGCCTGCTGCCATACCGCACCAACGAAGACCGCATCGAAGGCGCGGTGATGACCTTCTTCGACATCACCGCCCGGCGCCAGGCCGAGGAACAGGCGCGCGCCAGCGAGGCGCACATGCGCATGGTGGCCGAGAGCGCCGCCGACTACGCCATCATCACGATCGACGTCGACGGGCGCGTCACCAGCTGGAACAAGGGCGCCGAAACGCTGTTCGGCTACAGTGCCGCCGAGATGCAGGGCCAGAGCACCGAGCGCCTGTTCATACCCGAAGACGTGGCCGCGGGCGTGCCGCAGGACGAATTGCGCCGCGCGCGCGAGGACGGCCGCGCCGAGGACGAGCGCTGGCACCTGCGCAAGGACGGCAGCCGCTTCTTCTGCAGCGGCGTTACCACGCCGCTGCGCAACGGCGACTTCTATGGCTACGCAAAAATTGCGCGCGACGAAACCGCGCGCGAGCGTCAGGGCAAGGAACGCGAGCAAGCGCTGAACCGCGAGCAGGCGACGCGCTCGGACGCCGAGACCGCAGTTGCGCTCAAGGACGAGTTCCTGGCGGTGATGTCGCACGAGTTGCGCCATCCGCTGAACATGATTCACATCAACGTCGAGCTGCTGTCGCGCATGCCCGAACTGCGCGGCTCGAGCGGCTTCATGCGCGCGGCCTCGATCATCCGCAGCTCGGTGATGAGCCAGGCCAAGATCATCGACGACCTGATGGACATGTCGCGCGTACGCACCGGCAAGCTGTCGCTGAACATGGCGCCGGTGGTGCTGGACGACCTGCTGCAAGGCATGGTCGAGGTGGCGCGCAACGATCCGGCCACGAGCGGCATCGATATCGCCTTTGCCGGCGGCGCCGACGGCCTGCCGGTGCTGGCCGACGTGGTGCGCGTCGAGCAGGTGGTGATGAACCTGCTCAGCAACGCGATCAAGTTCACACCGGTCGGCGGCCGGGTCGAGGTGCGCCTGGCGCATGAGTCCGACGCGCTGCGCATCGACGTATCCGACACCGGCCAGGGCATCGCGCCTTCGTTCCTGCCGTACGTGTTCGACATGTACGGCCAGAGCATGGCCGTGACCACGCGCTCGAAAGGGGGCCTGGGCATCGGGCTGGCGCTGGTGCGCGAGATCGTGGCGCTGCACGGCGGCCGGGTCGAGGTCGCCTCGGAAGGGGTGGGCCACGGCACCCGCTTCAGCGTCTGGCTGCCGCTGTTCGACAGCAAGGCGCGCCCGGTGCGCGGCGCCGCCAGCACGGCCGACGATCTGGTCGGGCTGCGCATCCTGCTGGTCGACGACATGGAAGAGATGCTGCTGGTGTTCAAGTCGCTGCTGGAAACCAGCGGCGCCACGGTGTTCGAAGCCACCGGCGCGCTGCAGGGCCTGGCGGTGCTGGAGCAGCACGAGGTCGACCTGGTGATCTCGGATATTTCGATGCCCGAGATCGATGGCTACGAGTTCGTGCGCCGCGTGCATGCGCTGCCGAAGTACGCGACGCTGCCGGCGATCGCCCTGACCGGGATGCGGCGCGATGTCGACCTCGAGCGCGCGCGCGCGGCCGGCTTCTCGGCGCACCTCGGCAAACCGGTGTCGGTCGAGCGCCTGAATGCGATCGTGCACGACCTGCTGCCGCGCGAGGCGCGTGCGCGGCAAAAGGACTGACCCGCAGGGCGTATCCGATGCTGACGTAAAAACAACAACGCGCTGGAAACGTTCCCGGGCAAGTAAATCTCCGTTACCATTCGTCAATGCACGTCATTACACCATTACGTAATGGCGTGACGAATAACGATAACGGAGACAAACTTGAACACGACCGAGATTTTCCTGATCGCGATGCTGCTGATCTTCGTGGCGCCCTACCTGTTATGGCGCCTGGGCCGCACCGACTATTTCGCGCCGCTGGTGGTGGTGCAGATCATCATGGGCATCCTGCTCGGCCCCGGCGTGCTGGGCGCCGCCTTCCCCGACTACCACGCCTTCGTCTTCAATCCCGACGTGGTGAAAACCCTGAACGGCATCGCCTGGTGGGGTGTGATGCTGTTCGTGATGCTGGCCGGGATCGAGCTCGACCTCAAAAAAGTGTGGCAATACCGGCGCGAGAGCGTCACCACCGCCGGCTTGTCGCTGAGCATGCCGCTGTTGTTCGGCTGCGGCGCGGCGCTGCTGCTGGTCGGCTACCAGGGCTGGATGGGGCCGCAGGCCGCCACCTGGCAATTCATGCTCGGCATCGGCATGGCCTGCGCCGTCACCGCGCTGCCGGTGCTGGTGCTGCTGATGGAAAAGCTCGGCATCCTGCGCCAGCCGATGGGCCAGCGCATCATGCGCTACGCCAGCCTCGACGACGTCGCGATCTGGGGCGTGCTGGCGTTGATCATGCTCGATTGGGAACGGGTCGGGCGCCAGGCCGGCTTCCTGGCCGGCTTCACGCTGCTTACCTTCTTGTACCGGCGCCTGATGACGCGCCTGCCGCAAAGCGACCGCTGGTACGTGGCGCTGATCTGGCTGATCGCCTGCGCCTTCGGCGCCGACTGGGCCGGCCTGCATTTCATGGTCGGCGCCTTCCTTGCCGGGGTGGTAATGGATGCCGACTGGTTCGAGCAGGCGCAGCTCGATTCGCTGTTCAAGAACGTGCTGCTGGTGCTGATGCCGGTGTTTTTCCTCAGCACCGGCCTGCGCACCAAATGGGACCTGGGCGGCTACTCGGTGTTCTTCGTCGGCGGCCTGCTGCTGCTGGCCTCGGTCGGCGGCAAGCTGGCCGGCGCCCACATCGCCGGGCGCGTGCTGGGCTGGAAGCGCGGCGAAGCATCGATCATCGGCTGGCTGCTGCAATCGAAAGGCCTGATCGAGATCATCTTCGCCAATATCCTGCTCGACAAGGGCATCATCACCAGCGAGATGTTCACCGCGCTGCTGCTGATGGCGGTGGCCAGCACCATGCTGACCATCCCGGTCGTGCATCCCAAGCTGAACCGCAGCCAGAATGCGGGCCTGGTCAACCAGGCCAGTTCGTAAGCGACAAGGAGCCGAGCATGGCGCGCACCGGATTGACCAAGGCCCGGATCAGGGCTTGCCGCGACGACTTGCTGGCGCAGGGACGCCACCCGTCGGTCGACGCGGTGCGCCTGGCGCTGGGGACGGGGTCGAAGTCGACCATCCACCGCTATCTGAAAGAGCTGGCGGCCGAAGCCCCCGATGGCGGCGCGCGGGTCCAGGACACGGCGCGTACGCTGGCGGCGCTGGTCGAGGAACTGGCGGAACGCCTGCACCTGGAGGCGGGGCAGGACATGCAGGACTTGCGCGCCCTGTGCGCCGGCTACCAGGCCGAGCTGCAGGAAAAGGAGCGCCAGCTGGCGGCACTGCGCGCGACCGTGGCGGACCTGAATGCGCGTCTCGAGCGCCAAGCGTTTGATGCCGGCGCGGACGGCTTGACGGCCCCCGGCCACGGCGACTTTGGCGGCCTGTTGTCGAATCCGCACATCGGCGCGCGCGGTCCGTCGCCGTTCAGCATCGTGCTCAGCAGCGGAAGATCGGAGGTGTTCGACGTCGAGCGCCTTGGCCCGGCCGGGCTCAAGTTCCAGTAGGCGTCTGGGCGCTGTCTGCGGCGCGCCGCAATTCGCCCGTGCGGTCGAGCACGAAATGATCGAGGTCGCGCGCCAGCACCAGGCTGCCGTCGTAGGCGCTACGCGCTTCATCTTCCAGCAGCGACAGCGGCAGCGCGCCGCCATCCTGGTAGCGCGGGCTGAAGTGGGTCAGCACCAGATTGCGCACGCCTGCTTCCTGGGCGAAGCGCGCCACCCGCAGCGCCGAGCTGTGCTGCGGACCGGGGCCGACTTTCTGCAAGACCTCTTCGGTATAGGTCGCTTCGTGCACCAGCACGTCGGCGGCGTGCGCGGCCTGCGCCAGCAGTTCGGGCGTATCGTTGTCGCCGGCCACCACGATGCGGCGCGCGCGCCGTGGCGGCAGCAGGTAGTCGCTGGCGACGATGCGGCGTCCGTCTTCCAGCGCGATGTCGCGCCCGCGCTGCAAGTCGCCCCACAGGCTCGACGATGGCACCGCGTCGGCGCGCAGCTTGTCGGTGTCCAGCCGGCGCTCGAGCGCGCTTTCGGTGAAGGCGTAGGCCCAGCATGGGATGCGGTGCGACAGCGCCGTGGCCTCGACCGTCAGATCCGGCAGGCTCGATTGCAGCAGCGAGGCGTCGCCCAGCTCGTCGGGCGTGAGATAGGTAAGCGGATAGGGCAGCGTCAGTTCGCTGGCCGCCATGATGGCGTCGATCATGCCGCGCAGCGGCGGCGGACCGACGATTGTCAATGGTTCGCTGCGACCCAGCATGCCGGCGCTGGCCAGCAGGCCGGGCAGGCCATAGCAATGGTCGCCATGCATGTGGGTGATGAACACGGCGCGCAGGCTCATCAATGACAGCGGGGTGCGCAGGATGCGGTGCTGGGTGCCCTCGGCGCAATCGACCAGCACCCACTGGCGCGCGCCGCGCAGGCGCAGCGCGACGCCGGACATAGTGCGTTGCCGGGTCGGCGTGCCGGCCGAGGTGCCGAGGAACAGGATTTCCATGGGAATGCATTCGAGCGTTGACGTCGCCCCATTATGCGTGAGCGCGCGCAACGGCGGCGCAGGCCGGTGCACACCTGACCATGCGCGCTTGATTTGAGCGCGCTCAATACCCTCACTGACGGTGGCATTGGCTGCGCACTCGCGTCCTCGCTTGTGGTCTGACCTGGTGGGAAGGCCGCCAATGGGGCGGCCATGCCCAACTTAACGACTCGTCCAGGAGGGACCATGCGCACCATGATGTCCGGCGCCGCGGCATTGAAGGCCGCCGCAGCCTTGATCTTGACTTCAACCTGGTTGGCGCCCGCCGCGAACGCGGCCGGCGCCACCAGCATGTGCATCAGCGACGACCGCGCGCCGCCGACGCTCCCGCCCAGTGGGCAATTGCTTGATCAAATGGAGGGAACATACCAGCTGTCGAATGGGCGGCGTGTGACGCTGCACCGGGTGCACCAGCGTTTGTGGATCGTTTTCGGCCCGCGCCGCGACATACCGCTCGACCGCGTCGGCCAGACCCGCTTCACCTCGCGCGACGGCTCGGTCGACCTGGATTACCGGGCCGATGCCGAGCAGATTTCAATGCGCTATCCGGCTGACGCGCGCGGACGGTTCACGCGCGTGTGCTGACGGCAGCTTGCTGCTTCAAGGCCGGTTGCATCACGGCGTGCTGTGTCAGTGCCTGCTGCCTCAGGTCTTGCTGAACGGAGCAATCCCGAACAGCAGCGAGCGGTGCACGCCGACACCGGCCATGCTGCCATCGGCCACGGCCATGGCCACGTTGCCGGCATTGCGGATCGCATCGCCGGCGGCGAACACGCCCGGCACCGTGGTCTGGCGCGTCTCGTCGGTGCGGACCAAGCTGCCTAACGGTCCGTCGTCGAGCGCGCAACCGAGCTGCGCGGCGATCGGGCTGGCCATGTGCAGGCGGCCGAAGGTGAACAGGCCGTCCATGACGATGCGGCGGCCATCGGCCAGCACCACGGTTGCCGCGTCGTCGATGCGTTCGACGCGGGTGTGCTCGACCTTTACGCCACGTCCGTCGAGGTCGGCCTGCTGCGCGGCGTCGAGCGGGCAGGTGTCGTTGGTGAACAGCGTTACCCGGCCCCAGTGCGGCAACATTTGCGCGTGGTGCAGCGACATCGGGCCGTTGGCCAGCACGCCGATGCGGCCTTCGTCCAGTTCGTAGCCGTGGCAGTACGGACAGTGGAATACGCTCTTGCCCCAGCGCTCGGCGAGACCGGGAACCGGCGGCAATTCGTCGCGCACGCCGGTGGCCAGCAGCAGGCGCGCCGCGCTCACGCTGGCGCCGTTGTCGAGCGTGACGATGAAGCCGTCGGCGTCTGGGCGGGCTTCGAGCGGCCGGGCCACG
>Ga0265797_10007077_pt1 | contig 15520 bp, 20 predicted proteins | sample P2T30metagenome_FD_192433 | JGI IMG/M metagenome (GOLD analysis project Ga0265797, IMG submission 192433) | Plant litter microbial communities from East Loma Ridge, Irvine, California - P2 T30 | ecosystem: Environmental > Terrestrial > Plant litter > Unclassified | place: USA: California... | reverse complement strand
AAGTGCCGTCGTAGCGAGCACCGATGCCGTAGCCGTTCAAAGCGGCAGCACAGTCAGTCATAGCGGCTGACCACTCGCCGACGATAGACCACTTGTCCGAGCCATAGTAAGCGTACTTGTTGTTGCAGACGTGCTGGCGGTGTTGCCACGGCACCATGGCGACGAGGCTGTCGCTGAAGCAAGAGTACTCGTGGTGGTCGATCACGACCCATTGCGCGTCCTTGTCCGAGGGGGTCAAGAAGCCGTTGAAAGTGTTCGTCTGTGCGAAACCGTCGTGGAACATGAATACGCGGGATTGCGACTGCTCGCGCTGGTTGCCGTAGGCGTCGCGGTGGAATTGGCGAGTGACGGCGGGGTTGAGGGCGGGATCGAGAGGTTCGTTGAGGGCTTCGATGGCGGCGACGGTGTTGTCGTATTGCGAAGCGGAGTATTTCTTTTGGATTTGCTTGAGGACGGCGAGGGTGCGGTCGACGGTGTTGCCTTGCTGCCAGCCGGGTTTGGCCACTTTCTGGCCGGAGTTGTCGAAGCCGTTTTGGGAGCCTGGCGCGCCGTGCAGGTCGATGATGACTTTGATACCGACTTGAGTTGCCCAGTTGACACCTTGCTCAAGGAACTCTGCTGCTCCCTTTGCATAGGGAGTGTTGGCGTTGTCGAACGCCCAGAATCCGACCGGGATTCTGACCATGTTGAAGCCGCTGTCTCTGATCTTCTCGAAATCCTGGAGCTTGACCCAGTTCTGCCAGTGGGGTCTGAGGACATCTTTGAGTGCTGCTTCGGCACCGAGTGATTGTGTGAGAGTGTACTCGTCGATGATGCCTCGTGAGTTGTCGTACTTTTGGAAGATCGATGGGGTGATCCAGGGCTCAAGGACTAGCCAGCCACCAAGGTTAACCCCACGGACTTTCTCGGTAGCCCAAGAGAAGGGCGCATCCTTGTTTGCGCGCTTGTCAATGATGAGTCTGCAGGTGATCAATTAGCTTCTTTCTGCCGCCAGAATTGCATTCTCAACTTACGGCGCAGCCTGAGCGATTGTAGCAGCGCAAAGCGCGATGACTACGTTGCTGAAAAGCATTGCTAGCAATATGTGCTTATGAATACGAAAGTGTAATAGAGAAAGTAAAGATATTCGTCGAAGTAGTAGAGTCTGATGTCAACAACAGAGAGTCCGAAACCAGTCGCTTAGGGTGCCGTAGGAATGTGCTGCTTGAGGAATGCTGGGGTGCGTCCTGCAAATGAGATTTACGCAACGCCAATGCTTGGGCAAGGTCCTGTGATCGTATAACTTAGGCGAATGAGCTGTTCCTCGGTGATTGTATAAGGGAAGTGTTCTTGGTAAGTGGTGAGTAAGGAATGAAAGTATACGAGATAACACAGATGAAACGCGGCGGCCGGGCGCGGAGTCAGTGTACAAGAGAGGTAGAGGATGTCTGTACAAAGAGGAAGTCACTGTCCCAAGATAAAGCAGAAGAAAGTGAAGTGTAGGTGTAGTACTTAGCGACTCCTTTTGCTACCGGCAGACAGACACACATGCCGCGGGAATAGAATCTAGCCTTTGCAAACCAACCCGTCAGGCGGCGATCAGGGACAAGCAAACAGGAAAGACATGTAGGTTGTCGAGATGGTAGTGGTCGAAGACTCGAGGGTGGTCGAGTATGTTTCAGGCCACACAGGCTAAAGTCGACGGCGCGAAGCTTAGCTTGTTCTGTTCCTGAGCCTATTCCTCCTTCACGCCTCACACCCTTCAGTCCGAGATCCCAAGTCCGAGGTCTACGCCTCTTGTCAACGTTTGATTGTAACGGTTTTTCTTGCCATCTCATTATTTCCTTTCTGCTATAGCCCTTCTCCTGGCTTTCGGGTCTCTCGGTCTGTCATGCGTGAAGGCCCCTGTCTCTGACTGGAGAGGCTGGATCTCATTTCCTGGTGAGCGGCAAAACCGCTGTCTGTTTGAGATATGCACCTTCCGAGTCTTCCGCAGCAGCGACTCGGGCGCTTAGCCACAGATGACGCGATGGGATGCAGGTAATTTACACGTGCTTGTTCAATGGACGACTTCTCACTCCATGACTCTTTGTGGCCTCGTGGACGAAAGCATTCCTGAAGGCACGGTGCGCGTATCTTGATTTGCGAGTCCACATGGCTCCGCACAAAGGGCTCACTTGAAGTCGCTTTGCCCACAAGGCGAATTGTCTGAAAGGCTCAACGGAACCCGTCCGGAACAGCAAGCGCACCTCGCTCTCCCGAGTTGCCGCAGATTGTATGCCTGCACATAATGGAATGGAATGTGAGAGTGGGTACGAATCTTGAATAACTTTGGCTATGCTAAAAGAGTTCTCCAGTACCGCAAGAACAACTAATTGTGAGCATACCGCCTCTTGCTTAGCCGCACGCAAAGGTGCGTTTCCGAAACCGAACATTTGTACCTGAGTGGTGCGCATGTGGCATCAACGTGGATGTCAAGCTCAGGTGCGAGTCAGACACTTGGGCTCCTTTCCGGACATGCCTCCAACCTTCTTGACTTGGAGGATGTACCTGACGTGGTTGTCGATCTTCAAGGTGCCGCCCCTCTGTAAGAAGTCACAAGTTAGTTAATATGTCCCAGATATACAGCGAAGTACCCCAAGTGGTCTACACGAGCACTAGAAGTGCAAAGTCACGCCGGGGTATCGGCATATACGTACTGCATGATGGTTAGCACTGTCAAGAGAATTTATGAGTCTGATCATCGAACTTACCGAAAGTCTTGTCGTCGCTGCAGCTGTTGATGATGACATCGAAGGTGCTGATGCAGCGAGCCTTCTCGTTGACATAGACCTATATGTCATCAGCGTCTGGCATAATCGCCTACAGTTGGACTTCACTCACCCAGTCACCGTTGATGGTGCTGACGAACATGTACATGGTCGTGATGAGCTCGGTGCAGACCTCCTCGATGCCGCTCTTACGGAAGACCTCGCCGTCGATGCGGCCGCAATACTTCTCGACGAAGTTGGACCTCACGGCGTCCTTGCTGAGCGGAGCGGTGATGTCGTCGCAGTCGAGAGTGGTGCCGTCTGGGAGGTTGCGCTTGAGGTTGGTGAGGTCAGGGTGGAAGGTGTCGAGGGTGTTGTCGTTGGTGTTCTTGACGTCACGAGCCAAGGCGGTGTTGTCGGAGGTGGTACAGCCGGAGCCACCGTTGGCGTGAACGCAGTCGTGGACGGCCTAGATGGTATTAGCAAGGACTGCACTGCCTGTCTGATATGACTGAGTACTTACGAGGTCAGTGGTGACAGGGAGGGCAGCGCCCAAGCTGAGGATGCTGAAGAGGGCGATGAAGAGCAGCATGACTGCAGAGAACTTGGTGGAGATAGCCATGTTGGCAGTGTTGATGTTGGAGGTGGTGGATGAGTGGGAATGGATGAGTGGGAAGTGGAAGTGGTGTAAGTGTTGGAAGACTCGAAGGATGTGGATTGGTGGCACTGATTATGTAGGAACTTGGTCTGAGAGGCGAGCTCACTGTCGAGGCAGGCGCGTTGGGCGGGCCGCTCGTTGGGAAGGCACGAATACATGAAGACCTTCACTTCTACAAGGCCTGAGGACCTCTGGCGACTCAACAAACAGCGGTGTCCTTCACTATGTGACAGACACCCTGCGGTGGTTGGCTGCAGTCTGTCTTGATCGCTCTTTTCGGAGAGCCTAAGGACTTCCGCCGCATTGACATCAAGCGGGATCCTTCACATAAGGATGAGCGCGTTGGTATCATTGGGCGCAGTCTTGCCGTACAGTTTCACTTGGTAGCAACGTGAAGTGTTGGGGACGTAAAACGTTGACTTCACAAGCCACTCTTCACTTTGTGAGGCGGCGAAGCACAAGTGAAGACATCTTTGATATTGGTGAGGCGGCGTCATTGCATCATTGGCGTTACACAAACAAACAAACACATGACTTGAATTTCGCGTCCGCCGCAACCTCGCGCCACCACATCACTCCGAACCAAACACACCCTCGGGAACCTTCGCAGCAACTGCACCTTGACATTTCGTCGCTGCCGCCAAAGCACCCGCGACTCCCAAACCAAAGCCATGACTTCTCGCAAGACAGACGTGAGCCGCACACGGTGTGCGTTGGAGCTCGCTGCAAAAGCCGATGCGATCCTGTCGTCAGAGACGGCGTCGGCAGCCGAGAAAGCCCACTTCATACAATTGTACTCTTACACTCGTGCGACTGCGTCGTGGCCTGATGATAGGTACACAGATCTGATGGCGCTGATCGTGCTCGATGACTTCCCAGTCGAGGCATGATGCTCACCGCACCTTGCGTTTTGCCGCATGAATAGGCAAGCTGACAATGAACAGACACTTAACGAGATCCTCCGCATCAACATAGAAGAGGGCGAGGAGCCAATTCTGTGGCTGGCCGACACGTACGACACTCTCCCAGACCACGACCCCGCACACCCAGCTGCACAAGGCACCAAGTCAGTGAAAGACGGCTGGGTCTCGCCCTTCATCGGATCTTCCGTGGAAGAAGTCGCAGCCTTCATTCAAGCCACGCCCAAACCACCAAAGCCTTTGGCTAAACAGTTCTTTGCTGTCTTGCAAAAGGAACAGTACGAGCAGAGCAAGCAACTTCTGATCTACCACATTCCCGAGAAGGCGAGTGACAACGCCGACAAGATCGAGCTGCAGAGTATTCCCTGCCCTGTCCACCTGGCCAGTGTCTTCTTCTACGGTTTCGACAGGTACGATTGGAACAGAGCAGTGAAACAGCAGGCTCTCTACTACGGAGAGGGCGCAACTTGGAGCGATGACGACGAGTCTAATCAGCTCATGGCACTGATTGTACTTGATGATGTCCCAACAGAGGTATGCAAGACACCTCTCGCTCGTAATCATAAACGCATGATAAAGTACAGTCGCTGACAGAAACCATAGACTATTGACCAAATTCTCGAAGACAACGCCGATCGTGCTGAGCAGTACAGTCTTTGGTTGGCAGACGCATATTCCAACTTGCCTGACTATCGTCCGAACTACTGTGTCGACGGTACCGAAAATCCCATCAGTGAAGACTGGCGCTCTCAGTTCATCGGCATGTCGATCGAAGACGCGGCGAACTTCATCCGCAACGCTCCCAAGCCCCCCAAGCCGCTGTGCAAGCGTTTCTTCGCCATTCTGCAGAAAGACAGCTTCGACCAAAACATTACCATGCACATTTGCAAGATCGTTCCCGCCGATGAGGATTCTGACGTTGACAGCGAAATGACCGAGGAAGAGCTGAAGGCCTACGCTGAGCACAAGGAGAGAAGGAGAGCAGCCATTCGAAGCGCTGGTAAGTCTATCATTTGCAAGAGTTCAACAGATGATAGCGAGTTCGAGGTGCAGATCAAAGAGTTCCCGACCGACTACGCCGGGCTGTTCCACGGCGGAGGGAACCGTCACGAATGGGAGCAAAGCTTGTAGCCGAAGATTGTTCAGATACCTGTCGTCGAGGAGTAAGCGTGGCATGTTAGATAGTTCAATTAAAACTGCATAGCTATTGAAAACCCAAAACCAAAACTCCTCACATGGTGCACATTCATTATCTTGAGGCTGTCATGGAAGCATGAATTGCATTTCAAGCCGCAAAAAGAAGCCTGATAGGTCCAGACGCCGTATCACGAAGCGATAGCCATCGCTTGTAGACGGGATGTTAGTTGGTTGTGTCATGGTTGTTATGTGCCGACTGTGCCGATGTCATCAATTCCGGTAGACATTCTACCATGCAGGGAAGACACACTGTATTCTTCTCGCACCTGCAGGATCTCTTGGATCGTTCGGCAGATCTGTAGTCCAACAGTATTGGCCATCCGGCTTGTCGGTTCGCGGTTCAGGACTCGGTTCGTAGCCCGCATCCTGGCTATTAAACTTGAACCATCTGACACGGTCGGCGTTGGGGTCACCATATTCGAATTCGTAGCGACAAGAAGTCCTTGTGATGGAGAACTTCAGCGGCATAGCCAAGGTCGGGGCTATAAGCGTGGTGCCTCCGACTGGCAGCTGTCCAGCACTTTGCAGAACGAACAACCGGTTTCCATTGTTCACACGCGTAATTTCGATGGTGAAATACTCGAGATTGGTGCCGCCCCAGACTTCCATAACCATTTTCCATTGCTGTATGTCCGCGATTTGTCCAGTGATTCGATAAGCATTGCTCAATGTTGTGTCGTAGGGGTTATGATAGATTCCTCTGCCACGTAGTCGACTCAAGTGGAATTGGAAACCGTCGTTGTCACAAGTGTTCGTCCCCGGCCCGAAAGGACCCCTCGCATAGCCGAGATCACTATCGCACGAAACTGTTAGTACATGACATTGATACCAAGCTGCAGCATCCAAACTTACTCGTAGATGGCGTCCGCGGTCGTGTTTTGACCACGAGGAGGGTAGAAGCTGAAGTCAAAATTAACGTTGAAGGTGTCTCCAGGAATCATCGGAGTGCATGGCCCTTGTCTTGACCAGGCGTACTTGCCCCCCCACTTCCTCCATGCTTTGGAATTTTGGTTGGCAACATAGGGACCGTTGCAGTTCCGGAATTGTGTCCATGCTTGTGAGCCACGGTTGTTCTCGTAATAGGGCATACACCTTAGAGAGACTTGCGGAACAGCAGCATTGGGATTGAACTGGGCATTTTGGAATGTTGCCATTGGCCACTCATCGGTTTGCAGCTCTGGAAACTGGATTCCGTTGTTTTGAGGGTGCCAGAATCTTTGTGCGAAAGGCCATCCGTTGCATGGGGTTGGTCCTTGCAATGTGACCCCAGATTGAACTCGGCTGTCATCGGTGGTGGTCTTCACTCTGTCTCCGTCGGTGTACAAAACAAGCAGGTTGTTTCCTTGTGCGTTTCTGATACAGTTTTGATAGTATCCGGCATTCTTAAAAATGTCCGGGGCCAAGAAGCAATCGATCTGCATGGTTCCTCGATACCGACCTTGTTGGCGCTTGTCCAGACCACCATGCTCATGATCGGATGTAGAATTTTCAGGCACGAGGCTGGCTGGTCCAAGGTCGCCATCGATCTCATCAATAGTGTTGATGTCTACCGCCGCGATATCTGTGCCAAGTTGAAGGTCCTGGACTAGGCTTGGTTCGATCTCAACGTGCTTGGACAAGTTCCCAAAGCTGGTCTCCTCAAGCAATGGCGTGTGATGGGTCTCGTGAGGTTCGTTGACATTGATGCTGGTCGATGTCGAGGAGGGTGCAGGCTTGAACAAGGTTTGTGCTGATTTGGTTTCGCCGTAGGGCACAGCCTTCAGGGAGGTTGCCGCCGTCAAAGGCAAGAGTATGAATAGGTGAGGCAACATGATGGAAAAGGAAAGGCCAATCGATTGACCAACCAGTAGTTAAAGGAGCTCCAATAGCTGTGCTTATTTGATGTGTTGGGAAGTGATGAAGGACTGGGTTGCTTTGATGGAGTGCTCTGTACTGCAGGGAGCGAGCTTTTATGAGTAAGTTACTCGAACGATGTTGCAGGCAATGTCTCAACAAACTAACAAACATCGAGTACGAGTTCAATGGCGCCTTTGTGTTTGTGCCGAAGGAACGATTCATGTAATGCTGTACGGATCACATAATGCTCAACAAACAAATGATTGTGCCAATGGGGCTGGTCGTAGCAATGCTGTAGTCTTGCGTACAGTATTGACGCATGTTTGTGCCGAGCGGACAGATCATTTGATGCTTTACAGTTCATGTAATGCTTCAAATATGCGTTTGCCTATGAGGCCGGTGTTGTAACGTCGTGCACATACTCTGACCTGCGTCACAAACAACGCAATGGTGTATGTTCTCCGCACATTGTTCTGCAAATTGTTTGCTTGCCCGAATGATCACACGTCAGGTAATACAATCTCCTCCAGTAAGTTAGGAATTATCTATATATGTTGGTCTTTCCGCAGAGATCAAGGATATCTTTTTTCCCCTCAATCAAGTCATCACAGTTTCAACACACCTATCAAGGCATCATGAGGTCCTCGCTACTGATCGCAACTGCTGTCGCCGTCTGTGGCACCAGTGTACACGCAGACACTCCCACATCCTCAGCCACTTACGACACGCTAATCCCGGTCACGGAGACCACGACTCCTTCGACACCACCTTACTTGAGCACTTCCAGTGTACCCACAACTACTCCATACCCAGACTCTTCGGTCCAACCATCACTGCCCGGTCCCCCGGACTCTGCCTCCACAACTACCACTCCAAACCCAGGCCTACCAACGGTCGTATCCTCGTCTTCTGGCAGCTCTTCATCAGAGATAACCTCACTATCCGGCTCGACAACTCCGTCAACTTCGGCATCGAGCTCGACAAGCCTAGAAGTCCCGATTACGCCCTCCACAGATCCGGACCCATCGGTCACAACTTCTAGCACTAATGGAGAATCCAACACAGCAACACTTACCTCCTCAACCTCGAACACCCTTCAAACGACGGAATCCATCACTCTGACTTCAAATTCTGATTCAACTCCACTGGGCCCAACGTCTCCCTTGGGGTCGACATCTCTGGGGTCGACAAGCACCCAGGAATCTGGTACTTCGAGCATCACATCTACATCAGCCTCGGTCACATCGTCAAGCACAGAAACAAGCACCGAACAACCTCAGTCGACAGATTCGAGTTCGATAAGCTCGACGTTAGAATCTACATCCTTGAGCTCGACGATTACAGAGAGTTCCGGCACTCCGGGTCTTTCGTCTACGACGGATTCGAGCACGTCATCTACTTCAAGCATGAGTTCTGAGCAGTCTACTTCGACAGACTCAACTACTTCCCCTGCCACTACACCTGCGGCTTCTACCACCACCGATGGTACTCCCACATCAAGCTCAGCTACTACGGTAGCCTCGACTACAACATCGGGCTCACAGACAAGCACTGAGCAATCCAGTTCGTCTAGCTCGAACACACCGACCTCAACACCAGACTTTTCGAGCACAGAGTCAACGAGTACGGGAGTGTCCACCACATCAGAGACCACAGACACGACTGCAACGGGTACATTTTCGAGCTCCGAATCGAGCACAGCACCGTCGATCTCGGCCAGCCCGAGCTCGTCAAGTCCAGCAACAGACGCAACATCGACGAGCTCAACTAGCGAGTTGACCACACAGAGCCCCTTGCCTACGGCGGCTACGAGCACATCTTCAAGCTCCGACTCGAGCATTGAAGCGTCATCATCGTCCAGCTCGGACGTGTCGTCTTCAACGCTAGACTCAACTTCGACAAGCCTGACGAGTGGTTCTACTACGCAGAGCCCCTTGTCTACGACAGGAACGAGCACATCGTCAAGCTCCGAATCGAGCATCAATCAGTCAAGCTCGACTAGCTCGACCGGGTCAACTACACCGCTAGAGTCAACATCAACGAGCACGACGAGCAGTTCTACGACGCCAGGCCCCGTACCGACATCAGCGACGAGCACAACGTCAAGCTCTGAAACAAGCTCTGGACAGTCAAGCTCGACCAGCTCGAGTACGTTCACGTCCACCCAAGAATCCACATCGACGGATTTCACTAGCAGCAGCACGGAGTTCCCTCAAACATCGAGCTCGTCTACTACAACGACAAGCAGCACTATATCCGCTTCATCGTCTTCGAGCGCTCAGTCGACGACCGAGGGAACCTCGCAGTCGAGTTCTAGCGAGTCCAGCTCAAGCACAACCGAGTCGACCACATCGGAAACTTTTGCAACCATTACGCCATCGACGACGACGTCGTCGACAGAGACATCATCGACAGAGACACCATCGACAGAAACATCATCGACAGAGACAAGCTCGACCAGTTCATCGTCGACGGAGGCAACGAGTACGACAGACACACCATCGACGCAGACGACCACTACTCAGACCACTTCTACAGAGACATCCTCTTCAGACACCACCTCTAGCGAGAGCTCCTCTACTGAGAGCTCCTCTACAACATCGTCACTGTCACCTATAATCACACCGCCGCCTGGTGGACCTCCATCTACACTCACTCTTCCACCTGGTGGACCTCCCCTAACAATAACGTTCCCAGCGGGTAGGCCACCGCTTATACTCACCTTCCCTGGTTGGCCTGAGATCACGATCACGTTCCCATCTATCGGGCCTTCTGTTACATACACAATCCCTCCTGGACCGCCTACTGCCCTCCCCTGGACAACTCCTTCGCCTCCGGAGACCACACCCACAGACACACCGTCTCCCGAGAGTACTCCTACCGTGACGACACCATCAAGTACGAGCATAAGCACGTCTTCCACGAGCTCTTGCGAGACTACTACGGCTATAGACTGCTCTGTAGCATGCTCGGCATTCGAAACCCACATCAGCAGCACAACGCACAGCACCACGCAATGCTACACCACGACATGCTTTCAAACAGTCGGCTGCAGTGTCGAGCCCACAACGACAACATCGATCACAACATCCACAGGGTCGGCGTGTGGTCTCGCAACTGCCTCGGACTACAATCCTGTCGCATCCTGGTTAGCCGCTGGCCTGCCTCTTCCGGGGTGGATGAAATTCCCCTTCAGAGACACTTCCCAGTACGACGACGAGGCTCTGAATGGGAATGCCGATGAGATCGAAGACGCTGCTCCAACCGATGATTCAAGCGATGACTCAGGCGATACAGACAGCATGCCGTTCACGTTCTCGCCCCTCGATACTCCCACCGTACCTTTCACCTTCTCGCCTCTCACGACCACCACCCTACCGTTCACATTCTCGCCCACCACTACTGAGACAAATTCCATAACGTTCACTTTTGCGCCCACGACAACTCCCCCACCTTCTGCTCCCTGATTGACGTTTCACGAAACGCGCCCTGGAGATGTCGGGAAAGCCCCCCAAGGACCATTCATTTCTGCGAACGGTCTCGAATCACAGCAGCGAGAGAACTACTTGGGATAGGGATTATCGGGCTGATTTCTACTTTAACATTGGAGTTTGGGTGTTTTGTTTCTAGCAGTAAGCAGACTGTATGAAAATCTTGAGGTTCAATGAATCTTTTCTTCCTTTCTCATAACGTCTCATACGCTCTTAGCGGGACCATCAATGATGATTCCAAATCGTTGTCTAGATATTCGCGCAAAGTCGTACTTTCCATTGAGAGCATCGGTCGTCTCTCCGCGGTAAACACATCAGCTTTAGAGACTGATGTAGTTGATGCTCGCACTCATGCTACGGAGAGGTTATGAGACACTGGAATTCTCTCACTGGCGAGCATGGGCACTCTCAGCAATGGCAGATCGCTTATCAGCATATGTCGCTGGCGCCTAAGTGAGTCAACCTGCCATGGCCGTATACACAAACGGGCTTTCGCACTGAAGAGAGTGCCACCGGGTTGAATGTTCCGACTGCAACATATACGGCTGCCACAACCCAAGACGGAGGAGCACGTCTCATGAAGAGTGCCGCTGAGCTAGATGTTCCGACAGGACCATTCAACGCTTGACCGATGAGACGGGTCCGACGATTATCGTTGCATCCACGATCACTTCGGAGCTGCCGGAAATGATTCGATCGATTTGATTTTGCGTTCTCCGTCCCTGGAACTTCTTTTCTTGCTAGAGGGACAGTGTGTGGCCGGCGATTGGGAGACTGCTGCAGCCATTCAGAAAGCGAGCTAAAGGGCCTCGAGTTGAATTTGTTCTTTCATTGGAGACTGCATAATTTGACAGATAGCAGACCGTATGAAGATCTTGTTTTGGAATGGCGATAATATGTTGTTTTTCTTATAAGCTTTTGGGGCTTTGGGCGGTGCTCTGGCTGTGATTTCTACATGTCAGCCCAGTTATTAGGCCTTATAGTGGTGCCGCCGCGGTGAGAATCAGAATTAATTTCGTCGGCACCCAACAGTATCTTGCAGAAACGATGCCTCATGCAACTGCTTGTGCGCCAGCGAGAGCCAGTGAGATCCGAGACGTCTCTCATCGACGCTCAAAACGATTTTGCGGGACTAACGACTCATGAAATCGCCTATGCGTTGGCGAGAGCCAACGAGATACGATGTGTCTCTCACTGGTATCCATAGATCTCTTGTTTACCGGCGGCTTCGGTACTTGCATGTATGCCAGTGAGAGCCGGTGAGAGTTACGATGTATCTCATCGGCACCCAAAAGAACTTTGTGAGAACGGTGCCTTGCGCAGCTGCTTGTGCGCCAGTCACAGTCAGTGAGACGTGAGCCGTCTCTCGCTGGTATTTATATATCTTTCTTACACGGCCTCCGTCGGTACCTACACATATGCTAATGAATGCGGGTGAGATATGTGGTGTATCTCATTGGCACCCCAAAGAATTCTATGAGAACAATGCTGCAGACAGCTGCTTGTGCGCCAGCGAGAGCCAGTGAAACCTGAGAAGTCTCTCACTGGTATCCATCGATCTTGCTTAGATCAGCCGTCGCCGTGCTTGCATGCATGCTATCGAAAGCCATTGAGATACATCAAGGCTCTCACTGACATCTTTTTAGCTTTTCCGAACCAACAGCGTCGATATTTGCATGTAAGCCAGTGAGCGCCAGTGAGATGCAAATCTTCCCTCGCCGGCATATAGATCTTTCCCACTGAACATCGTCGTTGATACTTGCATACATGCCCGCGAGAGCCCGTGAGAGATAAGCGCTCTCTCACTGGCACCTCGAAAAAGAGTTCCTGATCAGAGCCATCGATACTTGCATACACGCCATCGAGATTTCTCACTGGAACGGTGGATACTCTGAAGCTTTCCCAGACCAAAAGCGTTGATACCTGCAGTTTTACCACTGAGAGAATGTTTGTAGCGCAGCATCTCTCGCTGGCAACTATGGGACGTCGCTAGAACAATGGCTTAGATACTTCCGGCTTGTATTCCTGTAGTGGGGAAGATACTGTCACTTCGTGACAGATACTATCATTGGCGGGCGTGTATCTTTTGATGAACGAACGGTCAGGCAGCTGCTTCATCGCCGGTGAGAACCTAGATGTATCTCAGTGGCGAGCGTAAATCGTTCGTGCAAACATAGCACCAGGTAGCTGCTTCATGGCCGGTGAGAACACCAAAACATCTCAATGGCAGCCATGGTAATATACAGGACAAGTGCTGCAGGTAGCTGCTACATCGCTGATGAGAACATCAACACATCTCAATGGCTCTCGCTAAAAGTTGCGGGAGCAGTGTCTCAGGCACCAGCACCATCACCACCGAGAGCTAGGATGCATCTCAATGGCTCTCACAAAGGTTTGCGAGAAGAGTGCCTCCGACACTTCCTCACAGCCCAACGACCCATCTCATTGGCAACAGTCATTTCATATCATTAGGGCAGCGATACTATACGGGTAGCAGCAAAGCAGCATGGCTCGCTGACTTTCACCGAGTGGTGTTCGTGAGTATGGTAGCAAGATGCAGCGAGGGACATAAAGATGCAGCTTATGTTCTTCGGCGGTGCTCGGTGGTGGTGGCGGTACTTTCGTGCAGACTGATGGTAGCACTGCCCTTGCACTTCTGGTTCGGAAAGCCCCACTCAACAAGTTCTATCGAATCGGGACGTAGTTTCTCATGAGAGCAGCACAGCTCGACCGTGGTATGCGCCTGTGAATTCGTGCTAGCAATTTGTGAATCACTGCATAGCACGCAAGGCCCATGCTAATGCATAAAGAATCGTAATCGTAATCATAACTCGTTGCATTCATATGCTAAACATTTCTCATAACCCCTTCCCTCCTTCAACCTCAGCTACAACGAACAAACAACCTCCTCACCCTCCAAAAGTCCTCCTCACACCCCTCTTGACCCTCCCCAAAATCCCTTCCTTTCTCACCACCTGCACCGGCGCTTCCATGCGCTTCATTTTCTTCGGCAGCGGAGACATCAAAGGCGTCGGCGGCGGGTGCTTCATTGCAGTTCGGTGGTGGTGATGTTGAGCAGGATACATTCCATCCTTGTCTGGCGTTCTTGGCGCCCGCGCGGAAGGATGCACGTCTCGAAGGAGAGGGTGCGAGGGTCGTTGCAATGGTGAAGGGGAAGGCTTCGCGGCTGTTCGTGGAGGGGTGAACATTATTGGGATGTCGGCCATTTCCACGGAGTCTTTGCTGGGCGTTCGGAGTCTGTTCTCAGAGGGCCTCGCACGAGGGGTTAACGGCAAGGGCTTTGAAGGTTCGACGAGAGGCGCGAAAGCTTCTTCCCATGTTCCTTCGGTTAGGTCAACGTCGGTGAGTTCGAAGGTCTGGAGGGTGGAAGCGTGCCGGATAGCTATTTTGTGGATGTGGGAGGCTTTGGCGGTGGCGTTTTCAAGGTTGATTGTGGTGATGCGCGGGAAGAAGATTTGCGTTGAGTGCTCTCGGGGTTTGCGACGGTGGTGGGCTGGGTGGTGGGATTGTGGTGTTGTGGGTGAGGTTGCTTGGTGGAATGGAAGCGGGCCTTTGGAACCGAGCCAGGCGAAGCGGAGACTGATGAGGTTCGCTTGGAAGGTTGATAGGTATGATGTCAGGAGCTTGTTTGGGTCATCCAGTTGCTGAGAGGTCTGAGGGTGTGATTGCGACAGGCTCTGGGTATCGATTGAGAGGTGTTGAATGCATGTCCAGTGTTTTGCGGAAGCAGGGGATGCGCCACAGCCAGTAAGGGGCGACAGAGAGAGTAGGCCAGTGGTGTGGATGGGCGAAAGCGTCAGCGTGTCCAGGGCGTTGAAGTGATTCCTCTCAATGGCGATGCGTAGAGAGATCAGTGCGAAGTCGACAGTACTGCGACGAGATTGACAAGAAGAGGCAGCACCAGGACAGCTGATCTCGAGATGTGTGAGATTATGGAAGCACGACAGGCCACGGATGAAGGCTGGGGCATTCGTTGCGGCGTGGAAAAGAGGTGGGTATTGGTACGCCAGGAGTTCCGCGGTATCTTCATCGCCATACTTGGCCTGATTTGGACCTGCCTCTGTCTGAGGCTTGTATGTGAAGTTGAGCTCCTCGCCAGTCTCTGGGTGTATCAATGGTGGCAAGAGAGTCTCAGGCGTGTGAGGGACCCTGAAGGTCAAATGCTTCGCATGGTAGCCCACGCGATCAAGAGCAGCTAGCCTGGCCGGTCTGGTAAAGGTGTTGGCTTTGAATGTGATGCTCAGGTCTTGGAACAGAGTCGGCGCAGCCCGCGCGCTGAAGTCGTGGCACACAAGTCGCAGGTTGGCCAAGTCCCGCTTGGGCAACGATGAGATGAGTTGTTCGCGGCATCGATCGGTCAACCAGAATTTGAGGAAAGTGCTGCTATCCGACAGCACCAGGCTGCAGACAGACGCGACGGTCTCGGAGGCTGCACGTTGCGTGTTAGATCGTCTACGATGCTGCTATTGGGCAGGAAGGAAGTATAAGTACATCTGTCACTCGTAAGATCAATTTCTCCGAAGAGAAGTCGGCTTCCTCCACTCCTGCTGGTGCCTACAGACGTGGCTGAGGCCGCAGAAGAAAATGTTGAGAACGAAGTCGAAGGGATGTGGTGAAGATTCGTAGCAGACGGCCTACGCTGCTTGATGCTCATGATGCCGACGTTGA
>Ga0265797_10007076_pt1 | contig 15522 bp, 9 predicted proteins | sample P2T30metagenome_FD_192433 | JGI IMG/M metagenome (GOLD analysis project Ga0265797, IMG submission 192433) | Plant litter microbial communities from East Loma Ridge, Irvine, California - P2 T30 | ecosystem: Environmental > Terrestrial > Plant litter > Unclassified | place: USA: California... | reverse complement strand
GCACGACAAGGGGCTCGTAGATCACGGAGGACAAGGTGAGGGGCGGCGGCGGCCCGTCTGGGGGATCCGGAACGGCGATTTGAAGGATTTCCAAGCGTACGCTGCTCGGGCTCTGCAGAGTCTGGGGTTGAGTGAACGCGTGACTGCCGCGGAGATCGCGGAGTACGAGGATAGGTATTCGCACCGAGCGTCTGAGACGGGCATTTTGTGGACTTTGTCGGCGCTGCTCTGCCGCGTGGTGGAATCGGTGATTGCGCTGGACAGGGTGTTTTTCCTGCGGGAGGCGCGGCTGAGGGAGGTGGACGTTTTGCCCATCTTTGAGTATAGGGAGAGTCCGCGGAATCTGATGGTTGTTGCGTCGAGGTGAGATTGGGAGGAGGTGGGTTCCATACCGCAGACGCAACCAACACGTACCCTCGTATGGCGATTGTTGGGTTTGGCCGTTTGCCGCAAGTGCGCGGCTTTTACCTATCGTTACCTTATGATGAATGCTGGCCTCAGCGCTACCTACACGGCTCTACACTGTAGTATCACGCGCGGGTTGCGATCCAGAGCTCCGAGCCGGGTGTCATGCGACTACGACGACGACGACCTGAAACAGAATGAAAGACGAGCATCTGGTGACCGGCCGACAACCCCTAAACACGCCTCCGAGCGAGTCAAACCTGTCTACAAACAAGCAAACCCGACAACGTTTCCCTGAGTGACGACGCCTCAGGAGTACTCTTCCGTAGTGTCACCAACAGCAAGATCTCGGAGACAAGCGAAGAAACCGCAACACTCTGCTCTGCTGGCAGTGTGGTTGTACGAAACTGCAGAACCATCAAAGACAACTTGCTTTGATGGGAGTTTTGGCATTATTCAATGACAAACCTCCCTCTCTCTCTAGCCTTCAGACCCAAAGCAAAAAAAGCAACTAGAAAGCCAGAATAATATTCCCACACCACCAATCCCCTACGAGAAGGATCTTGCTTCCCTACGAGAGGAGGTCGAGGTTCGACAGAAACAGAAGAAAACAACCGGTTTTTTTACAAGTCGATGAGCTTGCAGACGTCTTTAATAGAATGCAATGGAATATATACTATCTACTGCTGCTAAACAAAAGGAAGGTGGTGCAGAGAGCTGGCGGATCAACATTGACTGTTTAGGCGAAAAGCTTACTATTTTTTGACCAGCAACCCAGCAACAACACACCACAAGACTTGCCGGAACAACACCTAGCTACTCTGCTCGAAACTCAATAATCTGGAGGAAGTCTACATGATTGGTTCCGTCATAGACAGCCGTACAAAAGCTCCTTCCATAGTGCTGAAATCCTATCTTTATTTAGGATAATCTTGATAACAAACAAATAAACATAGGCAAAGTGATATTTTCCCTTACCTCCTTCGAGTATTCCTTCGTTTCTTTCTCCTGCCACTTCTTTTCCTCTGACCCTCTAGCGTCTTCACTTGAGAGGAAAAATAGTATTTAGTTATTCTGTGATCCAATAGGTAGACACAAGCTCAGTGGTGTCGCATCGCGCGAGTCGTCGTCGTCGGGCTAGAACTGTCCGCGGGTTTGAAACAACCGTGGGGCAAGTCCGGGGACGAAAATGCCGGAGATTGCTAGGTAGGTTATCACATGTGTAGATCGCGTTCCTGAAACCCTCGAAAGCTTACAACTAACAGTTCGCGGGGTTTCGTTACTGTCACCGTAAGAGATTCAAGCCTTTGGGGTGTTATAGCCTAGGTAGTAACACGGCTCAGACATGCCGATGGGAATCTGAAGATCAGGCGGGCGCGCTTGTAGGACCAGAGGGCGAGGATTATTGCAGTATAGAACGATACATCTCGAAGGGCAAATTGTACACTTATCAAGCCCGGGATCGTGTCCCGGAGATGCCGCTGGAGGTAGGTAGTTGCTCTCGTGAACCTTGGAGTCGATAACCACTACGACAGCGGGTCTTCTTTAGGCGGCACATTACGAAACATGCTCGTTTCCAGCTGGCTAGTTGGTTGCTTTCGGTCAAAAAAAAAAGTCTGTTGTGATTTCACCCGAGCCAGAGTGAATTTGTCAGCTTTTGTGAGCGAAGGTATATATCACAAGGTAGGTCAGGTCACCTATCATCTGACCAAAGTGCGTTCCTTACCCACAGACATCTCTTTCTCAAGACCCCCGAAGATCAAACCTCCTACCCGGACATCGTTTCATAGACGACACTTACAACAGCCCCGAAAGAACGACCATAACACGACAAGACAAACAACCTTCCCCAAGACACACACACACACTCCAGCAATGTCCTCCTCTTCTCTAGTCCTCGGCAGCAAACCCCTCCTCGGTCCCCTAGCCAGCCTGAGCCTCTGGACCTTCTGCATCGAAGGCCTCCTCTACTACCGCCGCACGCCCGCACTGGCCAAATACAACATCAACTTTGACCCGGCGCTCGTGAAGCAAGAAAAAGCGACCAAACTCCCGGCGTTTGTGCAATGGCCGGCCGACAACTTCAACAACCTGCTCGAGCAGCCGACGCAGTTTTACGCGGCCGTGCTGGCGCTGACTTTGCTGGAAGTTAAAGACACTGCGACGACGAGGGCGGCTTGGGGGTACGTGGGGTTGAGGGTTGTGCACAGCCTGATTCATGTCAGTGTCAACAGGGTGACTGCGAGGTTCGCGGTTTGGGCGTCGAGTTCGGTCGTTTTGCTTGGGATTACGGCGAGGTTGGCGGTGGAGCTCTGGGGTTGATTGACCTATGTGCTCGCCTGTGTAAGAAGTGCTGGATTGATGGTGGATGATGATGGAGGCGTGATATATGTGGGGACAATGTGAAAATGTAACGAGGAGACCTATCGCTTAGCCCCCTCGCCTCATTCTTATCAATCCGCGACCGCGACCGTGACCGCATGAATAAATCGCTTCGTGACGTGTGTCGTTTTCGCACCTCCCCACTTCCTCTCACGCCCACCATCCCCTGCCTCGGTGGTGTGATGTGTGCGATGTACAGACTATGATCATGTAGGCTGCCGCGTTTGGACATGGCTCTAAAAGTCATGGTGCGGAAGGAGTATGAGAGTATTCCTGCTATTGTAGTGTCCTACCTTTGAAGACTCGATATTGATTTGTCGGTGTTTGGTAACCACGTTTGATTGGAGTTGGCAATATCGCCACAACACTGGCATGATGAGCGCGAAGTGAAACGATTTCCCAGACCGCCATGTGGGAAGCCTTACGTGGCGATGTCATGGTTACATTTGGTGGAGTGATGTCCAACAGGAGGGGGGTCCGAAGCATTGGATTGTCAAAGCCGCGATGATCTCTGGGAATCCCTCATGGCGGGCTCGGCAGTGTTGGTGGCACGCCATGACTGTTCTTGCTGACAAGTCGGTCGTGCGCTCTACTTGAGCGAGATGTCTCCCGGCGATGAAAGACGGTGAAAGTGTCGAGTCGAGAATGAGTAATCTCGACATGCTGCAAGACTTGATGTTCCGCCGACTCGGTCAAGGACAGGGCACGTGATTGGATGTGAGGTCGGGTGGCATTCCGCCTGTAAACAACCCGGCGTTGCGCGGGAGTGCTATTCCAGGATGAGTCGGCTCGTTCAATCGTGCTTATTAATCCAAGTCTATTCAAAGAAAGGCATAATCCTGGCGCTGACGGACGTGGCGGGGGTACGGTAGAGCGTGCGACGCTGTTGGCTGATGGAAGGGATTTGTGTAATGTTTCTGTGTGTAATCAGTGAGGAGGTGCAAGTACTCTGATGGGATTGATGGAAAAGGTGTTGATTATTGATTGATTGATTAATTGATTGATGAGAGAGTGTTCCTATATTGGAAAGGTAGTCGAGTTTCGGTTCGGCTTCTTGCACACGCCGATCCCTGCGGAAGTATGGCACGGGGTGATCTTGGCACAGTGCTGACATAAGGATTGAATGCCCGCCCGTCCACCTCAGCTTGCAGTAACGCGCCTCGAGCTCTCTCACCAGAAGTAAGTACATAAATTCCTTGCGGATCATGGCCATAGCATGCTATGTTCATGGCTGGCTGTCTCTCTTCCGTCGCAAGTCGCGACCACTCCCATGCCACTCTCTCTCTCAAAGATACTAATACAACAACTCGTCATGTAGGCTTCTCGGCCATTGCTATCGCCCAGTCCTCGTCCGTTGCGCGCGCACCTGTCCCAGTCACCTCTCAATAGGTACCACGCCAATTACAACGCGTCATTTGGTTATAGAAAGAAAGAGAAGGCAGACAGCAATCCCGTCGCAAGAGTCGCAAGAGTCGTATACCTCAACACAGGTCGCATTACCTTATCACCAACTTGTGCGCCAGAACGCGATAGGGCGTAGCACTGTCAGTCGCTGACATCCTCCCACTCTCTCGCCGTGCTGAGGCTACCTTACCTGCTAGCCCCGTCTGTACCATGCAACACGCAACTGCTCAGGTAAGCGACGCCAACCGACTTTCCCGGAACCTGTCCCATCATACATCCGCCGCCCGGAACGCACCCGCAATACCACTGCGACAGACACCGTGCTATACCAACCCCTACTATAACCCCTGCTGACCTCACGCCTTGCCAGGAACCGGACCACCAAGATGTGGACATGCCCGACCACAGTCAGTATTAACCCCTCCAAGCTGCGCGCCTAATGTGCGACTCCAACCATGAATGCTGCTGACCTGACTTTGCCACCAGACCAGAAGTTCAAGGAGATAAGAGACCGCTTCTTCAGTGCCGCGAGGCCATCCGACGCTCCACCCCAAACCCAACCACTACAGCCATCCGCCCCGAGCAGCGCCGCCGAAAAACGAGACCAAACCTCGGCCTCCGCAAGTCCCCGCAGCCACATGGAATCAGTCCACGCTGCTTCACAGCAAAACTCCTACGGCGCCATGTCCAACGAGGACGTAAGTGAGGAGAGTCCCGAAGGAAGCAAGTCCAAAAGAGAGCTGTCGACTAGCAAACGCGCTGCTCAGAACAGGGCTGCCCAAGTATGTCTTACCTGCTTGGTTCGTCTTCTGTGAATCCATCAAAGCTAACTCCCCGCCAGCGCGCCTTCCGACAGAGAAAGGAACGCTACATTACCGAACTCGAGGAAAAAGTCAAGCGGTACCAGACCATGGAAACCGACTTCCAGAGCCTGCAAGACGAAAACCACCAGCTAAGGGAATACATCCTCAACCTCCAATCGCAGCTTCTCGGGCAGAACAAAGACCCCTCCTCCACTTCAGCCCAACCTTTGTCGCCGCAGAGGAAGCGTCCCTCGACCCGCGAAGAAGCCGAGCAGATCCCCGAACACGATATGCAGAGTGAAAGAGGCTCTGCTCCTGGCAGCGGAGCTCCGCCTCCACCACAAGGGATGGTGGGCAGCGGTGGACCGCACGGCGTCGCCAGCAGCAATCCCCGCGCTGCACCCGCGAGCGGTGGCGAATCATGGAGCGAGCACATCGACAATCTGCGGCAACGATATGGCGATTACCCCGCTCACCGCCCTTCCGCCGAAGGCGGCGAGCCTTCGAGCGTTGCGGAAGGCAAGTGAAGAATATCGGGACGGAGGTCGCGCCTGCCTTGTTGGTTCGAAGAGTACACCAACGCCGCGCTTTCTTGGGGAGGCGAGTATTAGGCTGGGCATATCCTATAGGAAGCTCTTTTCTGTGTTTCCCTCCTTTTAGTAGTAGCGTGACGAGCATGCCAAAGTTTTTTGCAATCCCGCAATGTTGAATAGATTCTGTTTTTCTCGTTTCTTTTGGATGAAAAATTCTCGTCAACCGAATCCTTACACTGACTAACGAGTCGGGAGAAAGCATGTCTCAAATCAAATAAACCTGCAGCTGACGAGATTAAGATTTTACTGTCCTTCTTGATACATGATGCAAAAGCGAAATGGCTAAGAAACGAACAAGTGCTACATACCTAGCTTTTGAAACACCCACAATTTTCCCACAGTCAACCACGCAAACAATGGCGGCCGCATTCTCCCGCATCAAATCACTCGAGGTCCAAAGGCGATGCATAGATCAAAAAGAGACCAGATCGGAGAAAAGCTCTTTCCTCCTCCTCCTACGCCCTTGGTGGACAAACAAGAAAAGGAAAAAAGTGAATCAAGATTCGGCAAAAAGACTCTTTTTTTTTAGAGGACGTTGGAAGCAAAGTACGGGATTCGGAAGAAACAGAGAGATGGACTTATGAACGACCGGCCTTTTTAAAGCGACGACTGTGAAACTTTGTATCTTGATGAAGTAGTAGGTGATGGTTGCAAAGGGCCCAAAAAAACACGCATCGAAACAACTCTTTCGTATTCACACGCGTATATCCAAAAGGAAAAAGAAGATCTCGTTTTCCCTCTCATTTACGCACTTTGATTCGCAAGCAAGGAAGTAGCAGCAGGAACACCTAGCATCATTCTGGACTGGCGAGAAACCGGAATAGCAGCGGACAAAGTACTATAAGTAAGCAAGCAGCTCTCCTTCAAACGCCAGGATCAGTACCGTCGATCGAACCAGGGTATCGCCAGGAACGCCGAGCGAAAGGAGAAGAAAAAAAAAGAAGCACAAGAAACGAGCAAAAACAAGTAAAGAAAACATCGCACCTGTACACGCGAACTTTGAGACGCTTCACCACCGTCTCCACCACCATCATCGTTCTTCGGCGGTCTGTCTCGAACTTCACTCACTCACTTACTCTCTCACACGCACACACACGCGCGCGCGCGCGAAGAATAGCCGATCAGCAGTTCTTGAGGTAATTGCTCGGCACAAGACCAGGCCTCCCGCCGTTCCTGCCGACGACTTCGGCCTCCCACCAGCCGTCGTCTTGCAGGCGCAACACCGCGAGTATGTCGCCTTTGCCAAACGACAGCTCCTCCGGGATTGCGGCTTGGTACATGTACATGGCGCGGGCTAGAAGAAAAAGAGAGAGAGAAAGTTAGTCTAGGTTCACCAAAGGACAACGAAACTTCGGAACGTTTGCTTGCTTCGACTTCACACTTACAATAATGGATGATCGGTCGCCCGTCCTTGGTCATCTGCCGCCCCGGGCCCTGGCTCTGGCTGCGATTCCTGGTCGCTAGCTGCTGGCTGCTCCAGCCTTGCGAGCCGCCTGCGGGGCCTTCGCCGTAGTAGGAGCTTTGGGGTCTGCCTGCGCGTTGCGGTTGGGGGGCGCCGCCAAAGGCGTCTCCTCCCGGGGCGAGTTGCAGGGCCATGGCGCCGCCATCGCCGCCGCGGCTGCTTGGTGGACGGCTGTTGACGGTGCCCATGGAGCTGCCGGGGCGCGCGTATGCTGGGTTTGGCGACGCGGCGCGTGGAGGCTGGGCTTGGTAGCCGGGTGAGTTTCCTCTGGAGGCGTAGCCGCTGCCGTAGCTGGGTGCCTGTTTGATTGGGTTCGTGGAGTTGGCGCGTGGGCGGCCGGCTGCTGGGGCGCTGTAGGGGTTGGGGGATGCGTTGCCGTACGATGCTCGAGGGTCGCCGTTGAAGGAGGGCCTTGGGCTGGTGCTACGGAGTGGTGCTGGGATTGGGGAGGTTGCGCGTGGGATGGGAGCTGCGCCCTGGCCTGCGCGAGACGTTGGTCGGGCTGTACCGGCTGCGCTGAACATGTCTTGCTTCTGCGCGACGTATCGCTCGGTGGTCTTCCTCATGTCCCTGCTGGTGTGTGCTGGCTGTGGCGCTCCGAGACGGCTGACAGGAGGCTGGTCGTAGGCAGGTGGTGGTGTTCCGCGGGCTCCAGTGGCCGCGAATGGCGTAGGGACTGCACCAACTGGCGCTCCACGGGCGTCTAGAGCAGGCGCAGGAGTCGACATGCCGTAGTGTCTGTCGGCACTTTGACGGACGGACGCCTGTTTGGTGACACCCTTGAGCTCGGCGAGGGCCTGCGCGATTGGATCTTGGCCAGGCTGGGCCGCTCCGCTCTTGGTTGTCGATGCGCGTGGGTCTGGCGACGCGACATCGAAGACGTTGTCGCCCACACCCAGCTGGTAGGTGGCCCGCGTATCTTCCGCCTCTGGAGCTGGAACCGGCTGTTTGGGCTGCCAGGTGTTTGCCCTGTTGGCAGCACCGAAAGCAGGCTTGACTGGAGAAGTGGATGCGCTCTCTGCGCCACGCGCGTTGGCAGCAGGAGCCCATGTGTTACGGTTCGCTGGTGCGGCCGAGTTGGAACGAGGAGCCTCATTCTTCTTGAAACTCCTGCGACGGAAGGGCGAGTTGAAGAACCCGCTCTTCTTCTTTTGCACAGGCTTCTGTTCGGGCTCGTTGGACATCTGTGAGACTGCGGACATCTGAGACACCGCCGACATCTGTGAGAGTGCTGAGCCGTTGTAGTCTTTGGTCGGGGACTGCTGTCCGCTTGGCGGCTCCATATCGGAAAGCGATGTCGGGTTGGTGTAGTCGCTGTGCTGTTCTTGGCTGCAGTTGCTACCCTGCCGGATTGGCGAACGCTGGGAACGTACTGACGGAGGTCGGCAGAACTGCGTCATGCCATCTGCCGGGTACGGGTTGTGAGGAATCTGCGGCGCATCGGCGTATGGGTTGTGCTGTGATGATGCAGAAGGGTTGAGTGGGGGGATGTTGTTACTTCCCATCGAACCTCTGCCGTTGAACATTCCAGGACCAGCGCCCATTGGCAAGCCATGGCCGCTTCCACTTGACATCCGGCCGTCGTACATATCTACTGAAGGACGGTTCTTGCCGAGACCCATCTCCTCTCTCAGGCTCGAGTCCGGGTCGTGGTGAGACTCCAGTGTGCTAGGCTGCGGCGATGAAGATCGAAAAGTGGGATTCATGGTACGCTGGAACTGTGCCACTGAGTAGTTGCCGTCGTCTGAATCTGCTGTGGACACATTGTCGTCGACGTCGCCGCGGCAGAAGTTGATGTACTTTGGTGGATCCGGAATCTCCTGGCCTGTCCCGAAGTCCTGGATGAAGTTCGTGATGTCCTTCTCGACGTCGCAGTCTTCCAAACTCAACCTAACCTTTTCGCAGCTCTGGTCGTCGCTCACGCAGACGGTTGAAGAGATGTTGGCAAAGCTCCACAGGCTGCTCTTGAAGAAGTCTACGCGCTCCTCTTCCAGATCCTGGAACTTGTCGCAAGCAGCTTTCCATTCTCGATTCCACCTGCCTGTCGTCTCTTCGAGAATCTTGACCGCCATCTCGTATTCGTTGCTGTTGGTGCTCATTTGAGCCTGTGTCTTTTCGAGTTTCGTCTTGTTCTTGCGCTCTTCCTGGCCCATGACCATGTGACCTTGTGCGAGGTAGCCCTTGATCTTGAGACAGTCTTGTTCGAAGCGGTCCCTCGTCTTGTTGACTTGCATCGTTTGTGAGTTCTTGGTCTTGAGCAGCTTCTCAATGCCGCCTTGGATCATTTTGCGACGTTCCTTGATTCCACCGGCGAACGTGGCTAGAGGATCCTCCAGCTCAGTCTTCATTTGCTGTGCGATCATGCCGTGTTGCTTTCCCATGCCTTCTGTCTCGGCTTTGACAACGTCCATGCTCATGCGTAGCGTTCCAGACTCTGTTGATCCGAGAGGTTTCTTGGCCAGGTTTAGTAGCTTTTTCGCATAGTCGGCTTCGATTGCAGCTCTGGCGGTGTAGAAGGCGTGCAGTTCATCGCCGGCGATCTTGGCGTTGTGCAGTCGTGTGAGTAGAGGAGTGACGCCGGCGTCATCTTTGCCCCAGAAGTTGTTTGCGACTGCGGTCTGGGTTAGCAGGTGCGCGAGAGAAGATCCAATGCTGTCCCTTACAAGACAATGTGACTGTAGGGCCTTCCGAGCCCGCCACGGTGGGTGGCATAATACCGCCGAACGAATGTGAGGACGCGCGCCTTTGCCGGTGGGGGATAGTGATGCTCTGCGCGGGATGTCTGATGCGACAGTGATGTATAGCGAGTGAGTGTTTTGTATGCGCTTGTGAGGGTGGTGGTAGGGGTATGGAATATGGAATGGGTGTTTGATGCTGTAACAGAAGTGGATGCTATCCCGTGAGAGCGAGTCGGCGCCTCGTCACCGTCTGTCTCTTGCTGGGGCTCCACAAACAAGCCCCGTTGCGACGGAGACCAATGTCTAACCCTAACCCTGTCGGCCGCTAAAGCTCGATTCGGGAGATTCGCATTCATCTTGTTGTTTGCCGTCGCCGTCATCCTCTCAGTGTGAGAGTCTCACAATATCACCGTGCTCAATGTTATTCTTCACCTGGGAAACCCTGTACGCTCACTTCTCCCTGTGTCATATGTCGCTTTGACGTGTTGGTGTCAATGGAAGGCTTTGATACACTCTCAATAAACTCCGTAGCGCCATGACACTGATTTCTGAAGCATTCTTACATAGCAGGCAAAGAGACTCACTTTGGCTATCCCAACACTCGACATCGAGACAAAGCGAAGTCCGCTCATCCTATCACCATGCAGCACAGCATTCGAGGAGAGGACACTCAATTCTGTCTATCTCCCATCATGTATCGAATCAACGACATGTAAGACTAATGTCTGCTCAGACTCGCTTAACCCCAACCCTGACCCTCACCACCCATCACTCAAGTTGGCCGAGACCATCGAGACCCGCATCTCTATCTCGCGACCTCATCACCAGAAACTTGCAATGATACACGGCCATTCAATGATATCTGCGCAAGTGCGATCTGGTCTCGCGAGAAGCGCATGAATGAGCTGCCATGCATGGTGACGAGGCTCCAGAACCTTGTCACTGTTGTTGCGCCCGCCTGATGCCCATTCGTTGGGTCTGCCCTGGAGCCAACAACTGTGTCCTGTGATCCTGTGTCCTCTCCTGTCGGGCTCCTTTCTTCTACTCCGCCGAGCAAGCATCTTTCCACAACGCGAAGGCGTCGAGGCCAAGCGATTTTCTTTGGCGGCTGGCAGCGGACCATAACGATGCCACGAGAATTCAACAATTCTCCTGTTCCTTGCAGCGGACACCCGAGGACTTCGTCATCGGAACAATGTATGGACTTTTGAGCTGGACGAAGTGTCAGTATCTTGTTGCAAGAGTCAACACACGCTCGTCTTCCGTACCCGTGTCTGTGCCGAGGCCAAAAGCCGGTATTAAAATCAAATCGACAAGCGAGTATCAAGGCGAAAACGCCTGACTCGCTTGACTGCTTCGCTCCATGCTGACTTCAGAAGATGCCAGGTCGTTGGGATGATACTGCGAAACCTTCACACCCATGCTGTACTTCAGATGGTCGAGCTGGCGGCGGCGGAGCGAGTGCATGTACTGCATTTGTTCGTCGTGGATCAAGTGTGGATTGTGTTCCTCTTCCTTGGAGAAGAAGAATCGCGTGATGGAATAGCCCATGAGCACCAGGAAACCGGACGATATGAGCACGATGATGATGATTGCTGCGTTGGAAAGATTGCCATTGGTTGTTCCGTCTTCGTTTGCGCCTCGTGCCAATAACGCATGATGGCTCGTTGTGGGAGAAGGTATGATCATGGCTGTCTGGAATATTCGCTCGGGAGATTGGGACCTCTTAGGATCGGAAGGCTGCGAAGATGCGCTGAAATAGTTCGTTGTCTGCGTTTTGGCTTCAGGAAGCTGGACAAGTATGTGAGTAGGATTGAGAGACTGCGATCCGCTGCGAAGGAAGAATGCTGAAGACTACTTGAAGAGCTATCGAGATCTTCTACGCACTACCAACTACCGAGATTCGACTATCGCGAAACCCATGGTGTTATGCTTGGACCCCCATTTCAGCATCATTATTAAGCGCTACTTTGGCCGATGGAAGCAGGGTGATGGTGTAAAGAATAGAACTCCGGACCGACATAAACGAAATTGAACGAGAGCGGACGAGGCCCGTTCCGCATGCTCGTTAGGCTGCGAATCAGCTTGCTTGGATTGTCGATCTCCCCCTGGAAACATCCACAATGATCCGAGCACGATCGGATTTGACGATGTATAAACGAACTTGAACGAACTTGGTGCTCCGCTCTTTCTTACCCGACCAATTTCAATAAAGGCCAATGCCACCACCGACAAGGGGCGAACGCGGACCACGTCGCTTGCACCACCGGGAGTCCCGGACCGGCTGCATCGAGTACAGAAACCGAAGAGTAAAATGCGACGAGCTTCATTCTGTCTGTAGGGAGTGTGCGGTGGGTGGCCGTCGCTACGTGTACATTGCGGATGTGCAATGGCGAGAAGATGATGCATCTACAACTCCCAGTCGCCATGCTATTGTGAGTCTGATCCAGAGACCAGCGAGAGGTCTGAGAGAACTCGAGCAGAATGTCGCCTGAAGGCCATATCCGAAGCCCGCCTCCCGTTGCGGCGCAGCCCAATCTTGGATCACTTCACATGCGACTGCTTTGCTACGCCTTCGGTAAAGTGGCAGCCTTCATGGCACTCGACCGAGATGGGGACTCTATCACAGCTTATGCTCTAGATCATGCTTCGACAGCGTTATGCATGCTCGATTAACTGCTAGCATTGTCTGCATCCCATCGCTTGACCACCAAACAAGACCCGCAAGGACTGTTCCCTCGCGAAGCTACCGAGCTACAGACTCGCGCCCTTTGCTTCTTCAACAAGGCAGACAATTAACACCTCGCACGCACTGGCCTGTCCTCGCTGGTGTATTTCCCTCTTCTAGAGACCTCGTGATTATACGCTCGCTGTCACCAAATACGTCGAAGCTGGGTTTTGTCAGAAGACAGGCACAACTGTGAAGACGATGTATGCATTCGGAATTGTATATTTCACTTTATTCCTTCACGGGCTCGGTCTGCTCCAAATTTGTTTTCTCTCCAGTCTGGTCGTCCCTGGTCCCTTCATCAACTGCTTTGCCATCCACTGCTTCCAGATCCTCGGTCAAAGCCTTGATCCTTCGACGGAGCGTCTGGTAAAAACGATTGCCATCCAAAATGGTGCTGACGCTGTCATCAGCACCATCCGTCCCCTTTGTCTCGGGAGTGCTCTGGTCTCCCGAGGCAAGTTCATCATTATCGCCTTCGTGCCCGGTAATGTGCATCAACAATGTCTGCACGAAAAGTTCCTTCAGATAAGCGAACGTGAAGCCTTCGGTCGCTTCTGCTACGGCCTGACAGATCTCATCGGCAAAGTCAATGTCCTCGTTCGACTGCAACTTTTGCTGCCAATACTCGCAGTACAGCTTTCGCTCCGCTTCCGAGGGAGCCTTGAAGTGGAACTTGCGATCGAAGCGGGAGGGACGTCGGGTGATGCTGGTGTCGAGTCTATCCAGGTGGTTGGTGGATCCAATGATCAGGATCCCGCTGTTGTCTTCCACGCCGTCGACTTCGTTCAGGAAAAACGACCGCAGCTCGTCGGTCACCAAGCTGTCCAGATCTTCGAATATCAGCAGTGCTGGCGCGACCGCGCGGGCTTTGATGAAGATCTGCCGGATGCTGGCTTGGTCGCTTTGGCAGCCCGAGGCCTTGAAGCTCTTGACGTACAGGTTGGCGACTTGTCGTTGGCGGCCGCTGTTCATCAGGGCTTTGATGGAGATTGTCTTGCCGCATCCGGGTGGGCCGTGCAGGATGATGCCGCGCTTCCAGGGAATGTTGTACTGCGTGTAGATGGACCGCGAGCCGAAGAACGAGTCGACGTCCCTGATGATGTCTCTCTTCATGGCGGGATCGATGATCACGTCGTCCCACGAGGCCTTGCTGACGGCTTTGAACAGCGTCTTGTTCTTCTCCCAGTCGCCGTCTTCGTAGACGTACACTTCGTCGTGCAGCTGTTGCGTCCATGCCCCGCACGCTCTGATGAGAGCTTCGGTGTGTGTGCAGGTGTTGTCGACGACGTGGGCCTTGTCGGTGACGACTGCGTAGTACTCCCGGTGTGCCCAGCCGTGATCCGTCCATCTGAACTTGTAGCAGACCACGGTTTCGTCGTTCCATTCGTAATCCCATCTGGCGAACAGGACCCTGTCGGTGACTGAGCCTTCTGGCTCGTCCAGAGAACGCGCGGGGATTTGGTACTTGCGAATCGCGGTGTAGGTGTCGTCGCCGTCACTCAAGCGGGCTTTGGCATTACCGGCTTCGGCGAAGCCGAGGATGTCACAGTCTTCGGCTTTCACCCAAGTGATATGGTCGGGACGATGGACGTCTCTCAATGCAGCCTGGAGAGCTACTTCGGAGTTGACGCGAATGCTCGATCCGTGGTTGTAAAAGGCGTCGAAGCCGGCGGAACGACCAGCAGCGCGGCATTTGTCGCCCATAATGTCGTCTTGATGTTGTTGAGGATTCAGTACGTGTTCAACAGGAAGAGAAGTGATGTGGATGATAAATCGATCTTGTATCAAACTGATATTTATATGAGCTTGATCTGGAGCTGAAGACCTGAGTGTTGGCAGCAATCGATGCGTAACGACCCAAAGGTAAGCACCAGCCGAGCGATGATTGGTCACATAAACGAGATCTAGATGGGGCCCTGATGAGACGCTACGCTATACTGAGCCACCGCTATACTGTACAGTAGCTACCTTAGCCGTAACCTAAATCTCTCAAGTCTGGAGAGCTACCAATCGACTTCATAGGCATACTCGTAAGAATCACATCAAGTCATCCGTCGCTCGATACGACCTTTGAGAGTAACACCAAGGTCGTTTGGGGATCATCGATACTGACTGACTTTGAGAATGTAAGGCTGGATTGCACGTCATCGCGAATATGCGTTCGTCGTATCATCGACCAATGAAAGAGGGTCATACGCAACCTTCCAACTCCAAGGCTGAGCAAGCCACCCGTTTTGTTGGCTCGTGTTAGCCTACCAATCAATAGAAGATGACAACACCACCAGTCCACGACACATGAACCCAAGGCGGTGGCTACAAAGGGTCGTCGCTCATGTCACTATGATCAAGAGTCTTCCATTGCCGCTCCTGTACAGGCAGACCCACATTCTACCATTTCGACAATACTCCAACACCTCCGAGAGGTAACTCAAAATTGCCGGCATATTACAAACTCGAGAGCCGTCGCCTTTACTATCAGGGAACGACACAATGGCAGCTCTCCATGCTAAAGACCAGCGCCAGCAGCGACTTGCCACCCTGAATCTACAGTATCCCCTTTGGTTGTTCGACATCGACGATCCACGATGGCCGCGCCGGCTCGACTCACTCCCGCCAGACTCCTACCCAGCGAAGATCACCGGATGGACCGCTTCCACTTCTGAATACGACATGTTTCTGGACAGACCGCAGGACATGTGTCGCGCCCAAGTAGAGAACACGAAACTCCGCAGCGCCAGCTACCGGGCTGGACTCGCGCAAGATGCTCTGCAACAGCTGCGTTATGATGACAGGTATTCGCCCTCGTCGCTGCAAGTGATTGTTCAACACGGCCAAGAGGAAGCCGTTGTTAGGCTCGACTCGTGGGTCTTCGATCAAGGTGAGCCTGGGTGGGTGGATCCCTCGAAGGTCTCGCGGGTTGAAAGGGTGTGGGACAACGTCCCTTTCTGGGATCCTAAAATCGGCCTCGAACGACTGTCGGATTTCGATGCGATCGATGCGTACTATGGAGTCGCAATCTCTATTGCTGACGATGACGCCTTGGTTGCTGCCACTGGAATGCAGA
>Ga0265797_10007075_pt1 | contig 15523 bp, 8 predicted proteins | sample P2T30metagenome_FD_192433 | JGI IMG/M metagenome (GOLD analysis project Ga0265797, IMG submission 192433) | Plant litter microbial communities from East Loma Ridge, Irvine, California - P2 T30 | ecosystem: Environmental > Terrestrial > Plant litter > Unclassified | place: USA: California... | reverse complement strand
TCAAAATGTTCATTGCTCCGAACACTCTACTCGAAGTTAGGGGACGTGCGCGCCATACATTATCATTGCTCGGAAGTATCGATCTTTGAAGGATTATGGATAGGAGAATTTTGGGCCTGATCAGGTGTGCAGCAGTACAAGCACCACTGTATCTCTCCTCCGTCGCTGGACGGCTGCAACGAACCGACGAGCCGCGAGCGCGATGGCTATGAACACTAGGAAGACATATATATACACTGCTGAAGTTCACCGTTCTCTTGTCTGTTTTTGCACATCCTCGTAACCCAAAATATCTGTCGTCGTTCTTTCCCTGGCGTTGATCTGTACCCTACCCGCAACAATCAAGTCATTGCACAGCAGCCTGGTCCACCCCATCGGGTACGTTATCACGTCTAGATTTGTCTGACGCAACCATGGATTCGATAGCGGTCATCGGTCTAGCAGTCCGCCTCCCCCATGACATTGAGTCGGCCGAGTCATTCTGGAACCTCCTTGTCAACGGCCATGATACTCATGGTGAGATACCGAAAGATCGCCTGAATGTCGATTCGTTCTTTCATGTCAATGGAGACCGTGATGGTGCTATCAACACACGCAGTGGGCATTTCATTTCCGCAGACCCCGCTGCCTTTGATGCCCCATTTTTCTCTGTACAGCCCATGGAAGCGACAGCCATGGATCCACAGCAACGCTTCACCATGGAAGTCACTTACAGAGCTTTGGAGAACGCAGGTGTTTCACTGAAAACACTCGCAGGCTCCAACACAAGCGTTTACATGGCTGCCTCGGTTCGCGACTATGAAGTCATGCTGAATCGCGACCCAGAGCAATTGCCTAAACATATGGGAACAGGCACTGGTACTTCGATCTTGGCTAATCGTGTCAGTTGGTTCTTCGACTGTCGAGGCCCGAGTGTTGCCCTAGATACAGCCTGTTCCGGAAGCCTGACGGCTTTGCATCTTGCGTGCCAGTCTCTCAGAGATGGCGAGTCTGACATGGTAAGCACAGGTATCGCGATCTCATTCCTGCCCGAATTAACGCGAAAACTAGGCGATCGTCGGTGGTGGAGGACTGATCTTGTCTCCCGACATTATCATGTCCCAGCTCTCCACCCTAGGAATTCTGTCTCGTGACGGGATATCGTATAGCTTTGACCACCGCGCCAATGGTTACGCAAAGGGCGAGGGATTTGGTGTTGTCGTACTGAAACGTGTCAGGGATGCTGTCAAAGACAACGACACTATCAGAGCAGTCATCCGAGCGACAGCTATCAACCAGGACGGTCGAACACCAGGGCTGTCACAACCGAGTAAACAGGCTCAGACAGAGAATATCTTACAAGCTTATCGCAACTTCGACCTGGATCTCGCCAAGACCCAGTATTTTGAGGCACACGGTACTGGTACAGCAGTGGGCGATCCACTTGAAGCAGAGGGTATCTACAACGCCTTCAAGCGAACGTCCGAGAACCCTCTCTACGTCGGATCTGTCAAAGCTAATGTCGGACACCTGGAATCGGGTGCCGGGATAGTCTCGCTCATCAAGTCGGTTCTGATGCTGGAGAAGGGAGTCATGCCTCCCAATGCTTTTTTCGAGAAAGTCAATCCTCGAATCCCAGCCGACAGCTGGGGTTTACAGGTATGCATAGCCGCAGATGGTACAGAATATTCATTTTGGACCAGTCTTTTCTGATCATCACTAGTTTTTGCAACAGCCGATTCAATTCCCCCCTGGACAGCTCCGGCGGATAAGTATCAACAACTTTGGCTTCGGCGGATCAAATGCGCATGTGGTTCTTGATGACGCGTACCATTTTCTCCAGTATCACGATGTCGGAGGCAAGCATACAACACTGATGGAGCTGGCACTTGGTCGCTCCCTTTTGCAATCACCAAAACAAGCCCCATTAGGAGGGGATGATCAGTGCGTGCCTGACGATGATACTGTCTATGCCGATGATGACAAGCGTAGCGACAGTGGCGTTGGCAAACCCGAGGGTGTTCGTTTTGTGCAGCTCAATGGCACCGATTCATTGCTATCAGACGACGTTAGTCCTGTGAAACTACACAGCACTGGGTCTGACAAGTTGGAAGGTCCTGGTGGTGACTTGCCAAGTGGTGTTACCTCCAGCCAATCACACGACTTTGATGAACACGGACAAAGCAGCGAAACCGATCGCAAAGCAGCTGGGACTCACGACGGAAGGCAGAATGGCAGCGAAGATCGCCAACAGCGCTTCGCCGGACCTTTCGTATTCTGTTTGTCTGCTTCTGATGAACCAGGAATCAGACGCATGGCTTCTGTTTATGAACGCTACTTCAAGTCTCTATCGATCACTGACACCGAGGAGCAATACAAATTTCTCGGCAGTTTATGTTACTCGCTCTCAGCACGACGAAGTCAACTGGCCTGGAAATCAACCTTTGTTGTCAAGGATTTCGCCGGTCTAAAGTCAGAGATCACTTCGATTTTGTCGAAGCCTTTGCTTGCGTCCACTACACCAGCGCTCAGCTTCGTTTTCACTGGACAGGGCGCTCAATGGCATGCTATGATGTCGGGCTTAGATCGTTGGCCGGTATTCAAAGCGAGCTTGGAAAAGTCCGACTCCATTCTAGCAGAGCTCGGTTGCGAGTGGAGGATCTGCGAGGAGATTGTCAAGGAGGATTTCACATCCACGATCAATGATCCTCAAATGGCTCAGCCAGCTACCACGATCCTCCAAATTGCGCTAGTTGATGTCCTCAAAAGCTGGGGCGTCGCACCGCGTGCTGTCACTGGCCATTCGTCAGGCGAGATCGGTGCGGCCTATTGCGCTCTTGGACTGAGCCATAGATCAGCAGTACGAGTCGCCTTTTGGCGTGGCTTTGTGGTCTCAGAGGCAGCGAAGACTAGCTCTCAACAGGGCGGCATGCTTGCCGTCGCGCTTTCCGAAACAGCAATCGAGCCATACGTGCAGCAGACAAATCGGGCCACCGGAAGCAAGATCTCAGTAGGATGCGTGAATAGTCCTGAGAGCGTCACGATCACGGGCGATATTGCCGGTATTTACCATCTCTATGACGGATTGAAGGCCAAAGGCACGTTCTGTCGCAAACTCAAGGTCAACACTGCCTACCATTCCCACCATATGCAGCTGCTCGAGGATGAGTACTTATCCCGGATTCCGATACTTGAGTCCGGCTCATGTACCGATTCTGACATGTTTCCGAGCATGTTCTCTTCAGTTACGGGCAAGAAAATCGCCATCAGTGAACTTTCTCGGCCTGAGTACTGGGGTCGAAACCTTGTGGGCACGGTACGTTTTGCCGACGCGGCGCGCAGTATGGTAGAGGCCCAAGTGCTGGACCAGAACTCTGCAGCCTTCCGAGGACAACATGTTTTACTCGAGATCGGGCCTCACGCTGCCCTCCAACGACCCGTCAAAGACATTCTCACGACAATACAAGGCGCAAAAGGATTTGAATATGATTGTATCATCAACCGGCCTACAATGCCTGATGTTGGACTCGTCTCGGCCATGGGTCGCCTGAAGACTCGGGGATCAACCCTTGACCTCGTTGCAGTCAACACTCTAGAGGGTGTTCGTAACTCGCTCATGAATTTGCCAGACCTTCCAGCCTACCCTTTCAATCATGAGAAACGATATTGGGGGGAAAGCAGACTTAGCAGCAAGTTCAGATTGAGACAACATCAGCGTCACAACCTGCTTGGAGCACCGGAGATCGACTGGAATCCGTGGAAGCCGACGTGGCGGAACGTCATTCGTGTCGCGGAGAGCCCATGGATCCGGGACTATGTTATTTCCGGGTCATCCTTTTACCCAGCAGCAGGTTTCTTGACTATGGCGATTGAGGGCGCTCGACAGATTGCTGGACCTGATGCGCCCGTCCTGGGCTATCACTTACAAGGGGTCAATTTTCGTGACACTTTTCCCGTCCCAGCTGACTCTGAGGTGATGGAGACCGCACTGCACTTTCAACCTCGTGCTGCAGACGCAGCTGGAATTGTGTCGTCGTACGAGTTCTCCGTCATGGTAATACGCGCTGACGACGAGCAATGGATCGAAGCATGCTATGGCACTATCAGCGTTGAGCGCCATTCTTCCGAGTCGAATACAAACGATACAGCTTTGGGCGCTGTCAGTCGACTAGGGCTTGAGGCTCTGCTTGCTCCAGATAGGATCCGACATTGGGACAGTATTCGGTCTGAGGATTACTACAGCAATCTGACCACGATGGGAGCGGGCCTGAAGTTCGAAAGACATTTCCAAACGCTAGATGAAATTCGATTCAACAACCAAGGGCAAGCAATGGCCGGGGTGACGCTCGATAGGTGGACCACACTTGGAGATGAGGTTACGACATTCCCGCACGTCATCCATCCGACTGACTTGGACGGGCTGATGCAAGTTGGGCTTGCAGGCTACAGTCGTGGCGGTAATCACAGGGTACCGATCGTGATACCCACCAAGATTCAAAGCATGCGAGTGTCCCACTCGCTGCTAGCAAGGCGACCAGCGACGAAAGTGAGCGCGCTTTCGAAGATAACTTCTACAGGGTTCCGTGAGAGTGACTTCTCCATTGCGGCTGTCGACCAAACTCACCAACTGAGCGTCATAATCGAGGGATTCCGCCAAACTGTCATTGATCTCAAGCAGGGACCCGCAACTAGAAACGATAATCGAGTTGAGCGACACGCTTACAACATCTCCTACAAGCCGGAGCTCGAACTCCTCGATGGTGCGAGATTGCATCAGCTCTACACTAATTCGACCAATCATGAGCTTGTTGATTCAGTCGACATGGTCGATCGCATTGAAATGGTGTGCCTATGGTATATGAGAAAAGCTGTTGAGGGTATCGAAGATACTGATGTCGAGAAAATGCCCAAAACCCTGCAACGGTATATGCAGTGGCTGCGACGTCATTACGATCCCACCAGGTTGAATACACTCCGCCAATGTTCTGCGGAGCACGATGCTCTTTTCGGGTGCGACGATGCACGCGAAGCTTTCCTCTCCAAGTTCGCAAAGGTGTGTGCACAAGGTCAGCTGATTGTCCGATGCGGCGAGAATCTGTTGGACATTCTGCGAGGACAGGTTGACCCTTTTGATCTCCTTTTCGCTGATTCCGCTGTCGCCACGTACTACCAGAATTCAGGGTTTCCACGCTTCGAAGGCCTTATTTTGCCGGTGGTGGATATGCTTGCCCACGAAAATTGCGAGCTGAACATCCTGGAGGTTGGCGCTGGCACTGGTTGTTCGACGCTACCGATCTTGCGAAAGCTCCAGGGAAACCCGGATCAGGTGGACGGCCGCGAGGGCATCTCAAGGTTTAACAAGTTCACCTTTACGGACATCTCACCCAGCTTTTTCGAGCCAGCAAAAGACAAGCTTGGAAAGCTGGCTCGGAATGTTGATTTCAAGGTCTTTGACATTGAGAAGGACCCTTTGTTACAAGATTTCGAGGAAGGCTCGTATGATCTCGTGATCGCTACCGGCGTCCTTCATGTAACTTCCAATCTCTCGAAAACCTTATCTAATGTTCGAAGGTTGCTGAAACCAGGCGGCAAAGTACTCCTGTTTGAGCCGACTGGAGCCCATCTGGTCAACATTTCCTTTGTTTTCGGCCTACTGCCTGGCTGGTGGCTGAGCACCGACAAAGAACGCAACGACGGCCCGATGGCCAATCCTGAGACTTGGGACCGGCTGCTCCGAGAAAACGGCTTCAGCGGGACCGAGGTCGCTTTGCCAGACGTCGATGACCCCGAGAGGCAATGCTACACCTCTATGTTATCCACTGCCTCGCCCCAGGATTCGGCTCTCAGCAACCTGTGTCCGATCACAATCGTCATTGAGTCCGATTCGGAAGATCAGGCCAAAATGGCGCATAATCTGTCGGATATCTATTCTTCTTGGCGGAAGGTATTCACCGTGAGCATTGGTGCTATCATGACGCATAAAACCGGCGGGCACTGTCTCATCAGCCTTGTGGAGTACAAGAAGTTGCTGTTCGATCAGATGGATGAAAGTACCTGGGCCACCTTCAAATCAATACTGACCAACAATGACCGGGTCATCTGGACCACCTGTCCTGTCGGTCGTGAAGCAAGCGATATCGCAAGCTCTTCGCTTGCTACAGGCGTCATCAGAAACGTAAACTCCGAGAAGATGGACTCGCGCTGGATCCTCGTATCCTTGGAGGACGGCAGCCATCAGCATCACGTCGAACAGATCTGCAAGGTCCTTGACTACCGCTTTGGTCCGAATGAGAACTTGAGAAAAGACACAGAGTACAGGGAGATTGGGGGTGAACTTTGCATACCACGCCTCGTGGACGCAGATACTGTCAATCAGCATATCGAGCGTGCGTCAAGATCGCGCGTATCTCGATCGCAACGCTTTGGACGTGATCCAGAACGTGCATTGAAGCTTTCGATTGGTGCTCCAGGGCTGCTTGACACACTTGAGTTTGACGACGATCCCTACTACGAAAGGCCACTCCTTGAGACCGAAGTAGAGATCCGAGTTGTGGCAGCTGGCCTCAACGAGAAAGACGTCTACGTCGCATTGGGCCAGGTCGTCAACGATTGTTTTGGGTTCGAATGCGCTGGTCATGTCGTCCGTACGGGCCCATTGAGTGATCTCAAGGTTGGAGACGAGGTTTGTGCCCTGACTAGGGATGGTGCAGCACAGACGTTCGTTCGAACTGATGAGTCAGCCGTGATCCGGCTCCTGCCAGGGACGGACTTGTTGAAGGCTGCCGCCCTACCCCTCGCGTTCTCGACGGCCTTTTACTCCCTGGTGATGGTAGCCAACTTGCAAGCAGATGAGTCTGTGCTCATACACAACGCCGCTGGAGCTGTGGGACAAGCTGCTCTTTGGATCGCCAAGCAGAAAAAGGCACACATCTTTGCGACTGTGGAAACTGATGCTGAACGCGCAATCCTGGTGGACGTATACGGTCTTAAGCAAGAACGAATATTCACCAGTCGTGATACCAATTTCATCAAGATCATGATCAACAGAACTGGCACCGGCATCGATGTCATCTTGGGCTCTCTTATCGGAGACGTTCAAGCGGCTTCTTGGGACTGCATCGCGCCCCTTGGTAGATTCGTCGAAGTCGGAAGGTCGGATCTCTCCAAGGTCCGCCAGGGTCTCGCTATGGACAAATTCGAGAAAAGCGTGTCATTCACGTCGGTCAACATGGCCTGCGTTCTCCAGAATCGCCTATTGACAAAGCGTATCACTCAAGGTGTCTCGTCTTTGTTGCACACAATCGCGTCAGATGCTCACGCGCAGCCACTACGCACATACCCGGTGTGTCAACTCGAGGATGCTTTCAGAGAGTCGCAACGCGCTGTGGCACACGGCAAGGTCGTTGTTGAAATGAGGAAAGACGCCTTAGTCCAAGTCTTGCCATCGAAAACGCCACAAATTTTTTCCAAGGATGCCACATATGTCATCGCTGGCGGTCTCGGTGGGCTGGGCCGCTGTATCATTGAGTGGATGTTTGCCCGCGGCGCTAGCTGCTTCATGCTACTCTCGCGCTCTGGTGGCGATGCATTGGAGCAGTCTCGCGACTTGATCGCGGACTTACGAGCATTGGGAGCACGCATAGAGGCTCCATGCTGCGACGTTACGGACAGCAGTGCTGTGCAGAAGGTGCTACAGCATGCAGAAGATACGATGCCACCGATTCGTGGTTGTTTGCAAGCAGCCATGGTTCTCAAGGATGGTCTGTTCGCGACAATGCCATTGGAAGATTGGCAAGCAGTATTGAGGCCAAAAACGATCGGGACGGCCAATCTTTCGGCACATTTACCAAAGGACCTCGACTTTTTCGTTCTCTTCTCATCGATCGGATCTGTCCTCGGCACTCGTGGCCAAGGCAACTATGGTGTTGCCAACACTTATCTAGACACTATGGCGCGCACGCTCGTATCGCAGGGCCGTCACTGTATTTCGCTGAATACCGGTCCTATTCGAACGGTTGGGTACGTAGCCGAGAAGGACTTGACAGCATCTTTTTGGCGTGATGGCTTCGAAAGTACAACCCGTGAGGAATTTCTGAGTCTTCTAGAGTACGCGTGCGATCCCGCATGCCCATCGGCACGCAACCCAGAGACTGCCCAGATCGTTACCGGCTTCAGAAGCGCGCAGACTTTGGCTCCAGATCGGTTACGGGAATTCTACTGGACGCGGAAGGCGATGCTGCAGCCACTGCTGCGTGTTAACATAATGGCACATGCCGGGACTGAGTCTGGGAACGACAAAGGGACGACGAGTATCTCAACGCTCCTGGCAACTGCTTCGTGCCACGCAGACGTAGCGGAAATTGCCGTCGAAGCTCTTGTTGAACGATTCGCGAAGCTGCTAGCCATTTCACAGGCTGAGGTCGACCCGCACCGAGCTGTGATTGCGTTTGGAATAGACTCAATGGTCGCCCTTGAGCTAAGGTATTGGATGGCACGAGAGTTTGGCGAAATGCTTCCGGTGATCGATATTGTCAATGCTAACGGACTGCACCACTTGGCCAATACCCTAGCAAGTGGTATAATAAAGAAACGCAGCAAGAACTGAGCCCGATGTGTTAGAAAAAGTAGCCTGGAATGGATAAGCCGCTGCCGAGTGGGCCAAGAGGGCTGCAGAGAGCACGGAAGAAAGAAGAGATGTAAATAGTACCTCCTAAACATGTTTGTTTGTTACCTTTATCTTCTTTAGGGGTAGGGTTAGCAGTGTGAGACTTTAGGGTTCTGAAGCGTGCTTTCAAGTGTCCTCGTTACCATCATTGTAGGGGAAGCGGATCAATAACTTCCATGACGGGTCCGTCACGTATATGAGGATAACGCATCATGCGGGGTTGGCTCAGCCATAGCAGGGCTGACCAGCCCCTGAGACACGTGACCGGGAACCGATCATTACATCGGGAGTGTAGGTGGAGCGTAGGTATGGTAGCGGACGGATCAGATACAGAGCTATGTACGTACGGATAGGCAACCTAGTGGTTGGCTCTTTTAACAGGACGTAGCTCGAAGAGCTATAACGAAACAGTACCGTTATCGATAAACACCCCTCTCTGGTTCCATGCCTCTACGCCGTTAGTGTGCCGTATGCTTAACAACTCCGTCGCCCTCGCCGGCGCCCCCGCACTTAAATGGATTAAAACCATTAACTCCTCTTTAAACCGACGGACCTGCTGGAAATACTACTTAATCGCACGTCGCTTCTAACGGATATCCTACTAACCCCTAATATTCCTAAATCCGCCCTCGACGAATTTCGCTCTAATACTATCCTCTTCCTTCGCTAAACGCCTCCATATCTAACACCTGCCGTCGACTAGGAACACGTTGCGGGCATCGTTCAAAAAACTCCACCCCTCGCTCGTCTCGGCCGGGTTGTCTACTAACGAACCGATATCGACTACGGGTACCGTGTCGTTATCTACGAACATCAACTTAACGTACGATCTTTCCTTTACTACCTCGACCAAACCGTATACTACCGTACGGATACCGTCCATATCGAACTTCTTATCGTCGATTAACACCTAGTTACCGTTCTACGACACCGTACCCTCCGCCTTTATCGTATACCGGATCCGTATACCGTACGTACGCTAATATAACAAACGGTCTATCGGTGTGATCCTACCGCTAAAACCCCGGATGGTTATAAACCTCTTCACTATCGCGTCGACGCCGTCCACGATCGCCGGCGCCCTCCGCTTAACCTCTGCCTCGCTTAAACCTTACCTAATATCGGCCTCGACCGATCGCCGTCTATCGCCGTATACCTAGTAAACGACTAATACCCGTAACGTCGTTATGATAGCCGATAACATAGGCGTATAACTTGCCAACCTCCACCCTCCCCTCTCGACTTCTAACCCTAAAACGGCGGCTACGCTAATGATACCGCTCTCGAACTCTCTATCCTTTAACTCGTAGTCGAATATAGCGATCCAAAACGCTAAACTCGCCTCCTCTACTACTACTACTACCTTCTTTGCGGCTGCCGCCGTTCGGGTTGCTCGCCTGCTACCGGCTCTAACTTCACCTTCGTCGTCTTCTCCTATTCGATCCACTACGACACTCTACTATAAATCCCCTAAACGCGCCGCCTACTCTGGTGTTAACTCGTAATTCGGCTTCGAATCCCTACTCTCCGTCCTCTAAATGTACCGCAATACCTTTACCTAAACCTAGCTATACTTCCGGATCGTCGCTACCTTCTATCCGGCGTAAAACGGCTTCTCGTTCGACCGCTCGCCCGTCTCTCGCCTATTAACGGCCTCTAACGCCGGCCTACCTACCTCACCCGGCCTAGCCGTCTTAAACGCGTGTCTAATTAACCGGCGTGTCGCCCTAGACGCTGCTACTAACCCGGCCGAATCCTCTCTCTCTTCCTCCCCTACCGTTACGTCTACTAACCCTTCCTCTACCGCTTCACCTACGGCCGGCCTAGTCGTTAACAACATCTCGCCGCGGTCGAACCCTACTAAATAGACGTGCTATACGACGAACCGTAACTACGGCGACACTTCCTACCTACCCCCTTCGCCTTAAATCGTCCGGCGTTACCGCTGTTAGCTACCGTCTGCCTCTCTCTACGTTAACAATCGATCGAACAACTCTACGGCGTCTTACCTGACGTCGCCGTCACTACCACCGTCTACTAGGATGGTTACGGGCGTGTTCCTCTTCTACGACGGCTTAGTGAAAAACTGCTAGTATACCTAGCCTTCGTCCTATATTCTGTTCGGCGGCTACGCCTTCTTCTGCTTAACGTTACCCCCGCGCCTCTACTCGTTACGCTAACCGTACACCGCCTCGCAATATGCCTTAATCATCTATATCATCCTTATAACGCGCCTACATCGCCGCCCGTCTTCCTCCGTCGCCGAACACCGCAAACCGTCGTACTATACTACGATCATATCATACGACGGGTCTTCGGGGCCTAGGAGTATAACACCCGAAACGTCGTAGGCTATATCTTCTAATCCGTCTACGTACCGCTAGATATCCGTCCGATCGCGCTTCGTCGTCCGACTATAGTTCCTCGCTAAATGTACGGCGACGTGCTTCGGCACTACGGCGGTATAGCATTCCAAATATACGACGATACGGTACTACCGCGAATAGCGGAAATACCTAGCGAAAATATCGGCCTTAGGGGCGGTAGGCGTCGGTGTGCCTATTGCTCGACCGATCTACCGGGTCGTAGGATCGTGGGATCGTAGGTCGGCGATGTCTTATCGGGCCTCGAATATATCTACGGTCTATATGTCTACGCCGGCCGCCCTCTTTATCTATGCCTCCGCCTATACTCTATCTGACCCCGACCTCCTTAAACCTAAAAACCCGTCTGCTACCTCTACCTATAGCCGCGCTACGCCTACGCTTATCCATTCCTAGCGTGCGTCGTATATAGCCCTACTTCTATCGACCGGCGTCTACTAGCGTCCGGTAGCTACCGGGGCTTCTATATAGGGTCGGGCCCCGCGTCGGAACACTAAAACCAACCTCACCCCTCCGGCGGTAGCGACATTATCTCGCAACCCTACGCGTTTTAGGCCCTAAAAAATACGCGGATCGCCCGGTAGTAGCGCCGGGTCCTGCTCGTGCGAATCTAGGGCGGTTTAGCCGTGTTTCTTTCAAAGGTTCATAGTTAAAGGATCATAGTAGGGGGCCGCGCACATTAGGGTTGCGGTTTGGGCGTGACCCTAGGTCGGCGGCAACGGTTCACAGTAATGAACCTCTACGGACTTGCGGGCAGGAAAAAACGACATGAACACCGATATCGACGAAAGCGACTGTATTATAATCCAGAAGGGAGGAGGTAAGGTTAGAAAGCGGAGCGTGGAGTTTGCGGGGTCTAAGGACCCCGCTGACGCCGGCGCTAGCGCGCTAAGCCTAGAAGCGGGGGAGAGGGCGGAGGATAGTAGAGGGGGGTAGGCGATGGTTACGAGGCGGAGATCGAAGGCGGCTAGTGCGGCAGACACTAGCCTATAGCTTACGAAGACGGCGAGAGTTTTTGCGTCGTCTAGCGAGCTAGAACGGAAGAGAAAGGCCGAACAGAGTATAGCCGACTAGATCGCGGCACTCCGCGAGATAGTCCTCTAACTTATTAAGGGATAAGAGGAGCAAAAGAAGCAAGCCGAGGAATAGAAGGCCCTCTACGAAAGGCAAGCAGTCGAGCTAGGCGTAGTAAACAGGGCGCTCCGCGAGGAGACCGAGAAGCACGGCCGTACGATCGCACTTCTCGAGGCTCTATCGGAGAAGAGTGTAAGGACACCGACCTATAGCGAGGCCGCGAAAACCGGACTTTAGCAAACGTTAAAGGGCTAGAAGATAATAGTATCGTCTAGCTAGAAGGAACGTTCGTCTACCGAGGTAGCCCGTAAAGACGAGCGAGCTATTAGCAACGATACCGGAAGAACGAAGGCAGAGAAAGCCGATTTTACGCTCGTGAAAGAGAGGCTATAGAACGGTCTAGATAAGGCGAAGGTGACCGAAGGGCTAAAGATCGAGTTCCTACGTCCCGGCCCGGGAGAGAGGATCGAAGTCGTCCTTAAAGATAAGGAATAAGCAGAGAAGGCGAGAAAGCATACGTAGTAGGTGACCGGCTAGATACCCGGCACGAGGATAAAGGGCGAGGAGTGGTACCTAATCAAGTGCGATATAGTCGCAAAGCAGGCGGTGATTAACGAAAAGGCTTTAGACGATAAGACCCTTAAGACTACGGTATGCTAAGACTTCGGTAAAGACAACGGCATAGAAGGACACGATTTCACTACTATAAAAGTGCACTAGCTAAGTAAGCTAGATGTTACGAAAAAGGTCGGATCGCTCGTTATCTAGCTAAAGAACAAGCTCGTAGCGGACTACCTCCTTCGAAATAGAACGGCTATTTTCGGCGCGACCGGAGCGTACTGTTCGAAGTGGGAGCGACGAGAGGACAACCTACCGTGTTTTAACTATAATAGATACGGTTACAAATAGGCCGCCTGTAAATTAGCTCCGAGGTATGCACTATGCTCGAGATAGCACTCTAGGCATAACTATACACACCCTACGGAGTTAAAGTGTCCCGCCTATAACAAGGCCGGCTACTCGGTTTTCGACTAGTAGTGCTAGCTTCACCCTAGCTACTAGAAGTATAAGGGTACTCTTAAATCAAAGAACGCAAGCTAAGGGAGTAGAGCAATAGTCGTAGCTACGCCGAACCGAGCGAAACCGATTAGGGGTAGTGATACTAGTAGCCTAGAGGCGAGCTAGACCCAGGATCAATAGGCCTCCCGACCGGAGACTACGAGCGAGCGCGAGGTCGATATGACCGACGCTACCGAACCTATAACTTCGAATGAATAGAGTACGGATTATATACCTAAACGTAGGGAAGCGAAGGACCGTTTAGTACGGCCTTCTAAACGACACTATAGTTAAGGACTTTATTATACTCGTAGTAATCGAACTATATATTTTCTAGCACCCGTAAATAGGCGAACCGACTATATCGTAGGAACGCTACTAGCAGATATTCTAACCGATAGAGAGGCGATAAGACGGACATATACGGCACGCTTTTAGGGTAGCGATATAGGTAAACCGGAGATACTAGGCATCTCCTATCCCCGTAGAGAGCTACGACATTATAGTAGTACTTATTAAGCTATAGGGAAGGAATCTCGTAGTAATAGCGTGCTATAAAGCCCGGAATAGAGAGTTAGAGGCAGAACGAGAAGCAGACCTAGTAGAGCGCCTATAGGCGATCGATACGGCGATAAAGCGGGCTTAGGAGAAGATAGGGGACGAGCCGCTCGACGTCATTTTATGTATAGATTTCAATAGGTACCACGTACTCTAGGGGGGATACCGGGCGCGAAGAACCGCCTATAGACAGAACGAAGGCGATCAAATCGTCGACTATATGCAAACAGCGAGGCTCTATTCGCTTTTGCCCGCCGGGACGATCACATAGGAGCATCAATCCGGAGACCTAGCTACGATAGTAGATGTTATACTAGGGTTAGAGAGAATTAAAGACGACCTAGAGTACTACCGGGTCTACGACAATGACTACGGCTCATACTATAGACTAATTACTCTTAGCTTCACCGGACGCAGTCCCGAAGAGAGTCTAAGGAAGAAGAAGAGGCTCTATAAGACTGCCGACTAGCAGAAGATCCGGGAAGTTATCGGGAGTTAGCTAGGAGACGGTAGGTATATAAAGACGATTATAGATAATACGACGCTCGACCGGTTAGCCGGGATACTTATGAATAGGATAAACAAAGTTCTAGAAGAACACGTCCCTAGAGCAAAGGACTCGCCGTACGCAAAGCGGTGGTAGTCGGAAGAGCTTTTAAGCCTACGGGCTAACTTTACGGCAAAGCGAAATCGAATCACGACGCTCCGCCGGAGAGGCGAAGACACTACGCAAGCGAGAGAGATCGCTAGCGTAGCCCGAAGGACGTACCTCGACGAGATCGATAGGCAGAAGAAGCAACATTAGAAGGAGTTCCTAGACGATCTATAGAACATCTAGAAAGCGGTAAGCTACGCAAAACCGTCCGGAGCTACTATAGACGTACCGGAACTAATAGTAGGCAGCTAAAGATATTAGTCGGATAAGGAAAAAGCCGGGATCCTAATAGACACCTTCTTTCCTATACCTCCGATACTAGATACACCCGAAGAGGATAATGCCGACGCTAGTAGGCAGGATCAAATTATCGGGTAGCCGTAGCTTACGAAACACGAGGTCAAAAGAGCGATCTTTAGGAGTAGCCCCGATAAAGCCCTAGGACTAGACGGTATTAGTTTCCGGGTTTAGAGAGAACTATAGCCGGTAGTAGGCGACTACCTATTCTGGTTATACTCTACCTTACTCGAACTACGACATACGCCTAAGTAGTAGAAGACTACGAGAATCATGACCTTAAGGAAACTAGGAAAAGGAGACTATACGGTGCCGAAAGCCTTCCGCCCGATCTCGCTTCTTCCGATAATAAGTAAGGGTCTCGAAGCAGTTGTCGTAGCCCGCCTATTATATATAGTAGAGAAGTATAGCCTACTTCCAGACAACCACTTCGGCGCAAGGCCTAGGAGGTCGGCAGAATAGGCACTAAACGTCCTAGTAGAGAGGATCTATCAGGCGTAGAGAGGAGGAAAGATCCTTTCGCTAGTGTTATTCGACGTTAAAGGTGCCTTTAACGGAGTGCATACGAACGTACTAACGTAGCGACTAGTAGAAAGAGGAGTTCTAAAGCCGATAGTCGAATAGATCGGAGACTTTGTTTTAAATAGACATACTTAAGTAACAGTCGGTAAATACGAGTCGGAGGTATCGGAGATTAAATATACCGGTATCCCGTAGGGTTCGCTACTATCACCACTACTATACGTCTTCTATAACGCTAATCTAGTCGAAAAGAAGATCGATAGGAGGGGAGGAGCGATCGGATTCGTAGACGACTTTAATGCCTAGGTAGTAGGAGTAGACGAAAGCGAG
>Ga0265797_10007074_pt1 | contig 15524 bp, 16 predicted proteins | sample P2T30metagenome_FD_192433 | JGI IMG/M metagenome (GOLD analysis project Ga0265797, IMG submission 192433) | Plant litter microbial communities from East Loma Ridge, Irvine, California - P2 T30 | ecosystem: Environmental > Terrestrial > Plant litter > Unclassified | place: USA: California... | reverse complement strand
TGCTGTCGGCTCAAAATGGCCGTTCCTGCTTCTTTCTCGTGTTACAAAAGCTCCGCAAAGATGCGATCTTTCTAAAAACCAAAAAGTCGCGCAAACCCAGACGATGTTCTGCGGAGTCCAAAACACCCTCAAGACCTCGATTATGAGGACTTTGCGGTTCGCCTGTTTCCAATCTTCCCAGAAACTAACTCTTGGCGTATGGCGTTCCATACAAAATGACAGCGAAACTGTCTTTCTTTCTCTCTTCATGCATTCACGTGCTTCAACACGTAGGAGATAAACTCTAAGCACCAAGACCAGAACACCATGTTCGCTTTTATCCCTCTTCTGTGTAGCATTTTCGGCGCAGCAGCGACCTTCATAACTCACAAAAAACGATGCAGGGCTTGACAATGTTCTGCGGAGTCCAAAAAGAGAAATCAAGCCATGTATGAGGGTCGCGCGTCGCCTTAGTCAAATCTCTTCAGCAAGTGTTCCCCGGTTTGCAGAGTTGCTTACAAAACATCTACTATACTTCTCTCAAACTTCGAAACATAGATGGTAAAGTCTAAGATGATTGAAAATGGGCTGATGGCTGTTTCGGCTCCTCTCGTTTGTTGATTAAGAAGACACGATCTTGCGCTGCATTACTAAATTCACATCCGCCATCATACATGTTCTTCTGAATCCAAAAGAACTTTACGATCGACTGATGAGAGCTGCGCGTTCGCCATTCTCAAACTTTCTCAGGAGGCATTGCCTTGATTCTGCCGTTTCTTGGAAAATACCCACAATACGACCTCTGTACTTCCGCTTCTATTCTGAAGCTCGCGTACTTCAGAAATTGCGAATTGAATTCAGAAGAAGTTGGTGGCAAATGCATGACCATTTGCGCTTATCCCGCTCCATTATCTCTACTATAAAGTAAGACGCTGTGTCACCGAAGAATATGAGCACATCGTTCATGGTTCTCCGGAGTCCGAAAAGAAACCAAGGGCATGCACGATGAGAACTGCGCGTTCGCCTTCCCGAAGCTTTTCCAAATGGCAGGAGTGAAGAAGCCATGTGTTCCGCTGAAGTCGACCACGCATTTAAGGCCATACCGGACATTTAAATCGGCAGCGTCGCATTAGCAGGCAAACAACTTCCCCTCTCCATCTCGATCCTCGCCGTTGCATTGACCACCAACCCCGCCAACGGACTAGTTCCGCACTTCAGTCCCAGTACAAAAGCCTGGCTGTGCTGTTCCTCTGGTTAGTCAAACACTCTCTCAAATACAAAACAAAAAGCAGTCGAAAGAGACAAATGTTCGAAAAAGACGTGAACACAGTCGCGATGAGCGAGAAGAGTTGCAAGAACGTACCACATCCGCCAAAAACGGCGCCGTATGCGTATGATCCATCGGATACTCCTTATCCACCACGTCCTTTCCCAACAGCTTTTGCGCTTGCGCTGCGTAACTTCCATGCTGCACGAAGTACACATGTGATGCTGGGCCGCCTAGTTCGAGGACCGATAGCCTGTGTCGAATGTTAGTCAGACTCGTTCTTTGCTCCTCGAAATCGCAGACGGTAGACATTGATGTGGTCGGTTGGGTGACGTTACATACATATTGTAGTAGGCAAATCTTCCGGGCGTGAAGCTGTAACTTCCAGACTCCCAGACGTTGGTGGGAAGTTGCGATGAGATGACGATGCCGGATGCGCCGAGGGAGAGGAAAGTGGATGCGGCGGTCTTGATGTAAGACGGGAATGTATGGACGACTTCCGTAGCGTTGCTGTTGCGCGGGTGAACATATTAGTCAATATTAATGGGTATGGCTGTCGGATGGCGTACTTGAATGTCACTTCACACGTCTCGTCGCCCACACCAGGGCATGACGGACGGCCTTTATCTCCTGTTGAGCTTGTGGACCCATTTTGAAGCGTGCCAGCGTCATTGATGCCGAACTCGATTATGACCCAGTCGCCGGGTTGAAGGGCTTTGGCTATCCTGTCGAAACGGCCTTCCCGTGTGAACTATATTCGCTTCGTATTAGCCAGTTCTGTCCACGATTTCGTGCTGTGGAGAAGTCGACAGAGTGGACGCACCGAGCGCGCGGATCGTCCGGCATAAGCGGAATTGTTCACTTTCGCGTTGGCACCGAAAGAGTATTGTAGGTACTGTCCCCAGCCTTCCGTACCGTTGTGACCCCCATCTGGCGCGGTTGTAGAGTCGCCTGCAATCCAGATTGTTGGTACAGTTGCTCTTGTAGCTGCGCCTGCGTGTCTTTCGGAAAGGCTTTGGGGTAGCGCCGAGGCCGCGGTGCCGAAGCCCAGAAGGTATGGTAATGATGTTTGAAACTTCATACTCGAAAGAGATACTCAAAACTACCAAGCAGCTGATCTGGTATGTTCGAGATACTGGCTGGCGTCTACTCCACACGATCGCGAGTGTTGCGCCAAGCGCTCAGTACTTATACCGAAGCCATCTTCAACGCCACCGGAAGATATCATCTCTCCAATTTGTCGCAAGGGGTTTAGCAGCGCCATCAGCATGCTAGTCTCATCTCCGCAATTCTAAGACGTTAGAGATGCGCGGGAATCGCATCAAAAGTCTCGCCGATCCGGAGGCCCCGCATGGTCCGGGGTCGGCTGTACTCGGTCATCGGGATAGCAATTACCGAACAGTCCCAATCTTCCGTCGCTCGAAAGGATGGGAATAAAATGCCATGCGCGAAGAAAGAACGCTTGGTGTTGATGCGTCTGCGATGCCAAAGATGCGCAAGGCGTGACGCGAAGACGACCTCGGGAGGTATCTGACGTCACCGGCACATGCCGGCAAGCGAGGGACGGTGCGGAAGTACGGGCGTTGGTGCTGGTATAAAAGCAGATCTTCTCACGCTGATTGTCCTGTCTACTAACTTCACTTTGCGCTGTTCTGCATACCAAAAACGTTGATGAGCACGATGATGAGTGGTGGTCTCCCTTCGCCGTTTATGCCACTGAAAGCCACACTCAAACTGGCCATGTCTTCCTGTCTATTCATCTTCGCGAGTTCCACTTGCAAGATCTGACATGCCAGCTACATTTGTACAAAACGCGTTTAAATATCGACAAATGTTTCTGCAAGACTGCCGCTTTTCGACTACAAAAGCTTCTGCTGTCTGGCTACCATCTGCCTCAATAAACACGCAAATCATTATGGTTTCCTAAAGATCGAGTACGAGCCGCCATGTGTCGGCATCCTGCCCGCAGGCGTTTCCAGATACATCAATCATCGAAAAATAGAGCCGAACGTAACATGGTTCTGGGCCGAGTACATCAAAATGCACACGATAACACTACATGGCGGCAGTCGTGTACGACTTGCCGTGCCACCTTCTGGCGGTTGTCGGCTGACATTCGATATAAAACGCCACCCTTTCTCTCCCCTGTCTTCTTCCATAAACATTACGACTTCGCAGTTCTCTAAAATCAAGCATCATCCAAGGTGATGTCTTTCGGCCACTTGTGGCTCGCACTACGCAGTTCGAAAAGGACTGCAATACATCCAAATGACTGCGCAGCGGCAAAGAAACAACTACCCTACCTTCACATGCGGAATAAACTTTCCAGATGTCTCAAAAGGATATACTGATTAGTGCATGATACCGATGCGCAGTATAAAAACTTCTAATCGGTCGGCTTTGCCTCTTTCTTCATGCCTTCAGTTGACCATTTCCCTACAATTTCCAAAGCTTGGACACCATCATCGCATGTTCAGGTGTATATTATCCTCGAGCACTTCGAAGTTTATCATCGCAAGGCTATGCCCGCGCGACATCCAAAAAAAAGAGGATTTGACGTTATGTGGGACGTGCTCTTAGCCTCCCATGCTGTATAAAGACCTGCCGCTTCCCTTCTCACGCCTCCAGATCATGGACTCCGAAGACCTGAGGTGAGTATACCGAAGTACCCCTCAGACCAATGCATGTCTCTGAGAGGTGCGTCGATGCCTTTTCTAATACTCAATGCAAAAGGTCGGTTCGAAGATCTGATGTGTTTCCTTGTTCAAAAAGTGGGTATTCACACAACCATGTCACCAAGTTACGGATCAGAACTGGTATGTGAGAGAAGAGCCCGTGTGTATTCGATAGGGCTGCGGACAGTGATAGCATATCCTGATGAAACATCGTTTCTAAGTATGCATGCAGAAGCGCAGCCCAATTCCCAAACGCCTCGTTCGCCATCCAGACCAAGCTCTCACATGCGCCGCCTTTCGAACTCCATCCTCTAAGTACAAGTAACATCGCCCAGCCCGGACATCTCCCTCACAGCCTTCTCAACATCAACCGTCTCCATGGCACTCGTAAACGTAGCCGTGAAAGAATCGCCACCAGTATAGCCGAACGCCCAATCACCGAACTTCTCCCTGAGCGACGCTTCATCACCCCACCCAGATCCTGTGATCTCCCAATCCCCGGCGCCAAAGCCAGGCTTGAGTAGCTTGCAGCCCGCTGTGTTTGGGGGTGGTGCCGGTGCTTCTGGTGCTGGCTCAGGCTCGGTTTCTGCGGGGCGGTTGTGGACGTTGCATATTTCCTGTGGTGTTGTTAGTTCACGATCTTCGTCGGGGCGTGTAGGAGGTGACGAACATTCTTCAAATCTTCGTTTGTGACCTCGCCGTTCTCGATGATCGGGCGGCCTGGAACCGACTTCTCGGGTGTTGGAGCTCTCTTGGCGAAAAGGGAGCGCTTGGCTGCCGCATCGGGGAGGTCGCAAAGTCTGTGGCCGAGTTAGTTCGTGATGATTTGAGGCAAGGGAGATATCGTACGTATTCAGCGCCAGGTTGTATGGCACTTTGAGGCTCTCCTTGTCGGGCTTCGGCGATACGGGATATGTGTCGCCTTCATTGAAAGGGTCGTCGTTCCTGATTTCCGCATGGTCCAGAATGAACTTTTTCATGTCTGCTGGTACGCTGCCGTCGTTCCAGTTGCTGTTTAATGCAGGGATACTGAAATAGTATGCAGCAAGTCCGGCCTGTCACCGTTAGCATGTTCTGCTGGAACAAAGGTGATGACAAATACTCACAATCGCTGGGGCTGCGAGGGATGTTCCGTCACCCGCAAGGGTAGAGTCATCTGCTTCATCATGCTTTGCAGCAACGACGCCGACTGCCCCTGCGTATATGTCGACCTGACCGCCTTGGCCGGTTCCTTGAATCGTTTTCGCATAGTATTTACCAGCATTGTCCACGCCACCCACAGTGATCATTTCAAACCTATCGTCGGTGCCATAGGTTTGTGGTATGAGGGAATCCAGAGTGAGATGTTGTCCTTCATTACCCGCGGCGATAACAAGCGTGATACCGTCTTTCTTGCATTCCGCGAGTGCATGCTCCAATACCGCAATCTTACCAGGATGCTGTTCTTTGTCCCAGCCTGAACTGTTGTTAGTGTGGTTTAGGACGAGGTCGTGGAAGGCATGACTTACCATAAGATAGGTTGATAATATACCTTGCATTAAGGTCGGGATTATCTTGCTTTTGTTTCCTAATGTCCTTTCTTGTCCACGCGAAGGCATACTCTAGCGCTGAGTCCGTAACGCCGCGTGGTTTAAGTTCAGGTTGGTCAGGTTTCAAAGGGTTCTTGCCTGAGTTCCTCATTTTCACGACAACAAGATTTGCTTTCGAAGCTACACCACTGACGTATCCGGCTGCGATACTCGCAACCATAGTGCCATGACCAGTGACATCTGTCATATCCTCTGGGCCTTGCTGATCTGGCGTGAGCCCAATACCAGCGAGAGTGTATCGGTTAGCAACAGTAAAGTCTCGAACCTCGCGCTCCGAAGCATCGAATTCTTGGTGGCTCTTACGATAACCACTATCGAGGACGTAGATCGTTTGACCTTTTCCGAGTGAAGGCTCGAACACATAATTCGGTAGCTTTGTGGGGTCGTTTCTCTGGTTCCTGGCTGATAGCAACTTGAGATGAGCTGCACTCTCATCCCTCTGGTTGAGTGCCTGAGCTTTGACATGGAGTGAACTTGGAAGTAGTGAACTCGAATCTTCCTGCGGAGGGATGACGCGCAGCTCACCATCGTCTTCAGTAATTGGCTCGATAAATCTTATGATGGGATCCTGGCGGACAATGGCGGCCTCCGCGTCAGTGAGATTCAGATATTGACAAGAAACATATTCGAGTTCATCGAAAGCGATTATGTCGCCTTCCTTGTCACCAAGCGGCGGCTTCTTGGCCCACTCTTCGTATTGGGCTCTGTTGATGCCGTCAATGGTGCTGAGAAGATAGGCTCGGGGAGTATCTTCGTCTCTCTTAACGCGCTTCGTAGTCTCCACGGTCTCTGCTGGAGAGGCGTCATTTGAATCCGGATGGCATGTATCTCTCTTGGTTCCCTTGTTGTCTGAGGTGGCGCATGATGATTTCACCACGGGGTTGGCCGAATCGATGGGGCTGGTTGATCCAGTTCCCACTTCGTCATTGGTAGCCATCCTGTGATGAAGGGATACAGCAGGCCCAGTTGTAGCGGCTCCAATAGTGATGTGTGTAAGGAAGACTGCGATTGCTCCCAGAACAACGCGCGAGATGTGAACCATGTCGGAAGCCTTGGCGAAGCGGGGAAGTTCACAGCGAATCGGATAAAGAGGTGCTCAATTGCCGCAAACAGCCAATCGAAGAAGAAGTATTCTGGTGGATGCGAAAATCGTAATGTGTACAAGATGGTATGAGTGTAGTCGTTGCTGAATGTGCGTGTATGGTCTCGCTTTTGGAGCGTCATGCCTTCTTCATATATTCAAACACATGAACAGAAATAGACCACTCACCTTGACCAGCCCACAATGACAGACGGAATGAATCCATGCCGACGAGGAAACAGTACAGTTCGGATGCCTGACGCCTCCCTCAGGTTTAAAATTGCCAGCCTGTTCTGAGGGTGAGGGGCGTAAGGCATATTCGAGATGCTTTATCTTTGGATCAGAACAACATACCGGTCCTGCGGCACGGAAGTTCGAATAGACGCTGCATAGGACCACTGAACGATAATTTCGTGTTGAAACAGGTCCGTCTCGATCAATGTGAGCCCTGCTCAACGGGTCAAAGAGAAGTCCAGCTATCCGCTAGACGCGCTTCTTTTAGCCAGATCACCCGTATTCTCTGAGTTCAATGAGCTGGAGAAGTGACCGTGACAGAGTTGCTGCGCAGAGCCTCCAAAGATCTGCGTAGCAACATCGTTGAAACGTATGTTCGCCTTGCCGTCGAGTATCAGGTATTTGCGTTCGCTGATGTCAGCGAGGTACGTCGGATCGCGGACCTGAATAGCATCAGCGTCTCGCGAAGGCAGATTATGTCTTCATCGACGTGTCGTTTCAAGGCCTGTGTGGGGGCGAAAATGATGACGTGAGTGTTTGCGATGGTCTCAGTAGCCGCAAAGTCCTGTCCTTCTCTTTCTCATACTGCGTGCCGCGTAGCGACTGCCCATTACACGCGCCGCACCTGATGATAGACCTAGCCCAACCCAGGACCGGACCGCAGCCTGAGTCAAAGGCGCACTCTATTCTTCCTTCGCACCTGATAATGCAAAGCCGGAGGTTGTCGTGAGCCCGGATCGAAGTTGCCGTAGGGACAGCAGGGCCAGCGTCGCAACCTCTGAACCGAGTAAACACGTGTACTTCTCGCGCCACATCACTCTGTGGCTCTTCGAAGACATGCCTAGGTCGCTGCGACATATATCACGCGTGAGAACGCGTCGGTAGCTGAGCGTGTCGAGAGAGTAGGAGCGCGACCCGACGCGGCTCTGCGGAAGATCGATGATGGCGGGGAATTAGCGCAACAATGCGGAGCCTCCGCCTGCCGGCAGAGCCACATTTATGAAAAGCTCTGCCAACGGATGACATCGGCGATCTAGAATTCGGCCATGGCATCTCAACATGTTATCGGAGATATATCCTTCTGCATCAGCCACTATTTTCCGGGCAGAACGGCAATTACTTGAAGCCTGCTACAACATACCGTGATCGCACATCTACACCACTTTAACATCCGCAACGAACAACTTTAAGATGGCGACAGACGATATTCAGATCCCGCAACACGTGGGCCTCTCAGAAGCACCCCGCGATGTCGAAGCCATCAAGAAGCAAGAAAAGGCCGCTCTGTTGCCACACTGGGATTCCGGCATCGCATTCAAGCTCGGTTACAACCTCCGCACACGCCTGCTGACCTTTGAGCGACCGGCTGTTGTAGATATTTCTACCATCAGCACGCCAGGTCATGTGCTTTTTCATGCCGTGAGTACCAAGATCGATGCGTATGGATAGTGTGCTAATGCTGAGCAGGTAACCCACTCCGGCACAGCCCTAGACAACGACTTCTGGGTCAGCCGCAAACGCGCAGCCGTCATCCGCTTCAACGCAAGCACATGGCGTCTGCAGAACCAATTTGAGGGCGATGAGGAGAAGTTCAAAGCCAAGATGGGGCTTGGCGAGACGGCGAAAGACTATGCGATCCATGGTGGTGGCGTACCTATTTACATCAAGAACTGCGATGGGCCGGTTGCGGTGGTCGTAGTGAGTGGGCTGAAGCAGTGGGATGATCACCAGGTTGTGATTGAGGAGTTGGGTAAGCTTTGTGAGGAGATGGAGAAGGGTACTGCGGGTACGCCGATCTAGGGGGGAGAGGGGTATATAAGTAGAGCTTATTTGGACCGAGCCTTCCTTTCATCATCTACCCAATTCCACCATTTTCCAGAACGGAACGCCGGAGGACCCATGGGTGCAAAAAAGATAAATCTGAAAGCCATATGGCTGTTGTGTCCTGCCGAGAATTCGTTCTTTCTAAAATTCCTTCTTCGAAGTCACTGTGTGCGGCGTCGGCCTTCCAGAAGACTAAATCATGGAAACCAAAGACCTAGGTTTTAATCCCGATGTCACTCTTTGCTGATTCAAAAGGCCTCTATATACTTCTACAAGAAGCCTTTTTTTCAACACACGTGGCATTTCCAACTTCAAAGTGTCCAAAACGCTGCGCTCATCACCGCATGGCTTTGCCACTTTCCCCCTACCAAACGCTACTTTCCCTTCCCTCGGTTTCAGCGGCGACAGATCTACCTTCCTTCCAACTTTCGAATACCTCACGAGCTTCAGTGCGTACGAGTACCTGGCCCTTCCGAAAACAACTATAGCATCTCACCATGTCTTTTGGCATCAAAGCAATCTACTCAATTTTCAAAACAGTATTTCAATCTGGGTATGTCTCTCGGCGTATCCATTAAGATTAGCGCGATAAAGCGCCAGGCCAGATATAAAAGCCCGTCCAGTCACCCTGCTTCCTTCCCTTCATCGTCCACTCCTTTGCATAAGGATACCAAAACAGGATCGTATTCGATTTATGGAGTCCCTGTGCTTCTCTCCAAAAGAAATCCTTCAAAGGACGCATGTGCAGTTTTCCAGCTCTGTCTTCATCTACCTTAAAACCTCATCAAGATAAATACTTCCTATTCTCATCTACGCAAAATCCCCGATCATCAAAACCAACTATTCACGGAGTCATGGATAGTACAATTCGAGACGCGACGCTCCATGTGTCTCCTGTTCTCCGCGGCGGTCTCACTCATCAAAAAGGACAGCTAAGTAGTTCATGCGCTGTGCTGGCGGCTAAGAAAACAACGACATTAGCCAGGCATGTGGCGCAACACAGTGGCATGAGACTATCTATTACCTCAAAAAGTCTTATCAACATTCACGAAATCGAAAAAGTGGTTAGACCTGGAAATGTTTGTTCCCTGCAAGCAGATTTCTAAGAATCTTTACAGCTTTTGCATGGCCGTCTGTTCCTGACCTTCCTCTTCTACTTCCGTCTTCCTCGCCGTGAGCGTTGAAACAATCATCGCTCTTCTATATGTTCAAAACCTTGAAACGGCTGAAATATGCGAATAAGTGGTCTTTTCGAAAGTTACAAATAAGCTCGATATGGTTTCTGTCGTCCGGAACTTGCTCAATTCCAAAAACGTTCGGGGACTCGGCATGTCTCTCGGCACGTTCACTGAAGTTATCACAGCCACGGCGACTTATAAATACCCCTCAGTCCTTTCTTCCTCTTCCACTTCATTATCCACTCGCCCAGATTTGAGTGTCCAAAAACACCCCTGTCCACGACCATGGCTGTTCCCAGCGTGTCCAACGAACTGTAGTACTTTTCGGTACGATACAGTGTACGTCGTACTTTAGGCCGTACGTACACTAGATAAAAGTAGACTATACTGTAACTGTACTTTACTATTACTAGCTATAGTGCCCAATTAAGCCTAGCTCTTACCTAATTAAGCAGGCGCTAAGCCTAATTAGGTAGTATAACGTAATTTTAATGTAGGTGTACTGTATATATAACTGTACGTACATTAGATAAAACTAAGCTGTACGTACCCTTGAGTGCTCCTAAAAGTACCGTACTACGGTTTGTTGGACACGCTGGCTGTTCCTGTTCTTTCCCAAAACGGTGTATGCCCGAATTGATGGCTGCTTTCCTGCACTCTGTCCATTTACTCAAAACTTCATCCATTCCACCGCATTCAAAAAGACGGCACTATGCCCCATGATTGGGAAACGCCGCCGAACAGAACGATGTGGCCTCCAAAATCTGCATACGAACAGGTCATGATCAAGTCTGCGTCTTGAGATCCCGATCAAAACCATACGTTCAAGCATCCGATGTGGGTGACTTCGGCGTTGGAATAAAGATACCATTCTTCATAAGACTCTTACTCTCAACCTCATGCGTGTTGTTCTCGGCGCAACTCAAAAACATCCGCAAACAGTTGATGGGCTCTGCCAAACTTGTGAGATTTGCCATGCTACACGACGTTCTTCTGGTGCGATTGAGTTCGTGCAACAAACGGAACTGCAAGATGTATTTGTACGGTTGACGGGCGACGTGCTTGATGTAGGATTATGCTGTATGCTGCACCACACATGGAAGCTGGAATGAAGGCTTTTGGAGTATGAAAGGGTGTTGTTTCGTATTATAGCCAGAAACGCATCGCCGAGATCGATAGCTGAGTCTTCCTGAGAGCCGGCGCCATGCGCCAAAAATTCATCTCTTTTCTGAACGAGACATGGCTTTTTTCAAGACAGCTTTCGAAAACATGAATAACTCTGACATGCATTTTGGTAATCAAGAATAAAGATCTTGTATATTAGAAGAGAAGAAACATCGAGACCAGGTACGATTTATATAGCCATCCACAGCCACGAGTTTTCAAAGGCGCATGGCCAAATGGCCAGAGCATTTCAGCGAGTCTCAACTCAAACATTCGGATATCGTATACTATGTAGAGGACGGAAGGATCTTTTGGTCGTGAAGTATGAGTCTGGTGGTACCGAAAAGCGGAGTCATAGGAGGGAGCTTTCGCAATTTGGCGGAGGACATGAGCAGGAGGAACTCAGGGTTTTGGAGTCATGTCTTCACTCTTGAGCTTTTTGAGAAAGGACAGAAAATTTTGGTGTGTTGGAAGGAAGAGAGAAGAGGCGGTTGCGAGATGCCTTTTATACCATACGCGGTGGCGGGCTGTTCAAAGTTGGATCGATGAGACGCTATGGATCTGAATAAGAGGCTTGCTCAAAAAGCTCGAATAACATGCCCCATATGGAACGTGGAAGATGTTCGAGAATGTAAAGTGATGGATTTATAACACCAGCAGGCAGAGCCATTTATCGGTTACGTCGTGCTTTTGGAAGAGGACATCGCGAAGCGCGAAAAGGATTTGGAACCATCCACTTGTCCGCGGCGTCTTTTTGAACAAAGAGAACAGGAAATTTTGAATGTTAGGATCGAGAAGGAGAGAGGGCCAAGAGGCGTCTTTTATATCACCCGCACTAGCGCACATCAAAATTTCCCAGAGCGATAGTTCATATATCATATTCGATGCTGGCATGATACTCATCCCATCCAAAACACAAGCACACAAACTTTTCGGTCCTGACCAAGGGTGCCATCTTCTCCAAGACATGGTCGGGGATCAAGCAACTCGTAGGGTATACGCGAAAAGATCAAAACGCCAAAACCGACAGTCCACATCTAGGGACAACACATCTAACCTTCCTCAGTATCCATCGTGTCGCGACCTCTGCCCCGGCCTCCACCGCGTCCTCCTCTTGATCCACCTCGTCCACCGCGTCCACCCCTGCTACCTCTTTGCTCATGGTAGTCTTTCATTTCTCTGACTGCGATCCTCTGCGCGTCACCAACGCGCTCCGCGTAGACCATCGCTTCGTCTTTGTTGATGGCCTCTTCTGGGATCTTCTTGCCGAGCGCATTCTCAATCCTTAGCCAGATCTCAAGATCGTACTGCGTGACGAACGATACCGCCTTACCCGACTTTCCCGCTCTTGCCGTACGACCCACACGATGGACGTAAGTCTGCGAGTCGCTTGGCAAGTCGAAGTTGACGACGAGGTCCACGGCGGGAATATCGAGACCACGGGCTGCAACGTCGGTGGCGACGAGGATGTCGCGGCTCTTTGACTTGAATTTGTTGAGGGCGCCGAGACGGGCGGACTGGCCTAGTTGACCGTGTAGTGGGATAGCGCCGAAGCCGAGGGTGCGGAGGAGGATAGAGATACGTTGGGTTTCGTTGACTGTGCGCGTGAAGATGATGGTGGGGTGGCCGATGTTGTCGTTGAGGAGGTGGATGAGGTAGAGGTCCTTCCACTTGAATGGGAGGAAGATGTAACGCTGGAGTAGGGTCGAGACGACTTGATGCGAAGAGCTGCTGATGCTCACACGGACTGGGTTTTGTAGGGCGGCGCGTTGAAGACTCTCGACCTTGGAGGACATGGTCGCAGAGAAGAGGTATGTGTGGCGTCCTTCCCGAGGGAGTACCTTCAGGATCTTGTCTAGTACGGGGCCGAAATCGAGGTCGAGCAAGCGATCGGCTTCGTCGAGAACCATGTACTTCAGATGCTTCAGACTGAAGCCCTTGGTGTTTTCCAGATCTACGCGGATGTGGTCAGTACAGATTTCACATATGGTTCGTATATGGGCGTGACTCACGATCAAGCAGACGTCCAGGCGTCGCTACTACGACGTGCGGTTTCTTGGACAGCGAGATGGCCTGTGGTACCATATCCATTCCTCCCACCAACGTCGCGCACTTGACGTTGATAATGCTACCCAAAGCATCCACCTGTTGTGCGATTTGGTATGCCAACTCTCGTGTCGGGGCCAGGATCAGACCAAACAGCGGTTGTGGCTTCTCGAGCAGCGACTGAAGGATAGGTAGGACGAATGCCGCCGTCTTTCCAGAACCCGTCTCGGCCAATCCGATAACATCTCTACCCTGAAGGGCGAGTGGTATAGCTTGTTCCTGGATAGGCGTCGGGTGTACGTATTTCAAGTTTTCGACTGCATCGCAGAGCTCTTCGCGCACGCCTAGATCGGCAAAGGTCTTCTTCGGTTCGTTCGCGGCGGGTTGCGCTTCTTCGCTCGTTGCGTCGGCGGTGGTAGAGGGCCTTGCTTGGTCTTCTAAACTGCTGTCGTCTACTACATCTTGTGCTTCTTCGGCATCCGTGGAGTCTCTCTCTTCGGCGTCATCGTCATCGCCGGACTCGGATTCTGGTGGTGGTGCAGGCTTCTTCTGGACTTTCTTCGCAGGTGCATTCGATGGTCGCACTTTCTTCGACGACGCACCGGCGGCGGTGGTCGCGTCTGCGTGGAGCTTTCTCTTCGTGACGCCAGGCATGTTGTGGTTGTGATTGTCGAGTCTGGAAAAGTTGTGCGACAGAATCATGGTACCGCGGTTCCCAACCAAAGAAACCGCGAAATCTTGGCGGACCCACCTAAAAGTTCGAAAGCCGGCGAGCTCTAGTTTGCGACTGCATGCGACGAACTCGTTCACTCAACAACACCACAACGCTCTCCTCTGGCTTACTCGAGTAGAGATCACGATCGCAGCGCAAGAATCATACGCTTAGTCATCTACAATACCCGTCAATACTTCAACTTGGTCAGAGACAACTGAGTTTTCGCAATGGCTCGTGGAAAAGGAACCGCGAGGAAGAAGCAGTCGGTGCGCGACAAGGAGCTTTCCAAGAAGCCGATAGCGGGAACACCGAAATCTATGGTCATTCGTATTGGCGCGCAGGAGTGAGTCTATTCATATCGAGATATATGCCAACATGATTGCTAACGAAATCTAGAGTAGGAAGATCTGTCTCAGACCTCGTAAACGATGTGCGCCACTGCCTGGAGCCCGATACCGCTATTCGGCTGAAGGAGCGAAGGGCGAATAAGCTGAAGGTAATGCATACATGATTTCCAGTATGACCTAAGCTAACAGCCTCAAAGGACTTCCTGGTCATGTGTGGACCGCTAGGTGTCAGCCATCTTCTCCTCTTCTCCCGCTCAGAAGTCGGCAACGTCAACCTCAGACTATGCCGCGTCCCCCGCGGACCTACCCTCCATTTCCGAGTCGAAAACTACAGTCTCTGCAAAGACATTCTCAAGTCCATGAGACGCCCACGAGCTGGCGCAAACGACTTCCTAGTCGCGCCTCTGCTTGTCATGAACAACTTCCTTACCAGCGATGCGGAAAGAGAACGACTCGGCGACAAGGCACCTCCTAAGCATTTGGAGAAGCTTGTGACAGACATGTTCCAGGGCCTGTTCCCGCCCATTCAACCGCACACTACGCCTCTACACTCGATCAAGCGCGTCCTCTTGCTCAACCGTGAGCCTCCCTCGGAAGAGAATGGCTCCGTTACAATCAGCCTGCGACATTACGCAATCACAACTAAGGTCACAGGCGTGCCGAAAGCCATCCGCAGGTTATACGCAGCTGAGAAGCTCATTGGCAGCAAGGAGAAGAAGAAGAGCGCACTGCCTAACCTGGGAAAGCTCGAGGTAAGCAGTAACTCCCCAAAACGCATATAGAACATCCACTAACTCCACCTACAGGACGTCGCAGACTACATGCTCGACCCCTCAGCCGCGGGCTACACATCCGCCTCGGACACCGAACAAGACACGGACGCCGAAGTCGAAGTCGCGCAACCCGTCCGCCAAAAAGTCCTCTCCCGCAAAGAAAAAGAAAAGCTAAAAGCCGGCGACGAATCCTCGCACGCCCGCGCCCGCGGCTCAAAACCCCGCGTCGAGAAGCGTGCTGTCAAGCTCGTCGAACTGGGCCCCCGCATGAAGCTGCGCCTGACAAAAGTCGAAGAGGACGTTTGCGGCGGCAAGATCATGTGGCATGAATACATTAAGAAGAGCAAGAAAGAGGAGCAGGAATTAGAGAAGAAGTGGACACAGAGGAATAAGGAGAAGGAGGAGAGGAGACGCGTTCAGAAGGAGAATGTGGAGAAGAAGCGCAAGGAGAGGGCTGCTGCTAGGGGGGAGACTGGCGAGGGCGAGGGAGAGGGCGAGGAGGACGAGGATGAGGAGATGGATGATGATCTTTTGGATGCGTATGATATGGATGACGATGTTTGGCAGGATGCTGCTGATGCTGGGGAGGAAGAAGATGAAGATGAGGATGAAGAAATGGAGGATGAGTGATGTGGTCTGATAGAAAAGTCTT
>Ga0265797_10007073_pt1 | contig 15528 bp, 11 predicted proteins | sample P2T30metagenome_FD_192433 | JGI IMG/M metagenome (GOLD analysis project Ga0265797, IMG submission 192433) | Plant litter microbial communities from East Loma Ridge, Irvine, California - P2 T30 | ecosystem: Environmental > Terrestrial > Plant litter > Unclassified | place: USA: California... | reverse complement strand
CGCTAAGAACCCACCGTTGTTGCCGCTGAGCACGCAGAAAAAATTTTTCTCTTAAAGGAAAACTTAGCCGAATCTGATATCATGGGAATATTGTGGGTATGCTTTGAGAGACTTTCAGAAAAAAAAATGGGGCACCCGCAAAGTTCAGGAACCCCATTTCAATATATCAGATTCCGGCTATTTTTCTAAAAGAGCCGCCGCAGCTTCGTCAACAAACCAGTGAAGTTCTCCCTTTACCGGTTCAATGATTTGCGAAGGAAATTTATCCAGATTTTTTTCACCTTCCAAAACACTTTTCAAAGTCTCCGCTTTACCTGAACCAACCGCCATAAATGCCACATATTTTGCAGCATTAACAATAGGTGCAGTTAACGTGATCCTATACATATCCTGTGCAGCAAGGAAAAAAGTACTTACCCAATGCTTTGCTTCGTGAATCACTTCTGTTCCCGGAAACAGGGACAAGGTATGCCCGTCGTCTCCCATGCCCAGCAATACAAAATCAAATGTAGTTTCTGAATTGCCGAAATACTGTTTCAGTACCTTTTCATATTCAACCACAGATTCTGCAGGCTCCATATCGGTACGCATTACATGGATATTTTCAGCAATTACAGGCACCTTGTTCAGCAATTCATCATAACACATTTTAGCGTTATTACGGTCGTCTTCAAAAGGTACAGCCCGTTCGTCACCCCAGAAAAAGTGTAACTTTTCCCAAGGTATTTTTTCTTTGTAAGGTGATGCAGCCAGCAGGTCGTATAATTTTTTCGGCGTACTACCTCCTGAAAGAACAAAAGTAAAACGGTCCTGCGTTTTTAATATTTCCTGAATACGATCGGTAATCCATGAGGCAAGTTCTTCACTTACCTGTCCCGAATCAGGCGCAATATGAATTTTCATTTTTCGTCAGTTCTGCGTGGGCAAATTGATCCAGGTACGTCCGTCGCGGGCGATCAGCGCATCTGCTTCATCAGGTCCCCATGAATCAGGTGAATAATTCGGAAAATCAACAGGCTGTCTGTTTTCCCAGGTTTCCAGGATCGGCATGATCACTTTCCAGGCTGCATCCACCTGGTCTCCACGCATAAACAGCGTTGCATCTCCTTCCATGACATCAAGAAGAAGTGTTTCATATGCTTCCGGAAGATGTTCACCGGCTACTGCATCATAATCAAAAGTCATGTCAACAGGATCCAGGTTCATCGTTTGTCCGGGACGTTTTGCCTGGAACCGGATGCTGATATCCATATTCGGCTGAATACTGATCGTAAGCCTGTTTGAGCGCCAGGTTTCAGCAGCTTCCGCAGGAAATGCATACTGAGGAGCCGGTTTGAACTGAATCGTAATGTGGGTATCCTTCTGGTTCAGGTATTTCCCTGTTCGTACATAAAAAGGAACACCTTCCCATCGCCAGTTGTCAATGTAAAATTTCGCTGCCGCAAAGGTGTCTATTTTAGAATTCGGATCAACACCTTCTTCTTCACGGTAACCGACTACTTTTTCGCCTTTTTTCCAGCCGCTGGAATACTGCCCCCGTACTGCAAAATCGTGTACCTGATCTTTTGTTATTTTACGGATCGCATTAAGCACATCTACTTTTTTATTTCTGATTTCATTGGCATCAAAGGAAACCGGCGGTTCCATGGCAACCATGCACATGATCTGTAGAATATGATTCTGAACCATATCCCGAAGCGCGCCGGAGCGTTCAAAATAACCACCTCTTCCTTCCAGACCAACGCTTTCGGCAGCTGTAATCTGTACATGATCGATATAATGGCGGTTCCACAAAGGCTCAAAAAGTGCATTGGCAAACCGCAGTGCCAGAATATTCTGAACGGTTTCCTTACCCAGGTAATGATCAATACGGAATATCTGCTCTTCGGTAAACATCCCGGCCAGTAACTCATTCAATTCATGCGCACTCTGCAGGTCATGTCCGAATGGCTTTTCAACCACGATACGCGTGCTGCTTTTGTCGGAGCAAATTTTAAGTGCACCCAGTTTCTGCGCAATGGATGGTACCAGCTGCGGAGCAACCGCCAGGTAAAAAATTACGTTCGGATGAACACCCCATTCCGCTTCCTTTTCCTTTACCAGATCAGTAATCAAATGATAAGCTTCCGCATTATCACCATCCATCTGAAGATAGGTAACATGTTGGGTAAATTCAGTCCAGTGACCGTTTTGTTTGTCTTTACGACGGGAGAATTTGGTCACACCATCCAGTAAATGAGCATGATATGCATCATCTGTATACGGACTCCGTCCGATACCGGCAATTTCAAATTGCTCCGGCATCCAGTTATCCAAAAACAGATTGTATAAAGCAGGTGTTAGTTTTCTGTAATTTAAGTCTCCGCTTCCTCCGAAAATAAAGAGTAAAGATGCTGGTGGACGTTTATTTATTTGCATAACTATTTAATTTAATTTTGACCCCACTCTGTATGAAAAGTACCCGGGATATCGATACGCTGATAGGTATGCGCTCCAAAATAATCACGCTGTGCCTGAATTAAATTGGTAGGCATGCGTTCCGAACGGAAAGCATCGAAGTAAGCAAGCGCTGACATAAAGCCTCCTGCCGGAACACCATTCTCAGCAGCCGATGAAACAACAGAACGCATCCCGCTTTCAACGGATTTAATAAGTCCGGCCACATCTTCGCTCAACAGAATATTAGACAGTTCCGGGTTTGCGCTGTATGCTTTTGAAAATGTTTCCAATAAGGTAGAACGGATAATACAGCCACCTCTCCATACGCTGACAACTTTTGGTAACGGAATATCCATTTTCAGGTCTTTTGATGCCTGAAATAACATGGCCAACCCCTGTGCATAACTCAGGATTGTTGCAAAAAACAGTGCATCATGCACCATTTTGACCAACTCTTCCTGCGAAACAGAAAGATCTGATATTAACTCGTCATAAATTGCTGCCGCCTGAACACGTTCATCTTTATAACCTGACAAAGTCCTCATTGCCACAGCTGTATCTATAACAGGAACAGCAACAGGCAATTCCATCGAATCCTGGGAAGTCCATTTACCGGTACCTTTTGAGCCTGCTTTGTCCGAAATTACATCAACCAGATGCGCATCTGTTTTATCGTCTTTCTGCAAGAAAATATCGGCTGTAATTTCAACCAGAAAAGATTGAAGCAAGCCTTCGTTCCAGGTTTTAAAAGTTTCGTGTAATTGCTGGTTGCTGAGTCCGCCACGCTTCAACAGCGCATAAGACTCGCTGATGAGCTGCATAATGGCGTATTCAATACCATTATGAACCATTTTCACATAATGGCCGGCACCACCTTTTCCCAGATAGTCAACACAGGGAACACCGCCTACTTTGGCAGCAATGGATTCCAGTATAGGTTTTATATGTGCATATGCTTCCTCATTTCCACCAGGCATCATGCTTGGGCCTGTACGTGCGCCCTGCTCACCGCCGGAAACACCCATTCCCATAAAGTTGATACCAGTTTCTTTAAGATATTCTACCCGGCGAAGTGTGTCCGTGTAGTGAGAATTACCGCCATCAATAACAACATCACCTTTTTCTAGCAAAGGTATCAGGGAAGTAATGACGTCATCAACAGGCTGACCAGCCGGAACAAGCATCATTAACTTTCGGGGAGTCTGTAACTGCCTTACCATATCTTCAAGTTCAGGTACGCCTTTGACGGTTGTACCAGCGGTAGCAGCAGCTTCCAAAGCAGCGTTTTTTGCCTCGTCTTTATCAAAACCGATAACAGAAAAGCCATGATCAGCCACGTTGAGTAACAGGTTCCTACCCATCACTCCGAGCCCGATCATTCCAAAATCGAATAAGTTATTAGACATAAATTATAGCTCTATAATATAAGAAGCTACAATATTAGGATTTTTCGAAAGGAATATACGCTCAAATAAATGTTTTAATACAAAATTATAGCATTCAGGATCATATTTTAAAATAAAGAAACGCCGCTATAAAGATTGTAACGGCGTTTGTATAGAATATGGGATTGCAATTTCTATGTTACCCTGGAATTAGTTGGCCTACTTTAATTTAACATCCAAGTAGACAGAATGACGCCCGTATGTTTCATAAAACGGTTTAAAAACGATATCGTCAATGGTGAACTGTAACTGGCTGGGATCACCTTTAATCGACTGGCTGATATCTGCCGCATTTAAAGTCACTTTACGCCATTCTTTTCGTGCTTCGGGTTCCTGAGCTGCCAGTAATATTGGCCCGTAAAAAAGGCTGGCTATGTTCTGCTGATCCATCACCGGATCCAGGTGAAACTGGAAAGGCATTTTGAGTTCGATCACATCGCCGTTTTTCCAGCTGCGGGCCAACTTCAGATAGCTGCCGGGTTTAGCCTCGAGTTGTTGTTCTTTACCATTGATTTTCACAATAAACCCTTTGGTTGCCCAGCCCGGCACACGTACATTGACATCAAATTTTCCGCTGCCTTTAATTGTCAGACGCGTATTGTCCTCTTTTGGGAAGTTCGTTGTCTGCTCCACAGATACCCCGCGCTCTGTCCACTCCAGCGTGGAAGGTATGAATAAATTGACATACAGCGCTTTGTTATCCTTACTTTTAAAATAGATTGAATTCTGCAGTTTGGTGCTGCTTTCTATTGCCGTACCATTGCAGCAGGTAAAACCCGTCATATTGGGGTTGCCAAATTGTTTTACGGAACCTGGCCTGAGCGGGACGTGATAGGTATTGGCAGGCGTTTTCTCCGCTACGGACGCCAGGATATGGTTATAAAGTGCACGTTCGTAATAATCCATATACTCTCCCCGCTGATCGAACAGGAATAAATCACTGGTCAGTTTTAGCATATTGTATGTACCGCAGGTTTCATTTTGCCCGCCTGATGAGAACCCGTTCTCATATAATGTTCCCGGCTGACCGATAAAACATTCTGCATTTGCCGGATTACGCGCTCCGGCAATTCCGCCGATGCTGTACATATAATCATTGACGGCCTTGTACCAGAAGTTATCGGCTACTTTATAATATTCCGGATTATTGGTCGCACGATATGTTTCGATACTACCCACCACCTGTGGTATATGTTGGTTGGCATGCAGCCCGCGGAAAAGATCAACATTTTTGGCCAGTCCATGTACATGGGCGGTATCACCAAAAAATACCCTGACATTATCAAATAATTGCGCTGTTTTTAGATATTCGGGTTTTCCTGTAATACGGTACAAACGGGCCATTGATTCATTCATTCCTCCGAATTCACCGGCAATGTAAGTGTTCCACATTTTGATAAGCGTATCGGTCGGCACCTTGCTCAGACGGGCATACACCCAGTCACCCATGCCGGAAGCAACAGTAAGAGCCTTTTTATTACCGCTCACTTCATAAACATCAATTAAACCGGCCAGGATTTTATGCAGCGTATAGTATGGCGCCCAAACCTGCGTTTTTTGCCCTCCGTATTTGGCACCTTTTTCCAGCATAATAAACTGATCTGGAGGATAAGCGCTGATAAATCCTGTACCCCAGTTCCAGTAATCGGTACGGATACCTGCTTCACTAAGATCTGAATCGTAATCCGGTTTTCCGGAACCAAACGGCACCTTCGTTGGGTCGGAAATATGCGCACCTCCCGCTTCTCTTACCTTGCCGGATAACTGTGACAAATCGTAGAGGGTATTTACCATGTAATCCATTTTTCCTGCAAAATTAGCCTGAAGAGCCTTGTCATATCCTGTACCGGCGTAGGCTTGCGCAATTGCTGTAAGGTAATGTCCTGTACCATGCCCTCTCAGCTTTGTATCCCGGCTGTCCCAAACACCCAAAGGCTTCGCCCCGTCCGGTTGTTTTTGCCCGAATGCATTGCGGAACATGTATAAAAAGGAATTAGGATCTGTCCTGGCCAGCGTAGTGATGAATTTATCGCGGTTTTCGGTAAATTTAGTTTCTTCACCATCCTGACCGGTTTTCAGAGATACCTGTTTCAACGCAAAAGCTACCAGTTTTGAACCTGGTGTATTTGTTTTTTTGGAATCCTTAATGGTTACAATGGCCTTTGGCTGAAAATCTGTTCCGGCAACACGGCCTGTAATGGTATATTGTCCGGGCTTGATAACAGCGGTATTGTCCGTAGCAGCGGGCCACACAACACGAACCTTTGGACCAGGCACATTATTCTTGTAAGTTCCTGCTACATAACTGGGTAATCGTGGCAGATTTCCAGTTTCTGTTTCTACTTCCACATCCGCTACCTGACTTAAATAAGTATTATAAAGCTGCGCTTCTGTAGGCGAAAACTGCGGCAGTACATCCTCACGCCCAGCCGTTGTATTCACTGTTCCTTCATTAAGTCCTCTCTGCGCATTCCGATAAATCCCGCTAATTTGTCTGTTACTCAACGGAACACGGTAAATACGAAAATCATGTACCAGGGCATTCAAATTAGGATTTCCCGGCAATATTGATTTTCCTATGTAAAGCAGTTTTTCTCCAGATTGCTGTCCGAAAACTTCTGTTAGCTCAAGTGAGATTGATTTATCTTCGCCCACAGGCTTGCCATCTACATAGGTAATCATGGATTTTGAAGGCACATCGATCACGATGGCCAAATAAACCCACTTATTCTCTTCGATAGCCGGAGCAACCGCACCTTTCTTACTACCTTTTTCAGCGGTTATCAAAGCCTGATAACCTTCCTGAGTTGCAGTGCCTACAGGAGCTGCAAAGAAGTGTTTGACAGCATCCCGTCCAAAATCAAAAAAATGCTGACCGGGTTGTTTCGACCTCAGGAGAACCCATCCGGATATACTGAGTGATTCCAGATCGGTTAACGCTTCTCCCGGAATCGTAACAAAAGCATTACTTTCTCCGGACAGAGATAAAACTTTTCCAAACCGATTGTCATTGACAAACCTGGCTTCTCCGCCCTGCATTTTGCCGTGCAGATTATTACGGGACCAGTCTTTCAGGTCTCCGTCGAACCGGTATCGGGCCACCATTCCCGTTTCACCGATACCATCTAGGATCTGGTCACCGCTTTGTCCTTTGGCGGTATGGACACTTTGAATTAAAACTGCTGCAAGCATCAGGACACGCAGGAGTACTTTGTACTTTTTCATATTTTATTAAAAAGTTATATACCTGTTTCTCAGAATCATAGTTTTCTATATTAAATACAGAAACAGGCAGGAGTGGAGTAAGGGGTTTGGAACAAAATAATTATTAATAAAACTATGAAGATTGTAGCCGCTTCTGTTAGCCTATTTTAGCTATTATTCAAATGATATTAACAAGTATTTTGTTTGGGAACTTAACACAGGGGTTGTAGTTACCACGAGCATCCAAATTAACCTGATGACAATGCTGATTTGGAGAAAGATTTGAAAGTGACTTCAAAATTTAGACAGGAGATTATTTTATGAGTTCTTAAAGTAAATGCTGATAAAATAGGAAATCTATCCGACGCTTATAAAAAATATATGCTATCGAAAATTATGATAAGATGATAAAATGACATCTTAACTATATTTTTGGGATACTTTATGAATGCAAAAACCCTGTTTAATTGATTAAACAGGGTCTGATAAAAAAATGTGGAGAATATGGGATTCGAACCCATGACCTCTTGCATGCCATGCAAGCACTCTAGCCAACTGAGCTAATCCCCCATTTTGAAGTCAGAATTTCTTCTGCTCCTGTGGTTTTTCAGAAGGAGTGCAAAGATGAAGCGGAGAAACTTTATAAACAAGCGTAAACACTAAATTTTTAATTTTATGCACTGGGAGAGATAATATGACCCATAAAAAAAACGGAGTTCCATCCTACGAAACTCCGTTACTTAATCTATCTTGTTATATTTTCAGCTTCGGTTTCCACCGCCAAAAGCCTTCGAAAGTGCCCAGATTACAACAGCGATAATTCCTACAACCAAAATAACGCCGGTCCACACGCCACCTTTGAAAATGCCGCCGGCAAGTTCACAGCTTGTAAGACTGAATGCAAAAAAGAAAATGAAAATATAGGTGAGGAACGCTTTCATGATAAGAACGATTTTAGTTAATAAAAGAATTTAACCTTTACTTAAAACAATCATTCCAATTATGGAATTACCCAACCTAAGCGGAAATGTAAAGATCTTTGGGAATTAATTTCTGCTGGTCGTTCTTAAGAAGCAGTTCAAAAAGCTTAACCGTCGCCGCTGCGTCTCCATGTGCACGGTGTCGGTTTTCCACCAGTATTTCCAGACTTTCACAGAGGTTGCCCAGGCTGTATGACTTATAACCCGGAAATATTTTCCTGCTTAATTGAACTGTGCACAATGTATCCCGCTGATAATACTCTTCCATTGCGCCGAATTCCCTTTTTATAAAGCCATAATCAAATTTGGCGTTGTGCGCAACAAACCAGGCATCCTTGGTCAATGCCCGGACAGAATCCTGAATATCATAAAAAGTGGGCGAATCCTGAACCATTGCATTATCAATTCCGGTAAGACGGGTAATGAACGGAGGAATGTAAATTCCGGGGTTTACAAGGGAATGAAAAAAATCAACAATTTGATTACCGTCATGACGAAAAACAGCTATTTCCGTAATACGCGCATTTCCTCCGCCTCCGGTTGTCTCAATATCAACAATGGCGTACATTAATTTTCTAATATCATTTTAAATGATAAATATTTTATTGAAAGTTAAGCTTTGATTTAAAAGGATATACAAAAAAACAAAAAAATCCCCGCCTTAGCGAGGATTTCACATAAATATTGGAAGGCACTACGTATGTTTTTAATGATCAGTTCATCTGAAACATAATCGGCAGGGTAAAGCGGACCCTGACAGGTACCCCTGCCTGTTTTCCGGGTTTCCAGTCAGGCATTAATTTTACAACCCGAATCGCCTCTTCATCACATCCAAAGCCAATTCCCTTTATGGACTTTACATTTTCTATCTTACCGTCGGAGCCTACTGTGAATTCAAGAAAAACCCTGCCTTGTATGTTTGCTTTAATTGCTTCAGAAGGATATCTCAAATGTTTCTGTAAAAATGCACCCATTGCTGCATTGCCTCCCGCATATTCCGGCTTCTGGTCAACGGCAACATATTCTTTTTCCTTTTCCGGCAAAACTTCCGCTGCAATACTGTTACCCGAAACATTTCCGGCAACCGGTGCCGAAATAATATCGACATCGACCAGCCCGTCCTGCGTTTCCTGACCTGGTTTGGCAGCTTCCAGTTCCTCCGTTAAAGGAGGTGTATATTCAACATCTACATTGTCATCCGGAACCACCGTTGGAACCAGGCTCTTCACTGTTTTTTCAACAGGTTTTGGTTCTTCCTTCACAGGAGGCGGGAGCGGCTTAACATCCGGCCGAATTTCCGCATCTGTAAACTCAACTACATAAGCAATGTCTTCCGGCTTTGCATCCGGAACCAATGTGGCGTACAAATTCGGCAGTAAAACCATTCCTAAAAACAAGGTAACACCCAGTAAAACAGACCGCTGCATGGTTTTCCCATACCCTTTTCTTAGTGCATAAGCGCCGTAAAGCTTGTTACGGCCTTCAAAAACGATGTCATCTAGTGATTTTCCCATGGCTAACAGATGTTTATGATCAACACTCAAATTAAGGAGAGTCTGCGAGTCAGCGGTTTCAACGATACCGTCAAAAGCCTGCTCAAACGATTTCCCGTCCCAAAGCCGTTCTTCTGCCTCACAAGCCAAATGATCCAGAATTTCCGGAAGTAATTCAGGATTCAGCTTATTGGCAAGCAAATATGTGCTTAACTGTTCGATACGATTTTGTTGAAGGCGTTTCATTGGATCTTCTGTTTAGAAATTAGCCATGATATTCTTATTCTGTCGCTAAACTTCTGGGTGCCAGTAACAATCTTACTGCATCGATAAAACGCTCAAGATCATTGGTTTTGTTACGCGCTGCTTCATTTCCTGGCGTTGTCAGTGAGTAATATTTTCTTAATCTGCCATCTACCTCCACCGACTCGGTAAGTAAAAGTCCCTCCTGTTCCAGCTTGTGCAGTACGGGATAAAGGGCTCCAAAAGTAAGTGCAATCGCACCGCCGGTCCTTTCTTTTACTTCCTGAGTGATTTCATAACCATACATACGGTCATGTTCTGCCAGTAAATTCAGTACGATTGTTTTTAACGTACCCCTCACATATTCGTTACTTGTTGCGTTGTTCTCCATAAATTTTTAATTTCTTAACAAATATATATAAGTTTTTTATATATACAATACAAAAGTAAAATATTTATCCTGTTCTTCTATCGTATGTATGAAATTATTCTTCGGCAAGCGGTATGGAGCGGTTAATTCTTTCCTCCAGGGAGATAAAAGTTTCTGTTCTTTGTATACCATTTACTTTTTGTATCTTATCATGCAGGATTTCTCTCAGATGGCCGGTGTCCCGGCAAACTATCTTGATAAAAATACTGTAAATACCCGTTGTATAATGAATGTTTACCACTTCCGGAATATTCTCAAGCTCGGTAGCAACCTGCTCGTAGAGCGAGCTTTTATCCAGATATATACCCAGGAAAGCACTAATATCCCATCCCAGCTTGGCAGGGTCTATGACAAGCTGGGAGCCTTTTACAATTCCCATCTGTTCAAGTTTTTTCATGCGCACATGTACTGTACCGCCGGACACAAAAACCCTTTTGCCAATTTCCGTATAGGGCAAAGCCGCATTTTCTATGAGCAGGGAAAGAATCCTGAGATCCGTATTATCAATATCTGAATATTTTAGCATTTATCTTTATATCGTTAGGTTTTTCGCAACATTATGATACAATTTATGAAAAAATGATAAATTTTACGAAATTTTTATGAAAATATTTTATATTTAAATTCTTTCGGATTAGTTTTGCAGAGTCAATTTAAGGTTTAGTTGTTTAAAAGCAACGAATTGGCAGAATATCACATTGTAGGGTGATGAAACTGGCAGCCATGCCCTCCTGTCTCGGGGGTGGTGAATAAGGGATAAACGCGGTGTAATGCCGACGCAAGTCGACTGGGGTGGACCACCAAATCAGTATTTGTACCGTAGCTAACCGCACCGTGGGTGGTTCGAATCCCCCTCCTACAGCAAAAAAAACTTGACAAGCGAATATTTTCGTAGTAGTTTTATTTGGTTTTTAGTTTGTTGATGAAGTGTAATTTGACACGCGGGTTCATTTTGAAACCTGCGTGTTTTTCTTTTCAGGACCTAATACACTGAAATATTGTTATTTACTATTGTAATATTTTCAAATTTTTATCTGGAAAAATTACAAGATCTGCACATCAGAAATAGCCCGAAAATTCTTTCAGAGGCATTAACCGTTATGACTGGGCCGGATTAGCCGGAAAAAAATAATAAATAAATCTCCCTTTCTGTTAAAATCACCAACAGCCTCTTAATTTTGTGCATCAATTAGATAACCGGCAGCAGGTTATCGGCTTAATTTACTACATGAAGAAAATTCGTAATTTTTGTATCATCGCCCATATCGATCATGGGAAAAGCACACTGGCCGACCGTTTATTAGAATTTACCAAAACGGTTACCCAGCGCGAAATGCAGGCTCAGCTTCTGGACAATATGGATCTTGAACGCGAACGTGGGATCACGATCAAAAGCCACGCCATCCAAATGAATTACCTCTATAAAGGAGAAGAATATATATTGAACCTGATAGATACACCGGGACACGTCGATTTTTCTTACGAAGTTTCCCGTTCTATCGCTGCATGTGAAGGTGCTCTGCTTCTGGTAGATGCGTCGCAGGGTACAGAAGCCCAAACCATTTCCAATCTGTATCTGGCGATTAACCATGATCTGGTTATTATTCCAGTCTTAAATAAAATTGACCTTCCTGGTGCCAGGCCGGAAGAGATCAAAGATGAAATGGTCGATCTGCTGGATTGCAAAAGAGAAGACATTATTCCCGCCAGCGGAAAAGAAGGCATTGGGATTGAAGAAATCCTGAATGCAATTATTGAACGCATACCTGCACCCGTTGGTGATCCTGAAGCTCCGTTGCAGGCACTTATCTTCGACTCGGTTTTCAATTCTTACCGTGGGATTGAAGTAATTTTCCGCGTTAAAAACGGAAGTATTAAAAAAGGTGACCGTGTAAAATTCATGGCTACCGGAAAGGAATATAATGCAGATGAAATCGGAACACTCGGACTGGTCCAGATACCAAAACAGGTTGTGGAATGCGGCGATGTTGGTTATTTAATATCAGGTATTAAAGTTGCCAAGGAAGTAAAAGTCGGTGATACCTTTACCCATTTACACCGCCCTGCCAGTGAAGGAATTGTAGGATTCTCGGAAGTAAAACCAATGGTATTTGCCGGTATTTACCCGGTTGATACCACTGAATTTGAAGAACTGCGTGAGGCAATGGAGAAACTTCAGCTGAATGACGCAGCACTTGTCTGGGAGCCGGAAACATCTGCCGCACTTGGGTTTGGCTTTCGCTGCGGTTTCCTGGGCATGCTTCATATGGAGATCGTACAGGAAAGGCTCGAAAGAGAATTTAACATGACAGTGATCACCACTGTTCCTTCCGTTCAGTTCAGGATTCTGAATACAAAGGGCAAATTGCTCAACATCAGCGCCCCTTCCGAAATGCCCGATGCCACTACCATCGAAACAATAGAAGAACCGTTCATTAATGCGCAGATCATCACCAAGGCTGATTATATCGGCCCGATCCTGAATCTTTGTATGGACAAACGAGGTATCCTGAAAAACCAGGTCTACCTCACTGCTGACCGGGTAGAGTTACAGTTTAAAATGCCGCTTGCGGAAGTTGTTTTTGATTTCTTTGATAAACTAAAAACAATTTCAAGAGGATACGCTTCTCTGGATTATGAACTTGCCGGCTATCAGGAATCAGATATGGTGAAACTGGATGTTATGCTAAACGGAGAACCCGTAGATGCACTTTCAGCCATTGTTCACCGCTCGAAATCATACGAATGGGGTAAAAAGCTTTGTGAAAAACTGCGTGAGCTGATCCCACGCCAAATGTTTGAAATTGCGATTCAGGCAGCGATCGGACAAAAGATTATTGCCCGTGAAACTGTAAAGGCAATGCGCAAGGATGTACTTGCAAAATGCTATGGCGGTGATATCTCCCGTAAGCGGAAATTACTTGAAAAGCAGAAGAAAGGTAAGAAACGGATGAGACAGGTTGGAAACGTGGAAATCCCGCAGGAAGCATTTATGGCAGTATTGAAGATTAATTAATCGTTTTTATCTGATCATTAACGGTAATTGCCTGTTTTACAAAACATTTTAGATTGTTGAGGTATCCGATCACTGGTGTTTGAATATCAATGACAGTCCCCGATTTTAGAATTAATACCAAAAGGAAGTGCTAAATTAGCCTTTTGTTGTAATTTTGACTGAAATACAATTTTTGACCAAGAAACTAAAATACCTTAATAAGCGATATGGCAGAAGTAATCCGTATGCCCAAGATGAGCGACACCATGGAAGAAGGTGTTATCGCAGAATGGCACAAAAAAGTAGGTGATAAAATCAAATCCGGAGAAATTATAGCGGAAGTCGAAACGGACAAAGCTACGATGGATCTTGAGTCTTATTATGACGGTACGCTTCTATACATAGGTGTACAAAAAGGTGATGCCGTGCCTATTGATGGTATTATGGCAGTAGTAGGTAACGAAGGAGAAGATTATCAATCGTTATTGGAAGGCGGCAGTGAAAACGGAGCTCCAAAAGAGGCTGCGCCTGCAAAAGAAGAGGAGAAACCAGCTGCACCTGCAATTGAAACGGCAACGCCTGAGAAACCTGCAACGACGCCTGCACCTGCAAAATCTACTGAGAAAATAAATGCCGCTGTTGTCCGCATGCCAAAAATGAGCGATACAATGGAAGAGGGAACACTTGTTTCCTGGCAGAAAAAGGTTGGTGATAAAGTAAAATCCGGTGATATAATTGCAGAAGTGGAAACCGATAAGGCAACCATGGAACTGGAAGCTTATGAAGACGGAACTTTACTTTACATCGGCATAAAGGAAGGCGAATCTGTTCCTGTAGATGGTATTATTGCGGTTATTGGCGAAGAAGGTGCAAATGTAGACGGATTGCTTGCCCGTGAAAACGGAGAAGATGAACCTGAAAGCGCACCGGCTGAAGAGGCATCTAAACAAGAACCGGCTGCGGAAGAAAAATCTGTATCGGTAGCTGATTCCGGCGATCGTATCAAAGCATCACCGCTTGCCAAACGCCTTGCTGACGAAAAAGGAATAAACCTGAGCCAGGTTGAAGGAAGCGGAGACAACGGCCGTATCGTAAAACGCGATGTGGACGAATTCAAACCTGCTGTCAAAACCGAAGAAGCACCAAAAGCAGCACCGGCTCCGGTGGCAGAATCAAAAACACCTGCTCCATCGGCACCTGCAAGTTCAGCGCCTGCAACCGGCGACTTTACTGACACGCCTGTTTCGCAAATGCGTAAAACCATTGCAAGACGCCTGAGTGATAGCTTGTTTACTGCACCGCATTTCTATGTAACTATGGAAATCGTAATGGACAAAGCCATGGCACTTCGCCCTCAGCTGAATGAAGTGAGCCCTGCAAAGATTTCCTTTAATGATATGGTTATCAAAGCATGTGCTGTTGCATTGAAACAACATCCTGCTGTAAACTCTGCCTGGTTAGGAGACAAAATCAGAAGGTACAATTATGTAAACATAGGTGTCGCTGTTGCGGTGGACGAAGGTCTTCTGGTTCCTGTAATCCGTGATGCCGATAAGAAAACACTTTCTGCCATTTCTGGTGAAGTGAAAGATCTTGCCGGAAAAGCAAAAGACAAGAAACTGCAGCCGAAAGACTGGGAAGGAAATACTTTCTCAATCTCAAACCTGGGTATGTTTGGCGTAGATGAATTTACAGCGATTATCAACCCGCCGGATTCATGTATTCTTGCTATTGGCGGTATTAAAAAGGTAGCTGCTTTCAAAGAAGACGGAACGGTCTATCCAACCAACATCATGAAGGTTACGATCTCTGCTGATCACCGTGTAGTGGACGGAGCACTGGCTGCTGCTTTCCTGAATACGGTTAAAAAATTATTGGAAGAGCCAATGAGCATGTTGGTTTAATCAGCTGTTCAATTTTATAAAATGTACAAAGTGTCAGGTTTTACAACCTGGCACTTTTGTTTTAAGTACTGTTTTGAGATTCGCTTTTTTGTCTTCAATAAATTATGATTGAAATACGCCCCTTCACTGATAGTTTTCAGGATCAGCTGGTTAAGTTAATTTTAGATATACAGCAACTTGAATTTAACGTTCCGATTACTGCTGCTGACCAGCCGGATCTGTTTATGATCGATGATTTTTACCGTAAAAATGGCGGAGAATTCTGGGTGGCGGTTTCGGATGAAAAAGTGGTGGGAAGTATTGCGCTGATCAAGATCGGTAATCGTTCCGGTGTAATCCGCAAAATGTTTGTGGCAAAAGAGTTTCGCGGAAAAGATTTTGGCATTGCCCAAAAC
>Ga0265797_10007072_pt1 | contig 15531 bp, 8 predicted proteins | sample P2T30metagenome_FD_192433 | JGI IMG/M metagenome (GOLD analysis project Ga0265797, IMG submission 192433) | Plant litter microbial communities from East Loma Ridge, Irvine, California - P2 T30 | ecosystem: Environmental > Terrestrial > Plant litter > Unclassified | place: USA: California... | reverse complement strand
GATCCTTTAATCCTGAACACATAACGACCCGGAGGAAGTTTTGAAAAAGATATTTTTCTATCCTTCTGTAATGTAAACCATTGCGGATCAAGGCCTTTCATCTGATATTTATAACTATTCATCTCTGGGATAACGTAGCTGAGCGCAGCCACATCAAAACTTAGACTGGAACGGTCATAAGGAAGCCTGATCCATCCTGTATAAATGGGTGATGCTGTGAGCGGAGAGTCCTTGTCGCGCATATTAAGCTCCTGATTGTTAGCCTGAATTCCGGTAATATACACCGGAGGCACATACCTGTTTTTGACAAATGACGCAGGTTTAAAACTGATAAGACCTGCCACAGTACCGAAAAATAGCGTTCCGTCGCCCCCTTTGAATGACGAATTGTAATTGAACTGTGAACTTGGCAAACCGTTGGATTCATTGTAATTCGTAAATTTTCCGGTTTTCGAATCCAGCATCGACAAGCCTCTGGAAGTTGAAATCCAGAAATTTCCCAGGTCATCTTCCAGCACACGAAAAACCTGATTATCAGGCAATCCGTCTTCAATACGGTAGTTTTTGAATTTTTCGGTTACCGGATTATATCTGGATAAACCATGCTCCGTGCAAAACCATAAATTTTCGTCCTTACTCTGGTAAAGGCTGTTAATGTAGTTGTCCGGTAATCCATCCGCCTTGCCTGCTTTGTATTGTATCCTGCCTTTCCTATTGGTTTTAGGGTTAAAATAAAAAATTCCGCCTCCGTAACTTGCCACCCATAGCGTTCCTTGCCGGTCCTGATGAATGCTCTGGACCTGCGCATCAAAAAACGCCATACGGGTAAAATCATCAGAACCTCTGTTGTATTTGTACAATCCCGACCATGTACCGACCAGGATTTCCGATTCCCTGGTTTTGTATAAGGTTACAATGAAATTACTGCCAAATGAATTTCGCGAACTTGTATTGTAATGCCGGACAACCTTTTGGGTTTTCAGGTCCATCACATCCAGGCCATGCTCGTAGGTCCCTATCCATAATTTATCTCCATCCGCAACCAATCCGTGAAGGTTCCGGTAGGCAATACTTCCCTTTTTCCCATCCGGTAAAAATGATTTAAAATGTCCTGTTTTAAGATCCAGTTGATTAAGACCCGCGTCCTCTGTTCCGATCCAGAGCTTTCCGTACTGATCTTTACAAATTTCATGAATTAAATTTCCACTGATACTGTTGCCCGGCTGCGGGAAATATTTTTTAAAACGGTTGAATTCAGAGGAAGTATAATTCAAACCGCCAAACTGGGTGCTGACCCAGATTCCTCCTTCCCGGTCTTTAAAAATACCATTAATGATGTTGTCCGTAATAGAATATGCATCATATTTTTGTTTGGTAATGTGGTTCATTTTCTTCCTTTTCAGGTCTAAAATGAACAGACCGGATTCTGATCCAAGCCAGTATTCCCCACCTCCGTTATCAAAAATGGTATGAATGTGAATGTCATCTTTCTGTCCCGTCTGACCAGAGAGATCAGCGATCGTACCCTTTGTATAATCAAATAGTAAAACACGTTTCATATTCCCGATCAGCAGGGCCGAATCAGAAACGGATTGCATAACCATGTTGGTAAAAACTTCATTACCACCCACCAGCCCGGAAATATCATATTTCCGGAATTGTCCTGTTTCGGGATTGTAACGCCTGATGACCCCGTTGCTGCTTGCCGCCCAAACCTTACCATTGTGTGAAACGTGAATAGAAATCGTATTATCAACCTTTGGATATGATTTGACTTTACCGGTCTTACTATCAAACCGATAAAGCTGATATGCGGAAATAAACCATATTCCTCCATCATAATCACCGCGGATCATTCGCACTTCACCCGGCGGGATCAGTTTGAATGGTGTAAAGCGGTCCAAAACGGGATTATAGATGTAAATACCCTTATGTGTTCCTATCCAGAGTTTTTCACTTCTGTCTTCGTAAAGGGAAAAAACGGAATTACTGCCCAGACTGGTAGAATCTCCCTGTTTGCTGGTAAAAACCTTGAAAGTATTGCCGTCAAACCTGTTTAATCCATTGCGGCTGGCCACCCAGATAAACCCTTTTTTATCCTGAATAATATCACCGGTAGCGTTGCCCGACAGCCCGTCGGAAACCTGATAGCTTTTGAAATAATAAGTTCCCTGCTGACCCATACAGGCCAGATAAAAAAACAAGCAGCAAATGGTTGTAAACAGATTTTTCACGGAAGTTTTGAATCACGATCCGGATAGCATCAGACCGGTTTTCTCTAAATTTTGTTCTAAATATATCCAGTAAAATCATCGATGATTAATAAAATTAAATGTTGAGACATTTTGATCTAAAATTGAGACTCACAGATCATTCTATTAATCTGCAAAGCGAGAACTTCGTGGCACTTTAAATTAATCCAATAAATTAACCAGATAGTAACAAGCTGAACTAAACAAATCGCTTAAAAAACAATGTTAATGGAAAATAATTTTAATAATTTACCACAAACTGCTGAGAAACCAAAGCTTTCTTCATGGACTGCGAAAACAGTCATGGCTATGCTTTTCAGTATGTTCTTTGTGATGACCTCCGTGGCGCAGACCACAATTTCCGGTAAAGTATCCGATAGCCAGGGCGCGGTGCCTGGTGCGTCGGTTGTAGAGAAAGGTACCAGCAACGGAACCACTACAGATACAGAAGGTAAATTCACACTACAGCTTTCAGCCGGCGCAAAAACACTTACGGTTTCCAGCGTAGGCTACGTGGCCCAGGACGTGGATGTAACGGACAAGTCTTCGGTACAGATCACACTTATGGAAGATCAGAAAACACTGAGTGAAGTTGTTGTAATCGGTTACGGCTCTTTGAATAAAAGGGAAGTTTCGAGTGCAATTACCCACTTGTCGTCCAAAGATCTTTTGCGTGTGGGCAGTAACAACCCGCTGATGGCCATTCAGGGTAAGGTAGCAGGACTTTCGGTTACCAATACTTCCAGTGCAGATCCGAACTCCACACCAAGCATTCAGCTGAGAGGTGCATCTTCACGCAGTGCAGGTCTGGGACCTTTGTTTGTCGTGAACGGAATTCCGGGTGGAAATATTGACAACATTAACCAGAACGAGATTGAATCGATTGACGTACTGAAAGGCGGTGCTGCTTCGGCAATCTACGGTACCAGAGGAAGTAACGGGGTTATCGTGATCACTACGAAAAAAGGTTCTACAGAATCACGTTTGTTTTATGATGGTTATACAACCTTCGACTACCCTACCAATAAATTGTCAGTTCTTTCAAAAGAACAGTTCCTGGCAAACAAACGTGGCGTGGATTTCGGCGGAAATACCGACTGGATGAAGGAAGTAAGCCGTACGCCTGCTTTCTCACACAAACATACCTTACAGTTTTCAGGTGGAAATGGCAAAACGAACTACTTTACTTCTGTGGATTACCGGGATGCAAACGGGATTGACCTGCGCTCAGCTAAACAAGAATATGGCGGACGGGTGAACATCAATCATACGACTGCAAATAACCTTTTTGCACTTACATTCAGTGCGGCACCGCGTTATGCCAAAACAAGCGGAGCTGATTACAGCGGGTTTAATTATGCGCTGACATTGAACCCGACGGTTTCAGTAAGAGACACTGCCGGCAGATATAACTACATCAATTCAGGTTTCTTTGCCAACAACCCGGTTGAACGTGCCAAAAGCGTTCTTCAGGATCAGGAGCTCAAATATCTGGACTTTAACGGATCGGCCAAATGGAACATCCTGGAAAACCTGAACACTACGGTTACTTTTGGTGAAGTGAGTTCAACATTCCGGAATATGAATTTTACGCCTTCTAACATTACTACAGTGACCAATGGTAACGGGCGCAATACAGCATCTCAGTCACTGGATGAAAATGATCAGAAAAGTCTGGAATGGCTGGGAAATTACTTCCTGGATATGGACAAACATTCGATCAAATTACTGGCAGGTTATTCGTTTCAGCAGTTTACTTCCTCTGGTTTTAGCGCGTCCAACGAAAAATTCCCTTCCAATGTACTTACGTATAATAACCTGGGAACTGGCTTGTGGAACCTGGAAAAAGGAATTAACGGTGTAGGTTCTTATAAAAACAGCTCGAAACTGATTGCCTTTTTCGGACGGGTTAACTACGATTTTGATCAGAAATATTACTTTTCTGCCAGCCTTCGCCGTGAGGGATCTTCCAAATTCGGTTATGACAACAAGTGGGGTTATTTCCCTGCTGCATCTTTTGCATGGCGTGCCACACAGGAAAATTTCCTGAAAGGTTTTACCTGGCTGAACGAGCTGAAGTTACGTGCAGATTATGGTGAAACGGGTAACCAGGATTTTGGAAACTACCTGTCGCTGGATACGTATGGTGGTTACGGTTACTACCAGTACAATGGAAGTTCTTACCAGGTTTGGGGCCCAAGCCAGAACACGAACTACGATCTTCGCTGGGAAAAGGCTGTCAACTTCAATGCCGGACTGGACTTCGAATTGTTTAATAATGTAGTAACGGGTAGCCTGAACTACTATGTACGTACAAACAAGGATTTGCTTGGTTCTTACAATGTATCCAACCCGCCAAACATCCAGGGCTCGACGTTTGCCAACGTAGGAACCATGCGCAATACCGGTTGGGAATTACAGGTAAATGCGACGGTTGTAAACAAAAATGATTTCAGCTACAATGTTGGCCTGACCGGCGCTTATAACAACAACAAATTTGTTTCGTTCTCAAATGATCTGTTTAAAGGTCAGACTTACATTGACGTCGTTGGTTTCCCTGCACCGGGAAGTCCGGGTAACTTACAGCGTTTACAGGAAAACAAACGTATCGGTAGCTTTTATGCGCTTAAATCTGCTGGTGTAAATGAAAACGGCGCACTGTTGGTATACAACAAAAACGGCGATATCGTACCTGCTAACCAGACCAACAACGACGACAAGCAATTCGTAGGAAATGGTCTTCCTAAGTTTACTATGGGTCTTTCCAATAACTTTAAATACAAGAATTGGGATTTAAGCGTGTTCCTGCGCAGTGCTTTTGGCTACAAACTGTTTAATACGTATGCTTTCTACCTGGGCACACCGGCTACACAGGAAAATGCGAATGTGCTTACCTCCGCCTTTGACGGCAGTAAATATTCGAAGCTGACCAGCCCGACAACCTATTCCTCGCTGTCGGATTACTTCCTGGAACCGGGAGGATTTGTAAAGATTGACAATGTAACACTGAGCTACACGCAGCCGCTGAAAACAAAGTTCATGCAATCGGCACGCGTTTATGTAACGACCAGAAACCTGGCCACATTTACCAAATATACAGGTGGAGACCCTGATCTGGTACAGGTGAACGGACTATATCCGGGCGTTAACAATTCGCTCAACTATTACCCGTCGACCACACAGCTTCTGCTTGGTTTACAGCTCACTTTTTAATACCGGAAATTATCAATTGTTAAAATGAAAACTACTCAGATTTCAAAATATATAAAGAGGTTTGCGGCTTGTGCACTGCTTTCAGTGACGGCAGGCTGTACCAACCTGGACGAAGTATTATACGACCGCATCACTTCCGAAAACTTTTTACAAACCCGGGATGATGTAACGCGGGATTTCCTGCGGGCCTTCGAACACAGCTACTGGAGTATTCAGGGCGGAAGCACATTTATGCTGCAGGAAAACAGTTCCGACGAAATGATGACCATCAACCGTCAGGGTGACTGGTTTGACGGCGGCCAGTTTCAGCGTGTGCATTACCACACCTGGACGCCGCAGGACGGTTTCACAACGGATCCATGGAACGCACTTTATGGCGGTGTGACTCTGGCGACTAACTCGCTGGAAGATTTGGAAGGGATCACTGATCCTGCAAAATTCGAGATGACGCGTGCGGAACTGGACGGTATGATCGCCGAACTGAAAGTACTCCGTGCGTGGCTGAACATCCGTCTGCTGGATTTTTACCGTAACATTGTGATCGTTACAAAGGTTAAAGGACAAACAACGGGAGGACCGCAGGTTACACCGCAGGAAGCATTTAACCACATTGAGCAGGAATTGAAAGACGCGCTTCCGAAATTGTCTACCAACACAACATTGGGTGACAATGTAGTAGGACGCTGGACACAGGGTGGCGCAGCATCCCTTTTGGTTCGTCTTTATCTGAATGCAAAAGTATACACCGGTACGGACCGTTTTGCCGATTGCGCTAAAATGGCTCAGGAGATCATCGATGGAAAATACGGCACATATGCACTGGAAAGCCGCTGGGATGCCCCCTTTGATTACACGAATCCGACTTCCAAAGAAACTATTTTTGGTTTCCCGGGCAGCTTTGCACAAACGCACTGGCAATACGACGGTGGCATGTATTTCTGGATGCTGCCAAACCTGGCGCCAAGCTACTTTGGATTCACCGATTTTGGAAACGCTAACCCTAAATATGCCTTGCAGCCAGGCCGCGATGTTGACAGCGTAGAATACAGCTTTACAATGGGTAAGCCTTTTGTCAAATTCCAGAAGTACAGCGATGACCTGCGTTTGAAAAAATATAAAAACCTGGGTAACAGCAAACGTGAGGGAATGTTCCTGTATGGCTATTTACCTTACACAAATGCACAGGGCAAAGCCGATACTGTCAGAGGTTTCAAGGGACCTTACGCGCTCTTCTTACGTGATCAGGTAGGTAAATTCCTGGATGCAAAACCGGGCACCAAAATTGCTGACAAAGTCTCCAACATGAACAATGGAGATAATAACTCAGGTTTATATCCGGTGAAATATCCATACTACCCAAGCACTGATCCGAACAAAATCTCTTCGGCTTATGCAGAAGTACGATATGCCGAGATCTATTATTCTCTGGCTGAATGTAAATACCGTGCTGGCGACAAAGCGGCGGCTGCAGCATTGCTGAACACCGTACGTAAACGCAACTACCCAACCGGTTCGCCAAGTCTTTACAAAGCCGACGGAAGCCAGCTGACCGATCAGGAAATGCTGGACGAATGGATGCGTGAGTTTCTGGCAGAAGGCAGAAGAAGAACGGATCTGGTTCGCTGGGGTGTGTTCAGTACCGGTACCTGGTGGGATAAAAAACCAGATGCCGACAACCATACAGACATTTTCCCGATCGGCCAGAATGTACTTAACTCCTCGCCGCAGCTGAAACAAAACCCTGGCTATTAAGCAACGGTTTAATATTAATTTAAAAAAGTTAAAATGAAATATTTCAAGCCTATGGCCGGGCCACGCATGGCTGGAGTGAGTACCGCAATTTTGTTTGCGGTACTCACTTCGGCTTACACATATAAGCCGCTCCCCGACGTCCAAAGACCCAGAAAAGAATGGGTTTTGCGTTCAGTTTTGGATGCTCACCCAAGAATCCTGAGTATTGCCCTGCATGAAAATTTGTGGATCGCATACAATACCAAAACAGCTTCTTTGTATAAAGCCTGGACCGGTAAGATCAACTTTGGCGGACCGGTTTATACTTCTTCGCACGGGCCGCAGCCGGTTTCATCCGGAACAACCTATATGGAAGAACCCGATGAAAATCCATGGCGCGTACTGGTGGACGGAAAGCAGGTAACCCCGGAGGTGAATTACAAAGGTCATGTCATCAAAGACAACCAGGTTACGCTGAAATATGAGCTTGCTTTTCAGGGCAAGAAAATCACTGTTGAAGAAAAACCTGAGTTTACGGAAGCAGGAAATGGCAAAGCGGGTTTTGAACGAATTTTCACGGTCGCCAACATTCCTGCCGGTGTTGAATTATCCTTAATGATGCACCTGAATTCATTGTCTGCTTCCACTGATTACAAAACGGATGGCAAATTCTCCGTTACAGAACAGCGCGATGACAAGATCGAAAACCTGTCTTTCAAGGCGATTGACGGTCACCTGATACTCAAAAATGGAAAAACAACCTTTTCGGCTAACCTGACCAGGAAACCGGAACAGGCGCGCACGGAACAAAAGGTGAGCCAGACAGAGATGATCGCCGGACTTTTTGCCAAAAGCGATTGTAACACCTGTCACAACCAGGATGTCAAAACGGTTGGACCTGCTTACAAAGCTATTGCGGAACGCTACGAAAACAGCGACGACAACAAAAATGCGCTCGTTGCGAAAGTGATTAAAGGTGGTGCAGGAAATTGGGGACCGATTGCGATGTCGCCTCACCCGGATCTGAAAAGAGAAGATGCAGAAACGATGGTTTCCTATATCCTGAACCTGGATGCAGAAAAGGAAAGAGCGCAGGCAGCCAGCAAACTCATGCCCAAACCGGCCTACCCTGTTGCTTTGAAATCAGTGAATCCATCGGGTGTTGCTACAGCTACCGAAAAACCGGGCATAGCGGTAAACATCTACCAGTTTTCTTCGGGTTTAAACGGTGTGCCTGAAATCAATGATGAAATGTTGCCTGTAAAATCAGGATCCATCAATGCGCTGCATCTGGATGACGGTGAATTTGGCAATCTGAAAGATAACTTCGCTATTTATGCAAGTGGCTATATCAACATCAAAAAGACCACCAACATCGTTTTCAGACTGGTTTGTGATGATGGAGGAAAATTGTTTATCGACAACAAACTGGTGATCGACAACGGCGTCAATCACCCGCTGCAGCCGACAGACGGAGAGATTATTCTCAAACCCGGTAAACATCCTTTTAAAGTAGAATATTACCAGGGAGGATACGGCAAAGGTCTGTCGCTGCAATGGCGGCCTTATGGCAGCAAGGCTTTTGTAGTGGTGCCGCCCACGGTGTTTACCTACAAAGGTGCTGACATTAAAAGAACCGGACAGGCGCCGATTGAAGTAAAAAAGGATGATTTCCCCGGTGACAAATCGCCTCTGGTTGCCGTGCACCCAAGCTTTACCTTGTCGCAGGCCCGCCCGGATAACTTTCAGCCTAAAGCAGGCGGAATGGATTTTCTTTCGGATGGCCGGATGGTGATCAGTACCTGGGATTCGCTGGGATCGGTTTACATTGTGGATGGACGAAAAGCGGCTACACCCAATGACATCAAGGTTAAACGAATTGCATACGGCCTGGCTGAACCGCTTGGTTTGAAAGTGGTTGACGATGAAATTTATGTCATGCAAAAGCAGGAACTGACCAAGCTGGTGGATCTGGACAAGGACGAGATCATCGATGAATACCAAACGGTCTGCAATGGCTGGAAGGTATCTGCCAATTTCCATGAGTTCGCTTTCGGGCTGGTTTATAAGGACGGATATTTCTATGGCACACTTGCCACGGCTATTAACCCCGGTGGAGCCAGTACCAAGCCGCAAATTCCGGATCGGGGAAAAGTGGTTAAAATTTCCAAAAAGGATGGTTCATTTACTTTTGTAGCTTCTGGGCTTCGGACACCCAACGGAATTGGTTTGGGCGTAGACAATGAAATATTTATCGCCGACAACCAGGGTGACTGGCTGCCGGCGAACAAGATCATTCATTTGCAGGAAGGTGCCTGGTATGGTTCGCGCTCTGTGGATTTTGAAGGAACGGCCAATAAAAAAGAAACACTACCGGTGGTATGGCTGACGCAGGATGAGATCGGTAATTCGCCGAGCCAGCCTGCAAAGTTGAACGTTGGGCCTTATAAAAACCAGATGATTCATGGTGACGTAACGCACGGCGGAATCAAACGTGTGTTTGCTGAGAAAGTAAACGGCAGTTACCAGGGAGCAGTGTTCCGGTTTACGCAGGGACTGGAAGCCGGTGTGAACCGCCTTGCCTGGGGTCCTGACGGTTCGCTTTACATTGGCGGCGTAGGCTCTACCGGTAACTGGGGACACAGCGGCAAGCTGGGTTACGGTCTGCAAAAACTGACATTTAACGACAAAGTAGCTTTTGAAATGCTGGCCGTACGGGCACAATCCAATGGCGTGGAAATTGAATTTACGGAACCATTGAAAGAAGGTGTTGGTGCAGCAGCCTCCGACTACGAAATACGCCAGTGGTGGTTTAAGCCAACCGGCGACTATGGCGGCCCCAAGCTGGACAACGAAGCCCTGAGCGTAAAAAACGTGAAAGTTTCCGCAGACAGAAAAAAGGTAACCTTACAGCTGGCCGGTATGAAAAACAAACATGTGGTATACATCCGCCTGAACAGAAAAACCATCACCAGCCAAAGCGGCAACACCTTATGGACCACCGAGGCATGGTATAACATGAACCAAATACCGGGCAATATCTAAACCCTTAACCCGGCAAAAACAGAGGCCATCATACCAAGGAGCGTAATGCTTTTGGTATGGTGGTTTTTCTGTTTATGGGGGGAGTAGAATTACTAGATTTTCTACTCTCCGTATGTGGCTTACCGGTTAATAAGATTTTTTTGGGATAGCTGCGTATGGTAGTGAATAATGTGTTATTTGCTGGAATAATATAAATCCTTCTTGATTGTGAAGTTTTTTTAAATACATACATAATCTATCTATGACTGATAACAACAGAATGGTTGCATTGGAAATTGTAAAGCAGTTAAAAGCAGAAAAATTGATTTCTGATAAAGAAATTAATTTGGAAAGTAAAATTGCGAACGGAATAATTCGAGAAAGTGACTGGAAATTAATTTTTGAGCAACAAATCAGGGATACAGAAAAACAGACTAAAAATGAAACTGAGTAGTTTACATATCAATGCTTTTAGAGGTGCAACAAAACCAATTACCTTAAATTTCAGCCAAGACAAGAATATTTCTTTAATTTATGCTGAAAATGGGAATGGTAAATCCTCAATTGCAGACGCTTTGGTCTGTTTATGCACAGATGGTGCTGGATCTTTGGATGACAAATCAAACAAAGACTATTCTTTTTTAAAGTCCTTAGGTGCCAATAATTCTGACCTATTAGTTGAACTAGAAACAGACACCCAAACATATAAGGCTACACTCTCGGCCAATTCAAATAAAATAATAAAAGTGCCAAGTAATGATTTGCCCAAATTAAAAGCACTTAGAAGAGCGCAAATCACTTCTTTCATTGAAGATACACCATCAGCACGTTACAAGGTACTGTCATCATTTATTGATCTCTCAAATATTCAAAAATCAGAAGCAGAATTAAAGAAGTTAATTGCTTCTTTAGATCGAGAACTTGGGCAAAATGGGAAAAGCCTTTCTGATGCTAAGAATACACTTACTGAAATTTGGAATAAAGAAGGAAATCCAATGGGTAATTTGAATGATTGGGTTCAGTCAGAAATAAAAAAAGACAACTCTAAACTTTCCAAAGAACTTCAAGAGAACATTTCTGTTTTACAAAGCTGGAGTTCATTGCAAACTGTTGTTTCAAGTATTAAAGCGGAAATTGCAAAATATGGAATAGCTAAGAATAATTTTTCAGAATCGGAAAAACAATTTAAGGAATATCAACTTAAAAATCCTAATGCGGAATCTGATTTACTTTCTGTTCTAAATGAGGCCAAAAAGTTCCTGATAGCGAAAGTAGAAGTTGACAGATGCCCAGTGTGTGAAAAGGATAATGAGAAGCAACAACTTCTGCAAAATGTTGATGGAAGAATAGCAAAAATGCAAGAGTTGAATAAACTAACACAACTAATAAACTCGGCAAAAACTGAAAGGGATAAATTATACAATAGATTACAGGGGCAGATTGAACCTTTCAATTTGCAATTAATAGGTTTCAAAACTTCCGCTATTAAATTATCTGATTTTGACTTCACCGACATTTTAAGTAAAATTTTAGAAACAAATGTCACCAAGGATAATTACAAAGCATTCAATGATGCTTATTTGCCACTGAATGTAGAAATAGAAAAATTATCGAAACATAATCAAACAGTTAACAAGTCAGTTGTACTGCATAACTCAATCAAATCCAATTATCAGAGTATCGTTAAACTTACCAATAAATGTAGTGAGATAGATAATTTGTTAAAGCAGGCTACCTCTTCTTTAGAAATATTAGAGGACACCCGGAAAAAATTTATAGATAGCGAATTACTTTCCATTTCCGGTGACGTTGAAACGATGTATCAAGAAATTCATCCCAATGAAGGATTAGGGAATGTGAAACTCTTTTTAAATCACACTTATCAAAGTTCTCTTAATCTTTCTGCAAATTTCCATACAAAATCTGACATTACTCCACAATCTGTTTATAGTGAATCTCATTTAGATACATTGGGTCTTTGTATTTTTATCGCTCTTGCTAAGAAAGAGAGTAATAAAGATGTAATCCTTGTGCTAGACGATGTGGTAATGTCAGTAGATGAAAGGCATTTAGACAGGATTGTTTCACTTATTCATACCGAAGCTAAAAATTTTGCCCACGTACTCATTTCTACACATTACCGTCCGTGGCGTGAACGATATCGGAATAACAGAGCTCCAAACTTCAATATTCAATTTTTAGAATTACGAGGTTGGACAATGGAAAGAGGTATTACAATAGCAAAACCACAACTAGTTTTAGACGAAATAAAGTACTATTTAAGCTCACCAGAGTTTTTTCACCGTGAAAATCTTTCAGGAGCTACAGGGAGATTTCTAGAAGCGATTCTGGATTTTTTAACTTTCAATTTTCAAAGTCGGTTGAAAAGAAAACCTGGTAATGATTACACATTAAGTGAACTATTAGATTGTCTATCGAAGGAATTGCTAAAAGTCCTGAAAGTGCATAAAATGAGTCTTTTAATAGAAGGAAAATATTGTAATAATAACTTTGATGATGAAGTATATTTAAAACCCGTGATTGATGAGGTTAAAAATTTAAAAGCTATTAGGAATCAAGTTGGAGCTCACTTTACTTTTGACGGGGCTTTGGTCAGTGATAATGACATAGAGAATTTTGCTAAATCAACTATTAAACTAGCCGAGTTATTGATTTGCCCTGAAAATGGAACTTTGCCAGACAGAAATAAGTCAGGATCGTATTGGGAAACAAAGAGTGGTTCCATTCGATTATTTCCTTTACTTGAACCATAACGTAAAATGGAAAAATACCATTAAAATAGAGAACGAATTCCTATCGCTAACAGGCGTGCCCTAGTTGGGCGTAGTCTCCAGACTACCTCCAAGTGTCATCGGTCTCCGACCGAGATGAATTATAGTAATTTTATATAGCTAAAAACAAAGAAGTGACATTATTTGCCAGGCGTAACAGCCACCGGTACGTCCCCGCTAGTAAGCCTAAAATAGAGAATTTTTTGGCAACATTATCATCTTATAAAGCTGTGAGTCGATCAATTCAATCTAAACTTTTTCTATATGATTCAATTCGTGATTGGTTTATTATTTTTTAGTCATACTTATAATTTTTCAGCTACAAAAACGTCATGTAATGCAAAAGACCAGAATTTTGTTCTGGATAAAACAATCACAGCGTTAAATGGTATTGAGAAAATAAAATATCAGCAACAATTAAGTATTAATTCCGCAACCTCCGGTAAGTCAACAAAACTGACGTATGATATCTACATAGCGTTCTCGAAGGAGGACTCGATTATTGGATTCAAATTTTATCAGGATGCAATCACTCATCGTACGGTCTATGATGGTACAAAGCTTTTATCGGTAGATAAAAAAAGCAGCAAAAACTCTCTTATAGCCAATCCGAATAAGTCCAATTTTAAAAGCTTAACATTTCTTTTCAACTCCATTATTACAATCCGGTCGAATCTTTTAAATATATCTAAAAATGAAAAGATAAAAAAAGATATCAAAACCATCCATTTAAACGGAAAAGATTTATATTCTATATCCTTTGTTTTAAAAAACGGAGCTTTGGATCGGCTTGGCGGTATCATGGTCACTGATAAAGATGAGATTTGGAATTACGAAATTTTAGTTGATACAAAAACTTTTATCCCTGTTGAATTCAGACAGTCTGATTTTCGAAATAAAGACTATTATATAACAACTTTTTCAGATTTGGAAATCGATAAGGATTATGGATATCTTATTGGCACCCTCTAGTGGTCATATTACAAAACCATAAAACACAACCCTATGAACATCAAACAACTTCACCGTGGCCTGTGTCTTCACAGGACTTGTGTTGTATATTTAACAATTAAAATCGCTCACTATAATGGGTTAAAATATCAAATTCGTCTTTACCAGATTTATAAAATTCCGCGGATGACCAGTAGTAGTTCTCTGGGCAGAAAGCCAAGTTCCATCGCTCTTGCAGAGGATTGTTATGTATGTAGTTGATTTTTTGTTCAATTTTTAGTTTCGAATCCATCGGTACTGCAAGTGGATCTCGTTGCCAAAAGCGATAATTACGTTCAGCGTCGACGACTTTGAAATATGGGAGTACATCAGGATGGTTAATTCTCAAATCTTTCAATATCATGTGGCTAGTAAATTTGTTGAAACTCGCATGCCCCATTTCTTTACCATTAGGCTCTTTCATCTCCCAAATTACATGCAGGTGATTGGGCATAATGACAAAGGCATAAATAGCGATTTGTTTTCGTCTTATCAGCTCCTGCCAACTGGATATTATAAGTTCTTTGTATTTATCCGGCTTGAGTAAATGTTTCCAGTCTTTTATGGTGTCTGTCCAAAAATACACTTCGTCATAATTCATACGAGAGTTCCGGTACTTGCTTTCTTTGTGTATATCCTTTGCCATAAAATTTTAATTTATAAGGATATTTGGACTGCGATAACTGAAAAAGTTACATATATTTTCTAATAGCTGTTTCTTGTCAGGGCAATGGTAGGGTACATTTGTCCTGTGAAGACACAGGCCACGGAGCAAAACAAAATATTAAAATATCAGCAAAAAAATCCACCTTTCAAAAAACCAAAAAAAACACAACCCTATGAACATCAAACAACTACTTATCGGACTATTAATTGGCGGAATCCTGGGCTTTGGTGCAGCAAAATATTTTGCCGGGACAGCATCAACCATCGACAATTCTTTATCTTCCGCAAAATGGGCCTGGCCGGACAGTCTGGATGCGGTAAAAGCGGCGCCTGAAAACCACCATGTCGTTTACGAGGACAGCACCGTGCGGGTATTGCAGGTACTTTTGGATGGACACAAGGTGGAACCGATCCACACCCACAAATGGAAGAGCATCATGTGGATTACAAAACCGGCCGTACCCTGCACCATTTACCAGTACGGTCTGGACAAAAATGGAAAATTTGCAGCAACCGACAGCGTCAACGTACCAAAAATGGATACGAACATCGGGTTCCCCAATGATCCGGAAGGTCCGACCGGCATCAAAAATCTGGGCAGCGACAACGGTATAGCATACAGGGTTGAATTTAAGAAGGAGTTCAAACCGTAATTTTTAGTCCGGTAGTTAGGCATAGTCCGCACCGCTTATACCAAAATATTGTCTTTTATTCATAGATCTTGGATATTTGTTAAAATCAAAAACTAACGATCATGAGAAGTTTTGTAAAATCGTTTTCCAGATTCATTTTATCAAAAACGGTTTTATGAAATCTACATCAGTAAAACTTGCTTTTTTATACAGTGCAATCGTAATTTCCTG
>Ga0265797_10007071_pt1 | contig 15531 bp, 14 predicted proteins | sample P2T30metagenome_FD_192433 | JGI IMG/M metagenome (GOLD analysis project Ga0265797, IMG submission 192433) | Plant litter microbial communities from East Loma Ridge, Irvine, California - P2 T30 | ecosystem: Environmental > Terrestrial > Plant litter > Unclassified | place: USA: California... | reverse complement strand
TCCTCGATCAATATCATTCCAAGCCGGCCAAGCTGCGGGTAGCATGTGTCGGCGCGGGTGCATCAGGGCTCTGTCTAGCCTACAAGATGGAGAAGATGCTCGAGCCTGGATCTTGGGAGCTGACGCTGTACGAGAAGAACGCGCAGTTTGGCGGAACTTGGTATGAGAATACGTATCCAGGTGTTGCGTGTGATATCCCATCGCATGATTATAACTTCACTTGGGACCCGAAGCCCGATTGGTCGACTTTCTTTGCATCGGGCAAGGAGATTCAGGGATACTTTGAAGACTTTGCGGAGAGACATGGAAGCAAAAAGTATATGCAGTTGAATAGCCGCATTGAGCAAGCAAACTGGAACGACGAAGATGGTTGTTATAGCCTCACCATAAGAAATCCGAAGACTGGTTCGATGAGGAAGGACTGGGCGCACGTCCTGGTGAACGGCTCAGGTAAGCCTTCAACATCTCACCTTTTCCATAGTGCTAATGATCGGTAGGTATTCTGAACAACTGGAAGTGGCCGGATATCGAGGGCCTACATGACTTCAAGGGTCCTGTTCTACACTCTGCATGCTGGGACCACAGCGTCGACTTCGCAAACAAAACCGCGGCCGTCATCGGTGTTGGTTCGACGAGCGTGCAGATCGTACCTTCACTCCAAAAGATTGTAAAAGGGCTAGAAGTCTACATGCGAAGTCCGACGTGGATATCGCCTCCTTTTGGTGCTGGCGCACTCAACGATGATCTACAAAAAGGACAGGACGTCGACCCAGGACAAAGACAGTATACCTTTACCGAAGCCGATATCAAAAAGTTCAAAGAAGACCCCGAGTATCACCTGGAATTCCGAAAGAAGATCGAAGCAGAGATCAACAGCTTATTCGGAATGTACCAGCAGAACTCTGAACTTCAAAATCAGTTCAAGGATGTCATTACCAAGGAGATGCATCGTCGCATGGGCCCTGGCCACGAGAAGCTCAAAGAATTCATCATTCCCAAATGGTCTGTTGGCTGCCGGCGCATCTCGCCCGGCGACGGTTTCCTCGAAGCTCTGGTGCAAGACAATGTAACACCAGTCTTCGACGGCATCGAACGCGTAGTACCCGAAGGTATCAAAACGCGCGACGGAAAGATCCACAAACTCGACGCCATTGTCTGCGCTACGGGTTTCCAGGTCGCCTTTCAACCCGCATTTACCGTTCGCAACGGCTCCAACGTATCCATCAAGGAAGACTGGACCAACGGTCCCAACCTCTACATGGGTGTATCCGCGCCGCGCTTCCCGAACTTCTATACCATCGTTGGCCCCGGTGCGACCTGGAGTAACGGTACGCTCATACCGAGTATTGAGACAACGGTCGAGTATAGCATCAAGTGCATGAAGAAGATGCAGACTGAAGGGATTAAAGCTATGAGCGTAAAGCAGGACGCTCTAGACGAGATATATGCGCATTTCGACGAGTTCCACAAGACAACTGTGTGGCAAGAAGAATGCAGGAGTTGGTTCAAGAATGGGCAGATTAAGAATAGGATTTACCTGTGGCCTGGCGCTGTAAGTAGTTTTCCGCCGCGCATCCCCGCCGTCTTTGCGCGTATCCCCTATCAAACCCCGCATTGGAGCGACGCATGGCTGACAAGAATGGTTTAGACTATACATTTCCTCAAATCTATCAAGACACCACGCTGGGAAGACTACGACTACGTATACCGGTACAAGAACCGATTCGCTTTCCTGGGCAATGGCGACGTGAAGGCGACGAAGATGAGGGATATGCACGGTTTGAGTCCGTACATTCGGAACTACGACCATGAGTGGGATGTTGACTGAGGCGCTGGGAAGGGGACATGAAACACGTTTCTTTGATTCTTTTGTGGTGGGCTGGTGGCTGGGGCTGAGAAGACACGTCTCGATGGATCAGGCGTCCCGTCGGTTATTGGAGCTAGTTCTGGGCCCTGGTTTCGGGCTGTTTCTTTTCGATTGGCATCCGAGCGTGCTGGGCGTTTTCCATCAGCGTTCGCATCTTAGCTATATGACGAACTGCTTCCCTTGAATTCTTGTTGCATTGCTCATGCATTCGTTGCCGGGCGTCACTATAGCTGCCCATTTTCTTGTTAGGCATCAGCGAGCATCAGTGACGTCGCGGCTTCAGTGGTATCAAGAACCCCTCAGTTCCGCACGGCGTCCGACGAAGTTCGCTAAGAAGCCCGATGTGCATAACAAGCTATAGTCACTATGGCTAGCCCAACAAAAACCCTGGATTGCATATTTCGGATGCTCGCTTCCTAGTCCCAGCAAAAGCGCCAAGAGGCAAACATCACGATGATAACTAAGTTGCTAGCTCCCCGAGACTCCGCCTCGCCAATCGCAAGCTTCAACCCCGCTCATCGCGACATGTTTCGACTCATGCTTCCCCAGATTTTTGCTTCGCTCCGCATCAACACGAATCGCGAATCCCGACTACCGCCATATAGGTACGACGCTACAGTGTGCCATGGCTTGCAATTGGGCCTTGGATGGATGCAGAGCGGCCCCAGACTCAGCACAGATGCGAACTTCTGACGCCACTGGTCCATGTGACAATGCGCTCGAGGCGACGAAGCGACTTGTCGTGCCCTACCAAGTGACCCGCAATACGCTCCTACGTCAGTTGTAGGCTTCTCCGCAAAGATCGGCTCAATGCCGGTTAACGAGGATGTGGAGGGAGGGCAAAAAAGAACCCTGCAGTAGATTTGCCCTCCAGCAGGTAGGTGTTCTCGATTCTGCAGGCTCTCGCTATTCGTGGATCACGACTCGCCGGATCAGGGTTCAGGTCGTTTCCGAGCACGTCGAGCCGGCGCCATTGCTAGCTACATGTCCTTTCGTTGCCTGCCTTTCGCGAAGAAATTTGCAAGCTGCCAACGTGGGCGCATAGCATGAAAGCTGCCTAGTACAGTGAAACTGCGGGGCCCCACCTCCACGGGTCGAACGCCTGATTCTCTCTCTCCAACAGCTGGCGGTGGACGTTTAGCACTAGGCTGGACCTGGATCGCTTCATGTTTGCGGACGTCGGAGTTTAGGCTTGAGAGCCGTCTTGTCTGGCGGATCTGCGACTTTCCTTCACGCAACGTTCACAGCACTGTGCGATACACCGATATCTTCTCCTAGCCATTCTCAGCCTGTGAGACAGTAACCTTCATCCATCATTCGAGCGACAAAGTCGATGGCCAGTGAGAGTAGAATGACAGCTGAAGATAAAATGAGCGAACAGCATTCAGATCCACAGGAACCTGCTCCTAAAGCTGGCAGTAAGCAGGAGCAAGGTACGTCGGAGAAAGGATCATCAAAAGGGAAGTCTTCGAAACCTCGACACAGGGCGTCTGTCGCTTGCGCCTCGTGCCGCGACCGCCGGATACGTGTATGTCTGCTCTAGCTATCTCAAAGATGTGTTCTGACGACTTCGCAGTGTGTGGTACCACCGGGCGAGACCGAATGCACACAGTGTAAGAGATCAGGTGTGGAATGCATCATCAAGAACGACGACGAACGAAGACGGTTTGTAGTATGATTCCACGAGCTTGCATCAAGCTGACAAATCGATAGACCGATCTCGAGGGCGTACATGTGCTCTCTCACTGATCGCGTAGCACTATTAGAGACGATGCTGAAAGAACGAGGCGAGGAGTTGCCGCCAGCGAATCACCCACCCAAGACGCGTCATAATCCTCAACCCGACGAAGATGGCACATCTCCCAGCCGCAAAACTGGTGATAACCAGGTGGCCAACGACGAAAACAACTCCAGCCCAAGCAGCCAATGTAGTCCTCAAGACGACTATCCCGTATTCGAACAGCACGAGATGAACACGAATAGCCCCGGTTTCTCAAACGGCGACGCAGAGAGCGCTGGCTCGCCGTCCATGCTGCCACCTCCGAAGAAGGATGGCATGGTTAACCGTCTGCTCTCCACGCGCGGTCATCTCAGCTTCGATCAACTCAATGGCCGCCTTCGGTACTTTGGCCCAACAACAAACTGCCACGTGCATTCCGAATCCATCAACCCGTTTGGCGCAACCCAAGAGATGAACGAGCAAGCTCGACGCGCAGACAAGATTATCCGGTCCCTTCCACTTGAAACATATGATTACCTCATGGATCTATTTTGGCAATGCTATAATCCTGTTATCCATGTCTTGCACCAGGATGCCTTCAATGAAGATCGCGAGAATGGCCGAACACAGTTCTACTCCGGGTTCCTGCATGTTTGCGTTTTGGCTATGGGTTACCGCTTTGCGAATAAAGAGAGGCTCGACATAAGGAGAATTGGTCTGCCGGGTATGGAAAGTACATTGCATCGCGAAGCAAAGTACATGCTTGATCATGAGCTAGAGCGACCAGGCGGAATACCCAGTGTCGTTGCCTTGTTGTTGTTGGGTGACCTCGAGTGTGGTGTCGGTAGAGATAATCTGGGGTGGATGTACGGCGGGATGGCCGTTCGACTTGCTTTCGACATTGGGTAAGTCTTCTTGAGAGGAAAATGAAGTGATGTATTGACGTTTTTCTAGTCTTCATCTTGATACAAGACTCTCCGGTCTGCCGGAACGCGAGGTTGAGATCCGTCAAATGACGCTTTGGGCATGCGTCATATACGACAAGTACTGGGCACTTTTCCTGGGCCGTCCGACATCAATGAAACCCTCTGATCTCGAGATATATCATTTGACGAAGCAGTTTGAGCGGCTTGGTACATGCCGTCCCGCTGGATTAGGGAAGAGCATGGAGACTATGATATACGAAGCACTTCTCGACCTCATGGAGCTCGCTGGCAAGATAACTGAGAATATGGATCCGCATCGCTCGCAGAACACTGCTTCTGACTCGCACACCGCGGTGGACCGAAACCAATATATGCGCATGGCTGCGCTGGATCGCGAGTTCAGCAGTTGGTACGCTAGGCTGCCGGAGCAGTTGCGCTGGACGCCAGCTAATATTGCGACGGCTCCCTTCTCATTTTTCTTATTGCACCAACAGTACCATGCTAGCTTGATCCTCCTCCACCGGCCGTTCGCGTTGTACGAAGACCAAGCAGGCAACGAGACTGGACCTGACGACCACTTCTCGGCGCTGAGCAGGACAGTATGCACGAAACATGCCATTCGCGTAGCCAGGATATACTGGCAACATCGCCAACGGTTCGACACGAAGCAGATATTCGTAACGGGTATGCAACACGCAGTATGTGTCACCACTATTTCCCATTCTCCCTACTTACTAACAGCATCTTATCCAGGGCACAGCAGCAACAGCCCTCGTAGCAGCCCTAGCATTTATCAAAGACCCCACCTCCCGCGCCAACAACATGCAATATCTTGAATGCCTCACCGCCGCCCTATCAGACATGGCATCCACCTATCAACCTGCAGAACGCATGTCGACCGTCCTCCGTGCCGTGATGGTCGAATTACGCGGCGGCCCCGAACCCCCTAATTCCACACACTTTAATCTATACAAGCCCGCATCCTCGACCGTCCCAGCGCGAAGAGGCAGCACAATAGACATGGACGCCGACAGCAGCCAACAATGGGCCAAGAAACGACAAACCAGCCGCGGCAGACCGCGAGCAGGTACTGGCGGAAACAGCAGGAAAACGAGGACGATGAGTATGAGCACTACCATGAGTATGCCGTCGTCTGATCATGGTCGACACAGCGGACTTAGTATCAAAGCTCCCCCGCCACCTCGCTTCGATGACCCGTCCGGCCAGAACAACGATGGGTATATCTTGGTGACGCCGCGGAGTGAACTCGGTAGTACGGGCTGGCCTAGCTTGTCCGAGCCTCCTGAGCTTTCTCACAACCTATCTACCCCTTCTACCACGTTGTCGTCTCATGCCGCGAATCGCAATTCGGGCGCATGGATGGGTGCGGATTACGATCCGCAGGATCCGATAAACCAACTTGCCAACGCACATTTCCCCGAGCTGAGCGCGTTTGACGATCTTGGTACAAGTGGTGGTGGTGGTGGTGGTGGTGGTGGCGGTGGTGGCAATGGTGGGGGGATCGAAGGGGTCAATCTCGATTTCATGCCGTTGGGCGATGAGAATGACTGGAGTTTACCGAAAGAATGGAGTGGTGGGGTGGACATGGATGGATTAGGTGCTTTTGATATGTAATGCTAAGGCTCTCGAATATCAATGATAGCGTCCCTACCTGTGCTCATAATCTTCTCTTTTTCTGTGTCTGACTTTTCGTCAGTCGCAACGGTGCCCATGCGCACGAGCCCGCTTTCCCGCCCCTCGCCCATTCTCTCCACCATGCGTTGGATGTGCGGATGACTAGGTGCAGGCCTCCCACTTGATCGCCTTCTTGACATACCTGCCCCTATATGCATACCATCCCTGTCACCCAGTCGTAATCGCATGCCCGCTTCCGTCGACATGGTCCTGTTCACGCCCGTTGGCGGTGCCAGATCCGTGTCGTCAGGAACTTTGGACTTGCTGTTCGGTCGCAGCCATCGCCATAGTTCCTTTGTCTTCTGTGCCCAGATAGCGTAGCCGTATTTGGTTGAGAGGAAACCGATGATGCTGAAGAAGGGTATGCAAATTGCTACCAGAACGATTGCGAATGGCCAGAACGGTGCTGGACTCTCTGGCATGTTCGTCATACCAAAGACGGACGTTACAAATGTAAGAGGCTATCAATGAGTTAGTCGCACGTAGATATGAAGCCGCATCTCGGCATTGCTAACATACCATGAAGAAGAGGTTGACGATAGTCAAGACCTTGATGTTGTATCCTTGATGTACGGTTACGTCCGCCAGCTCAACAGACTTACGCGATTCCTGGATGCTAGTACCCGAGAACAACTGCTCCTGCAAGGTCGCAATTTCATGACGTCGTTCGTTGTTTTCCGCAATGATCGTTCGGAGCTCCTTCATCTCTCGTTCAAATTGGAGCCTTAGCGACCGCAGACGGCGCTTCCAGTGGTCATTGCGCGGCGACTCCTCAAATAGTGGCCATAGCGTTTTGTTCTGGCCTTCCCAGATGTCATCGGTGAACGTGTCTTCGAAAGCGTCGATCATGGACTTGATGCTGTTGTTGACGTTACCCAACGTTTGGTGGGCGTAGAAATACCGGCGAATCCATGTAAAATCCTTGTCCTCGAACAACCGCGCTGATCGTAGCTCCTCGCTGAACAAGAAGCCTAAAGGTGGGGTGACGAGGTCGGTGATGCGTTTATATATCTCGTCGAATCTCTTCCTCGCATCCCGATATTCTGTCAGCAAGGCATGGAGAAATGCTTCCGCCCCGTTCAAGAACTTGTGGCCTGTCTCGAAAGTGTATGGGGTTCCACTCGCTGGTGTCGACTTCCAGTCCGGAAAGCTCTCAAGTTGCAAGACCTGCCATGGCGACCACACGTCGTTCACCCATCCGAACTGTGTTTTCGCACGTCTTCCTCTGTTGCGGATCCGGCGTGGTTTGTCGTCATATAGCACTAGCGCAACAACGGCGCTGCATCGCGAAAGTGGTATGTGATGGTCAGAATGGCCTGTAATTTTATCCGCACGCTGCCATTGCATCGGCACGCAGTCATCTCCAACAATGGTATAATACTCAAAGTTGAAGAAGAATGTTCGCTGATGTTTAGGATTCTGATTGAAGGCCCGGAACATGTGCGCAGATGATGCTTCCGTTTCGACCAAATGTCGAAATAGTTCGTCCATGTCGAAAGCATCATGCATCGTCAGGTGCAGTGCACCGAACAGAATGGGTGAAGGTTCTCGCGCGATGGTGATACGTCCGACCACCTTCTCATCCGGTCGTTTTCCAATATCCCGTAGTGCATGCCAGATCTCTGTAGCTCGACTCATGTTGTTATCGGGGCCGGCCACTTCAACCTGTTCTGGCAAACCGTTAGGCCCGACATTATACACTTGGAAATGTGAATAGTGGCTTCGGTCATCCGCTGGCCCGGGTCCCATATGAAAGAGATGAGGCTGCTTGGTAAGCTTCGCGGGATCGGAGATGATTGAAGAAAGAATCTCTCTGCCATGTTCAGTCCAGTCGTGAGTCTTCAAGTGTTCGCGTAGATGTTCATGGTCGAATGAGTGGGAAGGTAGCTCGTCTTGGACAAAATAGTCGTCTTCATCGTCGCTGCTGTCATCAGATAGTGTCGAGGTATCGGCAAAGATGGCATCGCCGCCATGTCGTGTGGATGTGCGACGGAGGTGTTGAGCCTCCGAAGGTTTGAAAGTGTCGTTCGTTACTGATAAGCTCTTCAGTAGCGCGTCATGAGATCGCTGGAGCGACTCTAACTGCTTCCGAAGGTCGTCGAGCTCAGTCGTTGCCATCTGGTGTGCTCAAAGCCGTGTGATCCGACATGTAAGAGCTATACTCAAATTTGAACGTCGCAAAGCTTTCGGCTTATGTCGTGTAGGAATCTTAGAGTCGGCCCCCACACTAGCGTTGCTGCACGCCCAGCCTTTCCATTCAGCATTCGACATTCCCATCCAATCTTCATTTGCGCCAAGGTGGAGCTAGGGTGGAGTTAAGTCGAGAGGCGCGGTGGGAAGAGGGGCCATTGGCCTAATGCGTGTACACCGGTGTGCGGTATGAACGAGTTGTGAAGAAGAAATGCACGAAGCCTGCTGGTAGCTTCGCTCACCGCCCTTTTCCGATTGGATGCCATCTTCATGATGCGACCCGTTCAGATCTAGCAATCGAGCACGAGGCAGTTCACTGAAACTGCCATACAAAAGACGCATGCATATTGTAGACCGGAATTTGTTCGAAAGCTACTGCTTTGTTGACAAGGAGCCAGTAGAGCGGGCGGAACGGGCCCACGAGCGGCGCCATCCGAATTGGGTGGGTACTCCAACTTGAGAACGTGTACAGTCGAGCAGTGTACACTCACGGCGTGACGCTCCTGAGCTTGCACGCCCTTTAACTAGATGCGACGGGACTATTTGGACAATTCGAGGCAGAAGGGAGGCTGGGCGCGATTGGTCGCGATGCTGATCTTCTCCTCGGTCGCGTCATTGGCCCTCGCTTATCGCCTGCCAAATTCCTTTTCTGGTGAGCAAAACCTGGGTGACACGAACGCCGAACACCGCCAACAGCAATTGAAAGGGCATTATGCCTACCCTTCTCAGTTTTCTTTCGGTATCACTGCCTGTGATTCTGGCCGCTCTGATATATCAGATCGGCCTCCCCGCTTTCATCAGCGAGCACGTACCATCCACGCTATTTCCGAATTTGTTCGTACCCACACACTGCTACAAGAACGTCAGGACACTATCGTCGAAGCTTCCACAGGCAGAATGCTTCACCATCCATGACGGCAAATTCTCGAGCGTCTTTGTAGATTATGCATCCGATGATACAGTCAAAGAAGCACGTACTGGCTATGTATATCCCGGTCTGTGGGATGGACACGGTCACTTGATACAGTTTGGAGAGTCTCTAGATTCCGTGAGCCTCTTTGGTGCCGAATCTATGGATGAGGTGCAGAAAAGACTGGTAGAGTACAGGGCAGCCCGTCCGGAAAAAGGATCTAGTGAACAATGGCTGAGAGGCGTTGGTTGGGATCAAGCTCATTTTGAGGGGAAGTGGCCTACCGCAGTACGTTACTACTGATCAGGTCGAACTGTTCATGGCAACTATACTCCTACTAAACCTTCGCGTAGGCAGATCTCGAGCTAGATGACAGCTTCAAGAATCTTTACGTCATGCTGGATCGGGTTAGTTCCCAGTATGAACTGCACCCGCAACATATGCTGACATAGTGTAGGTTGACGTACATTGCATTTGTGAGTAAACCCCAATGAGCGGGTAAGTATGAGAGACGCGCTAACTCAGTACGCTTATTGCAGGGGTATCCGAGAAGGTGCTCGATCTTCTCCCATCATTCGATGTACCTCCCGGAGGCGATGTCCCAGCAAAGGGTGTCTTTTGCGACAATGCCATGGATATCGTCCTGGAGCATTACCCGAAGCCTGACAAGGCGCGCAAAACCGAGTTCATCAAAGCTGCGATGTCTGATTTGAACAAGTATGGCATTGTCGGAATGCACGACGCCGGCGTAGTACCGGCAGACTTGGAGCTCTATGAAGAGCTGGCGAACCATCCGGACTGGACTGTCAGAGTCAATGCCATGATCGAATGCGATGTGCGCAACACGTTTTGTCCTGAAGCTGTGAAGAAGGTTTCGACGTCAAATGGAAAATTCCACGTGAGAAGCGTCAAGCTTTTCGGAGGTATGTTTTGATGATCCACTCTCATCTATAAACTAACGTGTTATAGACGGAGCTTTGGGTTCTTGGGGCTCAGCTATGATCGAGCCATACAGCGACTTGCCGGAGTCCTCCGGCTCGCTCCTTGTCAACGCAACTACACTGTCACGTGTAACGCATGACTGGGCCGTCAACGCAGGATATCAAGTAAATATCCATGCTATAGGGGATCTTGCTAATAGGCTTGCGATTGACGCGTTTGAGGCAGCCTTGAAAAGCTTGTGCCCCCACGCTGACCCCCGCGACTGTCAAGCTAAACATCGTTTCCGTATCGAACACGCCCAGATTATCCATCCAGATGACCAGCGTCGAATGCTAGACCTCGGCATCATTGCGTCAATACAACCCACGCACGCGACCTCGGATATGGGATATGCGGAGAGTAGACTTGGTCAACAACGAACAAAAGATGAGGCTTACAGAATGCGGTCATTGTTACCAGTTCGTCCAGTCCTTGGGAGTGACTTTCCAGTGGAGCCCGCGAGTATATTCGAAGGAATGTATGCAGCGATCACACGACGAAGTCCACATACAGGCCTAGATCCAAATGGTGGCAAAACCGGCTGGTACCCTGAGGAACGCCTCACTTTCGAGCAAGCTCTAGAGGGATTTACAGTGAATGCTGCATACGGTGCGTTTCTAGAAGGCAAAGCTGGTGTCATCGAGGCAGGGGCGTATGCGGACTGGATAGTGCTTGACGAACAGTTGGAATCCTTGGACCCGGAGTCTTTGAGGAAGATGACAGTGAGAGAGACGTGGGTGGGGGGTAAACGAGTCTATTGACGGCTCAGCCATGAAAGGCTTCCTCGGTAACAAGTATAAGTGGCAAGGCGTCTCTCGATGGCCTATGACCTCCACGCCTGACATCAGCCCGGCAAGCCATCGACACGATATACGCGACTGAGCGGCTAGAGCGGCCGTCAATCAGACTTCGAACTCTTCGAAAATTCGAATGGGAAGCTGCGGGCGAAAGAGAAGACTTTGATCTGCACACTGCCGTTAGGGCCTGAAGATGCGGGTCATAATGCGTGCCTGCTTCCGGAGTGAAGTCTATAGGTCTTCTTTCAACATTTCATGCCCAACAAGTATCAAACCCCACACATTTGTACTACATTGAGCATAGATCCCGCTTGTATCTCGGGTCATCCCTAGCTAAACTTACTATCCCACACGACCATCATGGTACTCAGCCAACCAGACAAACGATATTACCGCTTAATGCGTTTGACACATGGCAAACGCGAAAAGAGTTTTCTAGTCTACAGCTGCGCACGTGTGCTGCTTGTTCTTCGTGCAACAGCTGACATTGACAGTCACGTATAAAACTTTGCCAAACTGATGGTTCGTGTCTAGTAAGATACACAAACACAACCATACAGCCTGACATAACAGCGAAAAACAACATTATTACTTGCATTTCAATATGGCGTACATTGAACGCAAGACTACGACGCAACAATCCAAGCCGACTACCCCTGTCGATTCCGTTCTTGCCGTCACCCCTCCCGTCACACCGAACGCAACAAGCACTGCGGCGCACCGGCTAGTCTCCGAGATCAGAGAAATATACACGGTACTCAGCGGACTATCGTCGTTAGCACCGTCAGAACAGGTTAATTCTCTTCTCACACAACTTGTGAATCTTTGTGTTGTACCTTACAGTACGGAATTCACGTCATGTTTCTTCCGTATACCCGGTATCGAGAGTCTTTGCTCGAACCTACGACCACTATGTTCAGAAGCCGAAGGAGAGTTGGAGAAATTCTGGGCAAAGCGTATGCTCAACGATCTCAGTAGTAAGTACAACTCAGCGATACAGTACATCATTTTAAACAAAACAATTAACCATTGTCAGCGAGACAACAACAAACCTCGAGTGTTCTCCAAACCTTCCCATACTATCAAAACTATGTTGATCTCTCTCGGCTGGAATGCGCAACCATAGAAGCGTTTCTCCCAACGCCGCCATCCAAAATCGCATTCATCGGCTCCGGCCCATTACCACTCACCTCGCTCTGTTTCCTGGATCGTCACCCTAACTCGCGGGTGTATAACATAGATAGAGATACCACCGCGCTGTCTGTCAGCGAAAGTTTGTGCAAGCGATTGGGCTACCAGGACAACCGCATGAGTTTTGCTTGCGAAGACGTTACACAAGAAACAACATCGTCGACATCAGGATGGCAATCATGCGAAGTGGTATTTCTTGCCGCACTTGTCGGCACAGATACCTATACAAAGCTCAACATATTGAAGAGCATGGCGGGGAAGTTGGCGCCTGGGACATTAGTGGTAGCAAGAAGTGCACAGGGTATGCGGAGTGTATTGTATCCGGTCAGTAATTGATACTTGCTCTGCGTGATCGTCTAGAAGGACCGAATGGCTGACAAAAATTTAGATATTGGAGTTATCCGAAGACCTCCAGACTACTGGGTTTGATATTCTCGCCGAAGTACATCCGTGGACCAAAGTCGTCAATTCCGTTATAGTTCTACGCGTCAAAGAGAGGTAATGAGGGAGTAGTTTGAACCCTCCTGTTCGTCTCGTATGTTTACTTGGGTTTGCATACATGGCAAAGTGGATTCACATGGTTAGCGATATATCTGGCTCTTGTCACACTTAAACCATGACCACCACAAAACTGGACTGACAGGAGCGTGTACAACACAGTCGGCTCTGGTCCCCTACTGCATTTGCATAAACACATGTGCAAACCCTCATTACTGCTGCGTCGGCTGTCGATGATGTGAAAGCGCCACCAAAGTGACAACCGTGTACTATCGGAGATATGCCCAGCTAGCGTAATATTGCCAAGCGATATAAGAAGTGTAGTGATCCTTTCGGTGAAGATTCAGCCGGGCATCAAACTGCCTAGTACCAGTTTGCGATAGATCGGACAGGGCAATGGATTAACGAAACATCTGCTCACACCAGTCAAGAAGATGCTGTCGTTACGAGCTGTTCGCTCGAGACATGATGATATTGTATCATGTACATGAAAACGTGGGTATCCAACCATGGAGGCAGTCCAGCCACCACCCAACATAGACCTAAACTATATATATATATACACAAATGGAACTTTCCTTTTTCGACCGTTAAAAAATCGTCATTACCGAGCCTGGTGATGCGGACCATCGCCACTTTCCAAGTGTGGACTCGCCCAGTCAATCTCTGGTTTATACATCTTGGGGCTCTCGCCGCCTTTGGAATTTGAACTACTCCCTGCCTCTTCCACATCTTCCGAGACGGTGACTTGGACATTGGTACTCTTCATGATCCCAGGGCCCTTGTGCTCATCGTCGGGCAAGATGGCTCGATCGCTCTCGTCGTCGCCGTCTAGGATACTTTCGCCGGGTAATCGGGAGTGGTAGGCTTTGCTGCCTTGAAAGTTCTTCATGTGAATGCTGTTTGCGCCTTGGCCGGTAGAGCGACCGTAACCGTATTGTGGTGTTTTTCCTGAACCAGTGATGGTTGAGGGTAGGATCCTCTTGAAGATGTGATCGAATGCTTTGCGGAGCGGTGGAAGCGATGCGATGAGGATACCGATTGAGAGTTCAGAACTGGACCAGATAGTGAGAGAGACACCGTCCCATGTCGGGTCTTGCGTTTTAGTGATCGACTTGAGTTCGATGGTTTTGAAGATTGAGCATATCGTTGCACTACAGAACGTCAGCGGAGGTCATATAGCTTGTGGACGTTTTCGCTTACGGAATACTGAGCAAGAAGACAATGCGAATACCCCATTGAGTTCGCTTGCTCAACTGGACGCGCGAAAGATAGATGAGAGGTGCAGCCATGTAGACTACATCTGTGATGATGTTGCTGATACCCTGAAAGTAGGATAGCGCGAGTGTGCCTTTCGCCCAGCAATGGCTTTCTCCAGTGTATCCAAAGTTCCAATTTCGCTCCAGGGGTGTACATCCGAACAATGTCAGAACTGGTGCAAGGAAGTTAAAGGCAGTAACCATCAAGATCGAAAGCCAGATAATGACTCGGTACAGCGTGGAGAAGTTCAGCACGAGCAGCCAGGCGCAGATGGACCACTTCAGAAACGCAACGGCAATGATGTCTGCGCGCTACACGTCAGCAAACAAGAAGATGAGTATAGTGCTGCAAACTTACTAACGATCTGTGTGATCCATAGATAGTAACTGTAGGTTCTGAGATTCGGGAAGACCGTAGGGTCCATGATATGGCGTCCAAGACCATTGTTCACGACTACTTGATTGAGCGACGTCGCTGCGATGTTGAGACCCTGAGATCACCATATCAGCACCGTGTCCCGTACCGTCGGCGAGGTTGTAGGGCTGAAGCACGCCGAGACTTACAGTGGCAATGATCAACAGGTAATCACAGATGATGAACTTGCGCGATCGCAGTCCGTACACGACTCTCCATACCAAGAATGCGGTACTGATCAGCGTTAAGGTCCACACCGGGATAAGGACCTTCAATCGTTCGTCCGGCCATTCCTGTGTGCCTGCGGTGTCCATAATGCACTGGGGCGGGGTCGTTCGGAATGCGCTATGGCATGGGTTGCAAAGGTCACAATCGGTGAGCAAGGAGAAAAAGCAAACGTCCACTCAATGAACGGGAGTGCGTCGGGGGTTTTCAAGTATGTTCTTCAGCGCCACTCATCTCTCGTGTCGGCCGCACTGGGTCAGAACTGGCGAAGCGAAAGCTAAACAGCACGGTTGCGGCGACGGGAGAAGGCCGCCAGATCGATCAAAGAAGGTGCACTCGCTCGAGACCGTCATTCGAAACGTTCCAACACGGGGATCTCTGGGAGTGCATCCTAGGGTCACGCACTCCGAGCTGAATTGGAAGTGATGCCGCATAAATTGAGGCCCCACACGCTGCAATTTGGCCCAATTGGAGCAGAAAGCTCGGCGGGCGGGACTCCATGAATCAAGTGTACACTACACAGCCGGACAGGTCACACCATGTAGAGAAGGATCCGTGGCTATGTATGAGCAGGAGAACAATCGAAGACGACGACGCATGTTGTAGATCTTGTTGCAGATCCGAGGTTCGCAAACCTTGGTCGCAACGCTGGTGGGACACTCAGTGCGCACGCATTTACCCGCCCGATGGGCCTCAGGGCGAACGTGCGATCTTGCATCGTCCCGCGGTTCTCGGTGTTGCCGCATGGACGTGTTGCGCGATCTTTCGTCTATCTCACCAGAAGATGGGAATGGTGGAAGAGGTGGTAGCGAATGTCAGGCCAGACGAAGCTAGTGGTACTAGTGCCTCTAGCGTGC
>Ga0265797_10007070_pt1 | contig 15536 bp, 15 predicted proteins | sample P2T30metagenome_FD_192433 | JGI IMG/M metagenome (GOLD analysis project Ga0265797, IMG submission 192433) | Plant litter microbial communities from East Loma Ridge, Irvine, California - P2 T30 | ecosystem: Environmental > Terrestrial > Plant litter > Unclassified | place: USA: California... | reverse complement strand
ACCTGGGGAGCGATCACTTTACAAGGGCCGCACCATGTCGCGAAGCAGTCGAGGACCATGAGTGTGTCCTTTTCTTCCATTGCCGCGTCGAAATCCGTCTTGCTATAATTGCCTGCGCATCAGCCAGCGTCCGGCAGGTATGACGTCGTGCACGTCAGGCCAAACGGGCCGAGAATCAGACTCACCTCTGGAGGTTGTGTACGCCCTTCTTTGTGTCGCTCATCTTGGCTGTATTGGAGAAGAACTTTTGGGTGAAAAGTGGTCGGTAGAGGTTGGCGGTGGAGGCGGGGTTGATGGAAGCTGTTTGCAGGCGCGCAGATGTGAGCAGTGTTCTGGCAGTTCTGAACGATGACGGCGCAAACATGGTATATGTAGATGAGGTAAGATGGCAGTGAGAAGCGATTTCAAAGACTCGGGCTGATGGAACGGACTCGCCGCAGACGCCCTTGCCGATAACGATGCTGGTGCGCGTATTGACCGGCAAACCCGTCAGAGTGCCTATGCCGATCCAAGAGTCGCAGTGCCGCGCAGCATGATTACGCAGCAAACAGGGATAGGAGAGAGCGACTTACAATGTTAGGTGACTTTGTGTACTTGTGAAGGCTTGTAGAAGAGCTTCGGCGAGTTTCCTAGGTATGGCGTTATATGCGATAATGGCGGTAGATTACTGTGCACATCAGGCCGACGGGCTGAAGGAGGGGCTTGCAGCAGTGAATGACGTGCTTGCCCGACCGCCCGATTGCCCCACCACAAGTCGTGCCTTCTTGTTCAATCATGGCAGCAACGACTCAAACCAACTCGCGCATGAACAAGGGCAAACCATGCGAGCCTTTCATCCACTATGGAAGGCTTCCGACAATACAGCGGAACAGCTTAACGCGCTTTGCGCAAACGCATACGTCGTACTATTCACCATATGCGGGAGGGTGGAACAGATAATGTACAAAGCTTTCAATGCAGCTGATTTCAAATTACAATCTCCAAGAATAGAATCATGGACGCAGCGTCCTCTTGAGGCCGGCCCCTAGTATTAACCAAATGCCCGCGTTTTTTTGGCCCCGGATAAGAAATAATACAATACAATGTGGCGGTCCCGAGGACCAGGCCTACGGGGCCTTGGCCCATCTATATGCTGCCAATATTCCAAACATTCCAACCGAACTCGCACTCCAAAAAGAGAGGGTATCACAAAAGCCGCCCCAGCAGCTTGTGGTATCACGCCGAAAGTAATCCCATAATAAATATCAACGCCATGCTATGCTTCTAAATCCGCCTGTAAGTCTGATAGGGTGTACGAGTCCGTCCGTGGGGTCGATTGGTCCAGGAACGACATGCTGCCAGCCAGAAAACACAAGAGATAGACAAGGAAATGTAAAAAGAGTGACTGGGGTGGGGCAAGAGGTTATGCAAGGAAATATGGAAATGAGTGTCTGGATACAAAAGAAAAACAAAATGAGTGGCGCGGTCTGGCATGCATGTGTATGTTCTTGGAACCAATCAGTCTTTTACGGATCGGTGCTTTGCTCCTAATCAGAACTTGTTGTTTGAGCCACCTTGCACGGGTGTGCTTGTGCGCTTCTGGATATCCAAGAGCCTCGCGGAACCAGCGCTGAGGTGCCTGACGTGGCGCTTCCCAAGATCAACACTTTTGGCGCGCTGTAACATGCCTGGATCCGTGTCGGAGATTGGGGATGTAGGTGACTCTGATTCGACATCAGCAGCCTTTGAGCCGTGATCGAGTTCGTCGGTGAACATGCTGAGGAGGCCTTCAGTGGACTTGATGCGGGGTCGGCGGTGAATAATAGTAGGCTGGCGGCCGACGCTGCTCTGCACATACTGCTCTCCACTGGCTGGTGCGTGAGCCGCTACACGTTCCCTCTCCTCGTCGGATTCAGCAGCCGTGTCCAACCTCATTAGCGTGCTGGAAGCCTTTCGGCCGCGGTCGTCACTGCCATACGGAGATCGGCCCCTCTGGTCTGGCCGGGCTGTCAGTTTGTTGAAGTACTCGTCGTCGGCCATTCCAAGCTCCTCGTACGAAGCATTGAAATCGTCGCCTCGCTGCACAACTGAAGATGTCAAGCTTGAGCGCATTTGCGATCGCTTCGGTGGTCTCCCAGAGAGCCACGATGCTTCGGAATCGACGGAAGCGAGCGAGCGTGACATGGCATTGACGGGTGCACCCGGGCTGACCGGGGAATCAGATCGATCTCCGGAGAGTGATTCAAGACGGAGGTCCGACGGCTGTTCCCTTCTCCGGCGAGCAGCGATGGCGCTTCTCGACTGTATTTCTGGTGATTGCACGCGTGAGTCGGGAGGCGAAAGAGGGAATTCGGGAAGATCCTCCCGGAACTTGGACATTGTTCGTCGAGGTACGCTGGAAGGCCTCTGGATCTGGATTGGCTTGCTGGCAGGAACGGTGCCTACCAGGTGAGAGGGAAGGGGCTGGCGAGACATGGATTCTCGCGAAGTGTTGGAGAAGGAGTGTTCTGATGGCGCGGGTGCTTGGTCGCGCTTTCCCCTTCGGAAGAGTGACGCAAACACGCCAATGCGCCTTCCGTCTGAGCTGCGTCTGCGAGTCGAGGAGCCCTGCTTGGAGGTGGCAAAGGTGTCGGCAGTCTCGACAGGATGCAGTGAGCCACTTCTGGTGGGATCCTGGGCTTGCTCGATAGACTCGACAGGCGTGTCGTGTGCAAGCTTCTTGGAGATGAGCTCTGGCAGGATGGAGGCATTGGATGGCTCGCGAGTGTGTACTTGGGCCGAAACGCTGCCTCGCGAGTAGCGGACAGCTCGAGCGTCGGATACGACCGGCTCGTCAACAGGGCTGTCGAGTGGAGTGGGTAGTTGGTTGTTGTTGGCGTGTGTACGGGGCGTGACGGGCAGGTCGAGCCGCTGCGACCGCTGCGGCGTCGACGGGCGCACATCTTCCATGGGCGTAGATACATCCCTCTCGATGCCCAAGCCAACAATGCCCGTGCCCTCTTTGCGGGGAGTGCTGGGAGTGCCTCTCGCTTCTGCAGCATTTTGCTTTTCTGCACGTCGTTCCAACCGTCGCCGCAGCCGCTCCTGGTCAGCCTTGGCCTTTCTCTCTCTCCGTCTCTTGTCTCGTTCGAGTATGTCGCGTAGTGCTCCGGCGTCGAGGTCGTCGGCGAGGTCGTCGATCCGGCTCGTTCGCTTGCTGGCTCGCTCGTCTTCGCTGCTGATGGGCCGTCCACGCCGCACGTTGGACTTTTCGCTACATGTGTTGGGCGACATGCGGTCGGTGGCATGGTAGTTTGAGCCGACGGAGACGCGGATGGTGGGTCGGGGTGAGAACATGTCGAGTGCACTCACCCTGAACTCGCGGTTCTCCGAGCTCCCTGACATGGAGGAATGGATCGAGTTGGCGAGGGGGAGGGAGACATTGGACGTGGGACGCTCGAAGCGGTGGTTCAAGGCGCCCTTGACCTTCTTGCTGTCTCTGCGTAGCATGCCTCCAGAGCTGGCAGCGGGGCGTTTCTGTGGCATTGGTAGTGTCATGGTACGGATTTCCTCTTCGCGGACGTGATCATGTTCTTTCCGCCTTTTACTCGACTTGCGGCGGACCAGGGAAGAGTCTGTAGGAGGATCCCTGCGCATCGACTGGGGTCGCTGGAGCTTCCCGCGGTCCTTTGCTGACGGGGGCAGGCTCGCGTGCGAGCGTGATTGGAAGTTGTAGGGAATGGCGCCGTATTCCTGGGCTATTGGACGCAGGTGAGGGCTATATTCGAGGCGATGCTGGCGAGGCAGTGCGGTGATGTCCTCGACGCTGGATTGGGGCCAGGCGTCTTTGGCAAAGGTGGGATCGGAAATGGGCTTTTCAGGGTCGCGCAGCGAGGCTCTGGAGCGCAAACTCTCTCTCTGGCGGCGTTGGCGGTGGCTGGGCGCTCGTCGCGGGGCCGTGGTGTTCTGAGTCGTGAGGGTTTGGTCTGCAACAGGCCGCGTCCTGTCTGTAACCGCAGCGGGTCCGCCGTCGTTCAAGTTAGCGGCCTTTTTGCGTCTCCGCCCAAATAGCCACATGGAGCTTCGCTGTGGACAGAGCGGCGCTGTAATATTAATAGAGCTGGGGGTGCGGTGGCGGACGGCAGGCTGGACCGAGTGAAGGGAGGGGGGGGGCCAGGTGGTGCCGACGGGTGTGTTTTTGGGGGAATGCAGCCGGTGCTATGTGGATATCGAGTCGCTGCACCGGCCGTTGGGCTGCATGCTGACAGGCTCAAGTCGACGGATGGCACGTGGGCGGCGACGAGATGCAAACGAAGCCTGTTGGCGGGCGTGAAGGGAGCGAACAGGACGGTGGAGGGAGAAAGGGCGGCTTGTCAAGATGAGTGTGTCCAGAGTGTGTGCTGCATGCATGTGTGATGTAAGGGAGGATCCGCTCGTAACAGGCTTCGTCGACGCCTCGACCCTTTGCTAATGCCGATCCCCACCACGAGGAGCGGCCAAAAATATACCCTTCTTTTTGTTTCGCACCTGGTCCCTGTCGGTGCGCGGGCGCGGGCCCGGCCAACGGACACGGGACTTTATCTGCTTTTACACTGCTGCACCTTTTGCTTGTTGCCGTTCTGCTCGACCGTCGACACACACGCACACACACACACACACACACAGACACCGACACACACCAGCCTACTACCACCCTTCGAAACTGCAAAAGCGACGGCTCGCGGCTCGCAACAAGACCGACGGACGGACAGACAGGCGGACAGACAGACGGACAGACTACCTACGACGATGAGCATCATCCCGCAGCCCCGCGGCATGCATCGTCGGTCCCAGTGGTCGCCAAAAGCTGCCCATCCTCTCCGGGGGTTGACGGCCTTGGGTCTCTAGCCCTGTCGCCCAGCCGTAATCCGGCAGCTGAGCGTTGCTGACTAGGCCTGGAGGCCCCGGACGGCTGCCAATCACACGCCAGCCTGCCAAGGTAAATCTCTCGACCAAGATTGCTCGAGGAAAAAACAATCATCCTCGGCATCGCCATGGGCCAGAAGCGAATGCGACAACGACACCTCACCCCCCAACGGCGCCGCCGCCGCCGGCCACTGCAAGCATGCGAGCTGCGCAGCCAAAGTATCGAAAAAGTGCCAGCGGGGCGTCGACAGCCACGTCGGCCTTGGTGTGGGCAACGGCTCACATCACTAGCCAGGTCGGTGGGAGGGAAGCTGGTGCCCCGCCTCCAATCACGCCGCCGCATCTCGAATCCTGCCTGTGCCCTCCACTCTCCACTCAGGTACCCGTCTCTCGGCCATGCACGTGCTATGCGTCATGCCAGCTTTCTTATCACTCTCTCTGCTCAACAAGTACCGCCACCGCCGAGCCGAACAAACGGCGGTACATGCTTTGTGTGCTTTGGTGCCCAAAAGCCAAACGCCAAACGCGACCAAACCCTAGGCCGTAAGTACTCCCAAGCCCGCCTGCGGTTGTGAAACGACGCAAGCGTGCCATGTTGGTGTTTCAGATGCTCCATGTCGTGTTTGATCGCGTCGTACCGGACCTTTGCTCCACACGAGCATTATTTGTTGGGCCATGTACCTACACCACCAACCTCGGCCGTGAAGCTCGATGCATCCTCCAGCTTCCAGCCTCAAGCAGAAGCTCTTTCCCATGAGCCCTCAACGGCACAGCTGCGTCTGGCTTGAGTGCTTGTGTAGTTCAAACGGACAGGCGGGTCAGGTGCTAGTGCGCCCACGTCCAGCACTACCGAGAGGCCGACCCTCAACCACTAACCCAAGCTGGCCTCTTCTCTGGTTCCTACAAGGCAAGCGGACCATGCAGGCCAGAACACGCCCCTAAGCCTAGAACCACGTACTGGTCCCTCCACTTGTAGCGCGCCGCCTTCATCTTTGACACAAGGTTTTGATTACCGTAAGATACTAGACCACAGCAGACGCAGGGGACGCTTTGGGTCCCCAGCCCCGAGAACACGACTCCGTGCCACCTCTGGAGTTTGACCCCGATTGAGTACGGCCACCGAGCTGGTGCTTTCACAATCCCATTCACCTAGACACACCCACTAGAACTGAAGCTTGAGACGTATTACACCAGTCACGGCAGCAAAACAATATCAGCTTGCATCAGACGCCCACTTTGTTTCTCGTGCAGAAACTCGTCAGTGCTGTGCCTCTCGGCCAAAGTCAGCTCAGCATGCATGCAACACGAGCAAAACAAATCTCCGGCTTCTTCCAGTAGGGAATGGGTAATGCGCCCAAGAGAGAGAGAGAGAGATTGTCAGTATCATTGATGCAGATTGAGAAGCACTTCATAGTCCTAGCAGCCGCAGCTTACAGAATTTCCAGGCTGCATGTAGTAAATAGTTGGACAATCGTTGTGTTGGCTGTATAGGTAGAGGGGTCCCTCCTGGTCCCTCCCCTCATGATACCTCGGTGGAGCAATAGGTACAAGTCCCACATATCGAGACACTTTTACAGGATGGAGACGAGCGCAAGCAGCGGCTATGTTGCGTTCGCATGTCTTGTAACTCGTATAGGACGGATGTGTCGGGTCAAGTGGTGAGTGTGTTGTTACGCGATGCCCCATTGGGAAAGGGCGGTCCCGCTCCTGCCTTGCCAACGCACTGCACCCTGTCAACAACAAACATTACCCACCTGCACCACTTGAACCACCACCACCCCACGAGAGTAACGAGACTGCCCCGCCATATTGCGACTGAAATACCACAACCCAACTGTAGCCACTCCATACACCAGCATGTCTTACAATGGGCGCATGAGCATGGCGCGAACCACGCAGCACAATCAGCGAGCGCCGCCGGCAAACGAGCACGATGCTTTCATGACCTTGGTATGCGAGCAAACCAGGCCTGACTCGATGCCTTACTAACCCATGTAGCCCGACCATGAAATCGCAGGTTGCATCTCGGATATTGGCATCCAGTTCACCGTCTCGGACCTCCAGAAGCCGAACCCCCAGATCATCCAAAAGGTGTTTGAATGGCTGGCCGAGCTACTCATGAACACAACCCGCGAGGTGGTTGCACCAGCGATGCGCGCCGCTGCCGAAGACATGTGTGGCGGTGATGCAGATAGACTCTACACCAGCGACACGAGGGATCTAATGGCCTTCTTCGTCATTCTCCGGAAACTCCTACGCGAAGTGAGTCTCCATGACAGGCGCTCGTATGGGTGTACTGCTGACACTCTGCAGTGCGGAATACATGACTTCACGTTCAACGACCTCTATAAGCCCACACATGGTCGCCTTGTCAAGATCTTCTCCTACATGATCAACTTCATCCGCTTTCGCGAGTCACAAACCGAAATCATCGACGAGCATTTCAACAAGGCGGAACGTACCAAGCTACGAATCGAACAGCTATATGATGACAAGCAGGCCAAGGAGATACAGCTGGCGGACCTTGAGCGGAACCGTGCGGCAACGCAAAGGCTGATGCAGGAGAAGGAGAAGCGCAACAATGAGCTGAAGACCAGATTGCTGGAACTGAAGAGGGGCCAAGAGGCGGTCGCAGAGAAGCTTGAGCGCGCCAAAGCGGAGCAAGACAGGCTGAGGAAGCTTTTGCAGCAGAGGGTGGAGAACAAGGAGAATGTGCAGCGTGAGGTGATCAGGTTGAAGCCATACACACAGCAAAGCCCAACGGCTTTGGAAGAGTCACTACGAGACCTGAGCGACCGGCTCACTGCAGACAAGACGCAGATCGACATGATGGATCGTCGTGCTCGCGCCCTCCAGACATCCACGGATTCGTTCGCTGTCGTTGCAACAGACGTTACTTCCTGCACACGGCTACTCACAGACGTGCAAGCCGACCTAGCAAGAGAGGAGGAGGAACTGGCAAAGGCATCAAGGCATCGAGATGCATTGGCCGACCGAAGCAACAACGTACGCGATGTTGAGCGGCAGGAACGCCTACTACAAAAGCAACTTGGCAACATCAACGCACGGACAGACAAGCTCAAGACAAAGGGCGACGAAGAAGCAGAACGCGCTCGCAAGCGCATGGAAGAGCTACGAGACACACACACAAAGTTGACAGAGGAGCGGGGCGAGAAAGGTCGTGAAATGGAGAGGCGACGAGTACGCATTGAACAGACGGAGAAGAAGATGGCTGAGCTCAAGGACAACATTGAGAATGAGGTTCATTCTGCTCACGATGAATATCTCAAGATGGAGAGCCACATCAAGCTTTACATTACAGAGATGGAGCAGAGTATTTGAGTTTGTTTGTAGGGCTTTTTTCTAGACGGGACTTGCGCGGGCGTTTTGGGTGGTGGGTGGTTACGTTGTGTTGTTCTTCCAGATACCACTTTAGATTGGGACTAAGATGTGATACCATGTATTGCTCATTCATAATCATATATCAGCATAGACCTCTTGCTGTGCAAACAACATGCAGTATACAAAATAACTTTGCTACATGAATCTTGGTACGCTGAGCATGGGGGTACGCATCTCGGACGTGTGGGAAATAGATGGGGGAGGTCGTCTACTACAAGTGCACACCTACCACACAACTGTAGCACAGCATACATGAAAATAAATGGCCCCTTGTTATCTACCCATGCTGATTGAATAGAGTGGCTCGGTCCTTCCTGAGAGGTGTACTACATAGCGCCATGTGTAACTAAAACTTTTTCCTGGAAGAAAAGACTGCATTTCGCATACAGATTAAGATTGGAATTTCCGGGAAACCCCTGGTTGAGTGCCCCTAGTATCGTCCCTCTTGTGTGAAAGGCGGTGGTACGGTGACACATATTGGCGTCCGACGGGCCCGCGGCTCCAAAGATTGATAGCGGTGAGCCCAAGCATGGTTACTGTGGAATGTGCGAAGAGGGCTGTCTGGTTGTATTGCAGCCGCACTGCTCTGCCCAATACAAGCATCGGGCTTGGAGATTTGCTCAGATTTCTCCAGGTTTGTGGAGAGAAAACAGAGTGAGATCGGAAAAACAACTGTACTCCGCCTTTCGTGCATAGCCCTCCCATCTTCTCGTTGGTCGTCATATAACGGCAACCCCACATCTGAGCAAAGACGGGCTAGCGCACCACTCACAGGGCCGATCCCGGCCCTGCGCTTTCATCATCGCTCTTCGTAGCAGATTTTTGTGCTTGACTCACCTTGGAAATTATTTTCCAGCCTTCATAAGCTCGCCCACACCCGCCAGACTTCCCACGCTCCATCACTCTCATCCATCATCCAACATGTGTCCCCAACCCGAAGAAACAGCTGCCACCAACGGCCACAGCAATGGTAGCAACGGTGCCAATGTTAACAAGGACGGCTTCACCGGCGTCCAGACCAAGCAGAACCCTCACCCAACACACAAGAGCCCATACCAACCCGTTGGCGACTTCTTGTCAAACGTTGGCCGGTTCAAGATTATCGGTACGTCACCATGTCCAGGCTCACCGCTATCGGACACGCACGCAGCGAGACGAAGAAATGATGCTGACTTTACCCGCATAGAGAGCACGCTGAGAGAGGGCGAGCAATTCGCCAATGCCTACTTTGATCTTGAAGCCAAGATCAAGATTGCCCGAGCTCTTGACAATTTCGGTGTTGACTGTACGTCGCTTCTCCGCGGCACTTGGCCTGCAAATTTGAGTGCTAATTACATGACCAGACATCGAAGTAACCAGCCCCGCTGCTTCCGAGCAATCGCGAAAGGACTGTGAGGCTATTTGCAAGCTTGGCGTATGTTGCATGAAAATTAATCGGGCTGCGAGAACAACTCTCTGACAACTTTCTAGCTCAAGGCTAAGATCCTTACTCACGTACGATGCCACATGGACGACGCCAGGATCGCCGTCGAGACTGGTGTTGACGGTCTCGATGTCGTCATCGGAACCTCGGCCTACCTTCGCGAGCATAGCCACGGCAAGGACATGACATACATCAAGAACACGGCGCTGGAAGTCATTGAGTTTGTCAAGAGCAAGGGCAAGGAGATCCGCTTTAGTTCTGAGGATTCGTTCCGATCAGACTTGGTTGATCTTCTGTCCATCTACAGTGCCGTCGACAAGGTTGGCGTTGACCGCGTTGGTATTGCTGATACGGTTGGCTGCGCATCTCCCCGCCAAGTTTACGACTTGGTACGAACTCTGCGCGGTGTCGTTTCGTGCGACATTGAGACACATTTCCACAACGATTCTGGCTGTGCAATTGCCAACGCCTTCTGTGCGTTGGAGGCAGGAGCTACTCACATCGACACATCCGTACTCGGCATCGGTGAGCGCAATGGCATCACTCCGCTCGGAGGCTTGATGGCTCGCATGATTGTTGCGGACCGCGAATATGTTACCAGCAAGTACAACATTAAGGCGCTCAAGGAAGTTGAAGATCTGGTCGCCGATCTTGTGGAGGTTAACATTCCATTCAACGTGAGTGCTGTCGCTGTATAAAATCAGACGTGGACAAGAGAGACTGACATGATCTAGAACTACATCACGGGATTCTGCGCCTTTACGCACAAGGCTGGCATCCACGCCAAGGCCATCCTCAACAATCCTTCAACATACGAGATTATCAACCCTCAAGATTTCGGCATGTCGCGATATGTGCACTTTGCCAGCAGGCTTACTGGCTGGAACGCAATCAAGAGCCGTGCCGAGCAACTTGGCTTGAAGATGACAGACGCGCAGTACAAGGAGTGCACCGCCAAGATCAAGGCCATTGCGGACATTCGCAAGATTGCTCTCGATGACACGGATTCGATCATTCGCACCTACCACAACAACCTGCACGCCAAGGAGGAAGTACCTCTCCTCCCAGGCATGACTGAGGAAGAGAAGAAGAAGTTTGCTGAAGCTGAGGCGGAACTGAACGGTGTGCCTGAGAAGCGCGAGCTTGACACGACGGCTGATGCACAGGCCGAAGTACCGGTGGCCAAGAAGAACAAGACTGTGACGGTGGCATAGGCACGAAATGCTTTGTAAATACGGGATCCCCTGGAGTTGCTGGGTATTCTCTTTTCTTTGGAGTTTTTGTATTTTTTGGGGGGGGCCATAGTTGCATGTCTTCCGGCTACGGAAAAGTTTCTGAGTTATTGATACCTGAGGATCGACGAGCCCACAGGCTTCCGGCAAACAGTATAGAATTTATGAGACACGATTGCCATTGCAGACCAAAAGAGGATTACTTGCATGTGCATGGCAGTTTGAAGATTGGCTGGCCAACTCACCGCCTTCGCTGTGGTGTTACTGCACCAGGCAATGCAAAGCAAGTGGCGGGGAAAGAGTGAGCATCTGGACCCTGCATGGGCAGGGGCGGCATTGGCCCAGGGTAACTTCTCACTAGCCTTTCATAAGCGGAAGCTAGCGTTCATGGTCGGGGCGAACATAGCAACACCCTTTCACTGCAAGTCCCTATATATTCGCGGAACAACCCCTTCAAGTTCTGTAGACACACACACAACCACGCATCCAGATCCTCTGGTCATTGCTACCATTTTCCAATCATGAGCACCACTCAGACGGTCACGCAGCAGCCCGAGATCACGGCCGAGAATGTTCTTCGCCTCTTCCCAGAGGTAAACACCACCCTCATCGGAGGATCGCACAACTCGGCCACGAGCGACAATGCGCTCAAAGGATACGACGAGGAGCAGATCCGGCTCATGGATGAGGTCTGCATCGTGCTGGACAACGACGACATCCCCATTGGCAGCGCGACAAAGAAACTATGTACATGCACACCCCGGACGACGCCAATTGAGCGAGGCTGACTTGAAGCAGGCCATTTGATGGAGAACATCGACAAGGGACTCCTTCACCGCGCATTCTCCGTGTTCCTCTTCGACTCCCAGAACCGCCTGCTCCTCCAGCAACGCGCGACGGAAAAAATCACATTTCCGGACATGTGGACAAACACATGCTGCTCGCACCCGCTTGGCATACCCGGAGAGACTGGCATAGGACTCGACGAGTCGGTTCAGGGTGTGCGTCGCGCGGCGGTGCGCAAGCTGGACCATGAGCTGGGCATCAAGGCCGAGCAGGTCCCCATTGACGACTTCAAATACCTTACACGGATACATTACAAGTCGCCTAGTGACGGCAAGTGGGGCGAACATGAGAGTAAGTCATCAGCCTTGTCGTCCATCTTGGCCATACTGAATGAGTACTGACAAATCTCCAGTCGACTACATCCTCTTCATCAAGGCCGATGTCGATCTGAACGTCAACCCCAACGAGGCCCGGGACTCGCGATGGGTCTCTCAGGAGGATCTCAAGACCATGTTCAAGGACAAGTCGCTCAAGTTCACGCCGTGGTTCAAGCTCATCTGCGAAAGCATGCTGTTCGAATGGTGGGACCACCTGGATGTTGGTCTGGAGCAGTACATGGGAGAGACTGAGATTCGGCGTATGTAAAAAAACTAGCAGAATCCCCATAGTGACGCTCCTTAGGCCAATTGAATTTCTCAATCCTAAAGTTTCGGCCCCGACCACACCCGCTCCCGAAAGTGAGGCGACATATGCATGCAAGCTCGGCCTCCGTGAACATCACATTTGCGATGCCGCCCAGTCATCAATCACTTGACTGTTCCCCACGCCCCCTACTCAATATGGTGTTATCGAGCGAATATCAGCATCTGCCCCCTCCCCTCCCCTCCCCTTGTTGTGTTCTGGTGATGCTTTGGTGACAGTTGGCTTACAGCAGCCCCACAAACTGCATATGCTCCTCTTGATAACCTGACCGGAAACTCAATCCCGGGCAATTACGTAGCCGAAGCTATCCGAATGCTTGCTTTGTCGTTGGCTATCAGAAAGCATTTCTACGCCTCCCCAAATGCTTGATGAGTGCTTTGCGCTTGCCTGTATTGAGAAAGTACAGCCGAGGTCAGCGTTCCATCTTCCTCAGCCCACAGCTTCTCGGCCTGTAAATCGCGTTTACGCGCGAGGCGTCGTCGCAAACTGCGGCTACAGGAGGAGCTAGAAGTAAGTTTTGTTGCCAGACGGATGCCAATCGGATACAGATCAACACACATGCGTTGAGCCCCATCGGTCCGACACGACGCTAAGGTCACAAGACGTAGATAACAGTGAATGTTGGAAGCCGAGCAAGTGCTCCGCAGATAGACGCCGGTTCGCCCTACTAGAAGCGTGGCCTCCGTTTATGCCTAAAAGAGTATGGCGTGGCCTCTGGGCATGGGAGGGAGGGAGATATATCAAGGTCCGGATACCCCATCTTCGTCTTGGTCACAAAGGGGACATTCGGCGTACAAGTGGCGCAAGTCAATCGTCAACCGTCAGTTGTCATCTCACACAAATACACATCTTACCAGCCACTGCACGCCCCCACGACACGCATCCCGCTGCAGCCGACCGCCGCACGCAACCTTCACGATACGCAGCTCCTGCCGCTCGACATCAGCCAAGCATCGTACAGCTGTGTGTTGTCACTGGTCTTGTGACAGAACCGCCCAACGAGTAAAAAGCAAAGGGCAAAGTTTGTGCCCGCCATAAAGCAACTTCCACCACTTCGTACGCGTGACATCGATACCACACTACACCTATTGTCGACCCAACAAGACCTCATCGGGTCTGACATTTTGCCGTCATCAAGACTGATCTCAAGGGAGCTCACCTAGCCTCACCCATTGATGTCGGTTGATCGTCGTCAAGCCTTTACCTCTTTGCGATACCCTTCTCGAGTCGAGACCGTCTCGAGATCGCAACTCTCTAGAGTCCATACAGGAGATTTGAATCGTCCCGCCAAAACCTAAGCACGAGCTATCCAGCTAGAAGCCAAAAAAAAGGTATATCATATGACAGGCAATCGACGGTCACGGTCCTGCTCAGCCCAAGACCACTACCCATGTGCCACAGCCAGACTAATCACAATCTAGTAGCGTTGTTTGAACTGAAGGTCTCTTTCTAGATACGCCGCGGTTCAAGTGACTAACCAGCCCCTCGCCGACCCTTCATACCTAGCCCTGCGGGGAACACCTCACGCTGGCGTATTCCACGACTATCCCTATTATCAAACGAAGCGGAAGATCCCATTTGAATACAAGTAGAGGCTTACCAACGAAACCGCAATCATGGCGAAAACCTTTTCTCCCGTTACGCCAGTCAGCTGTAATTTTACAGTCGAGTCAAAGTCATCCAATCTGAAGTCTAATAGCATCAGGGTCAATGATGTGCCCGCTAGCTTCAGAATCCTAAAGCACAAGCCTGCTACTGCTACTACCACTGCTGCTGCTGCTACTGTATTGCCCCCGCTTACCGACGGCGTCCGCGTCGTTACGGCTGCGGAGTACAAGCAAGCAGCACTCTGTCTGGCAGAGGCTTTTGCTCAAGACGATGTTGTAATGTACTTTGTTGACGTGCCTGATCGTGAGCACTGGACTGCAGAGCAGAAATGGGCTCTACATGTCGAGATTCTCGAGTACATTACATATGCTCACATCCTCAAGGGACTGGTGACTACGGTCGGAGACTTTGAGGCAGTAGCGCTGTGGTAAGTTGGGCGTTTGCGGTGAAGTCGGGTACTCGGACTGATATGCAATAGGATGCCACCCGGCCATAATATGGATGACTATCTAACCATATTCCGCTCGGGCATGTGGCGCCTCAACTACCGCCTTTCCGCCGAAGGCAAACGCCGTTTCTACGACGAGTTCATGCCACTCCTCCACGACACGATGCATACTACGCTCGGTGAGCGAGAGCTCGAGGCCTGGTACCTTGTTTACATAGGCACCAGGCCCAGTGGCCGTGGAAAGGGCCACGCTCGTAAGCTCATTGAACATGTGACCAAGGTCGCGGATCGTGAGGGCAGGCCATGTTACTTGGAATCGAGTAATGTGGCTAACCCTCCGATCTACAGGAAGTTTGGGTTTGAGGAGACGAGGCAAATCAACCTGCAGCGAGGAGGCAGGAACATCCCGTTGGACATCATGGTCAGGGAGCCAGCGGGTATGCGGGAGAAGACGGAGAAGAGGGGCGGGTCGTAAGTTGGTAGCATCGGCAAGGTAGTGCAATGTTCGGGAAAGCACAAGTTCAACACGTGTGCTTCAGAGGTGGATACAAATTGCTTTACTGGATGTTGTGGCATCCTTCAACAGGACCAACGTAGCTATAGGCCACTTTTTTGTTTGTTTGTTAGATGATTGCTTTTTCCCCAGCTTGAATGATAAGACGATTGCATAGTTGACAGCAGTGCTCGTTGGTCTTGGAGCCCGTCCAGCGGACTACAGAAGATGTGAAGGAGGTTTAGAGGTAGCCAAGGATGGGACCATGGAATTGGCGTTTCCAAAGCCAGTGTAAGCAAGTAGCGTTTCACGGCCATTGATACAGCCTCATCGTGTACTGTGGAATGAAACTGAAAGGTGGAGAGGAACCAAGCACGCCGTCACGCCCTTTATGGATGGTGCGCATAGTCGTCGACTCTCAAACCGTGGCTCATCGTCGTCGTTGGAGGCGGAGGAGGAGGGTACAGGTAGCAGTACAGGCGTCAGGACAAATTGCGGTGTCCTGAAACGTGCATTGCCGACACATTGGTTGCCCACTCTGCCCTGGCCGCCTTCTCTCTCTTTCTCTTCCTCTCTCTC
>Ga0265797_10007069_pt1 | contig 15538 bp, 12 predicted proteins | sample P2T30metagenome_FD_192433 | JGI IMG/M metagenome (GOLD analysis project Ga0265797, IMG submission 192433) | Plant litter microbial communities from East Loma Ridge, Irvine, California - P2 T30 | ecosystem: Environmental > Terrestrial > Plant litter > Unclassified | place: USA: California... | reverse complement strand
AGCGAGAACAAGATTGGCAAGGCTGACGGCACTGAGCCCTGGAAGACCGGCCGCGACGCCGCTTACCAGTACCACCCCCACGGCGACCCCAGCAAGCCCCGCAAGGACGCTCCCAGCGCTCTTAACGAGGTTATCATCCCTAACGTCAACCTGCCCAAGGTGAGTTTATCTGGAGGAAGAGGACGGTGCATTGGAGCGTGGGAGGCTGTGTTTGGATATGGGGATGAACTGCTTTGGATACACAAGGATGAAATGCTGACTTATGACTACAGTCGCTTCACGAGAAGTACAACAAGTGGGGCAAGGAGGGCTTCTAAGCGTCTCGTCTCTGTGAGGGGAAGTTGTGTAAATATCAAGAATTTTGAAGGCCGAATAGAGCGATTTCTTTTGTGTGCACCAGGAAAGAGAGTCCCTCGCTTACAATGTGTCTCTTTGAAGAAGATGTGTACATTGTAGAAACCGCAGATTTCCAGCTTGGAGCTGACGTGGATACGGACTGTAAAGATTATGCTTACCATTGAGTGTCATTCTACTGGTTTACTGGTTTGTGTCGAAGGGGTTAATGGGGAGACTGACTTTTGAATAGATGCCACCTAATATCGTGACAGTGCACCGACAAGAAAAAATGCGTTGTTTCTTGACATTCGTCGTCCTACTTTTCGACCTCGTCAGGTTCTTGATTCTGGTCACTGATAGAATATTGGGAAGGGGGTAGTCTGACTCTTCTCAGTGCACATTGTACGCAGAGTAATGACAATTTACTCCTCTCAACACTCAACACTGCTGCTAGCGTTTCTGCCGCCAACTTGCAATTATCAGACTTGATGGCCGGCGTCTGAGGATCGATTTAGACAGGTTTACTTCAGCGTAAGCCAACTACAGATCGGGATGACCCACGTTACGCTCTTTGACAATTATCTACGGCTTTGAACTTCGGTCGACAATGAGATCCTCTTGGGTGAGGAGGTTTCTTCGTGCGAAGTGATCGAATAGCGAGCATCAATAAGGAAGCTCGTGCTGGAAACTAACATTGCAAAGCAGCAAAGCTCCTTTCGATTCAAAGATTTGAGATCGGTGAGCGTCGTTGTTGTCAATTATATGACTAACGCGTCGCAACTTTTATATTTGACGGAGTCTCGCTGTCAAATAATATTCTTCATTTGCAGAGGTCGGCGCGTTCAGGAAGGCGAAGTGCATTGGACTGAGGTTTACCATAGCAATCCGAACGCATCGATGATCCCAGACTTAAGAACAGATATGTATATCTGGATGTGTAACACACGACAGCAATGATACGAGAAGGCAGAGGTGAGCTCGTCAGCCGTGGGAGAGAGCTCTCCAACTCGACATTCTTTTATTGCGAGTAGGAACACCGCGTGTATTCAGCACCATCATTCGACATAGCTTGTGAGGTCGATCAGTGCCTGCATACGTGTATCTTGGTAGTCAAACCCTACCGAAACTGGACAATTTATAGACAGAGATATTTCCAGACGTTACGATACCCGCGTGCCAGTGTGCTCCTCGACGATATGGAATGTGGAATGTAACGGGTCAGACAAGGGTTGATTGCGTTTAATTGGGCCAGCCTTGCCAGCGTTAACATGGGGGCCTTGCACGCGAGGTTGTTTCCTCCGCCGTACTTCCATTGCTTGCTATGCCACTACCACACTGCCACACACTGTCACAATCGAAAAACACACAACGTGTTAACACATTCTAATTACTTCTCCAGTTCCACGAGGCTGACGGAGAGTCACGCACATCTTTAATATTCCCTCCCACCACCTTATCAACATTCGACTCGCGCAACCACTTTCGCCCCACTAGCCGAACAACGCGTCTCGGTTCGCGTTGCTTCGCGACCAAACGGCACAAACAACTCCACATTGACACTCAGTCGCCACCCTCCGACCTCCCAGGAGCCTCATGGCGCGTCAAAGTGCCGCCACTGCAATGAGTCGTGCACCCTCCGTCGACTCCTCCGCCCCGTCAACAATCCAGGTCGCTTCCGCCGACGCGTTGGACGAAGACAGCTTCTCCGAGCGTGTCCCGGCTTCCACACCTCCCACCAGCCTCGCCGAGACTAACAGCAACGCTGGATCCGTCAAGGGCGCGAATGTGCCCACACAGTCCTCGACAACTATGGTTGCTGTCGAAGAGGAGCAGGCGGGCGGTCGTAGGACGCGTCGTGCGAGAGCGAGCGTCAACTACAACCTCGTTGAGCTCTCAAACGCACAGGTGGTCGAGAGTGCGCACGCTAGTCGCAATGTGTCAGGGCTCACAGGACGCACGCTTGTCGACGCACCTGGCGATTCTGGAGAGCACAGCGTAGGCGCAGACTTCGGCGACAGAGTCGAGAAGGCCATGAACATGGATTGGGAGATCGAAATCCCCGACGAACTACCACCACGCCCAGCTTCCAGTGCGCTGAAACGCAAACCCAGTGTCAAGGATCGCGTTAAGAAGGCAGCCGGCAAGGTCGGATCAGTTCTGGGCAAACGTTCACGTGAGATGATGGAGGCAGGAAAGCGGAAGGTCGAAGAGCTTAAGGGTGCAAATGAGAAGAGCAGCAAGTACCTCAAGGAGCTGGACATGGGCGTCAAGGGAGTACTCGACGAGATGGACTTCGATCTGGACGACGAAGAGGAGAAAACTCAAGAAGAGAGGCCAAGCAAGAGAGCGAAGAAGGAGAAGACCACATCTGCTGCCAAACCAATGGCTCCACCATTACTCAAGGCTACGAGCGCATCCGGCAAAGTCACCGCAAAGAAGGGCAAGCGATGGCAGAAGGAAGGTCTATACGTTGGACAGAGCATGGACAGCGACCGCGCACATGTTACCTCGAAGAAGCTGCAGAAGGAACGCCCTGGCTCTTCGGGTTCAGCTGTTTCTCAGAAGACTGCAGTTGAATCAAAAAAGAGAACCATGCTGCCTCTGCCCATGTTCGGCTACCTAGGAGACGAGAAGGAAGTGGACTTCAAGATTCCGTTCGACGTCTTCGCGCCCTCATTCAAGAAGGGCGATCCCAAGCCCAAGGACTGGAACGCCAAACACAACCGCACAAACCGCATCGTAGGCGACGCCAAGGACATCTGGCACAAGAAAAGCAGCATCGCGGGACACTCACTGTGTATCTGCCAACCACCAGATGACGGAGAGCTGGGTTGCGATGAGAACTGCCTCAACCGCTTGATGCACTACGAATGTAACGAAAACAACTGTATGCTCAACGGTTCGGGCTGCAGCAACCGTCCTTTCGCACAACTGGCCGCTCGCATGAAGAAAGGCGGTCCATACGACATTGGAGTCGAGGTCATCGGCACTAACAATCGTGGTTTCGGTGTACGAGCCTGCCGTACTTTTGCTCCCGGCGAGATCATCATGGAGTACACCGGTGAGATCGTCACCGAGTACGAGAGTGAGCGCCGCATGATTGAGGAGTACAGCAAGAGCGACAACTACTACCTCATGCAATTCGACAAGGGACTGGTGATCGACGGAACGAAAGGTAGTATGGGCCGTTTCGTAAATCACTCGTGTGCGCCGAACTGCGAAGTCCGCATGATGCGCGGCGCCGACGACAAGGCACACATGGGCATTTTTGCTGGAGACGAGGGCGTCATGACTGGCGAGGAGCTTACTTACGACTACAACTTTGACAACTTCGGCTCTTCAAAGCAGGAGTGTCACTGCGGTGCCCCTACTTGCAGAGGTTTCTTGTCCAAGCGTCTAAACGCCGTCGAGCAAAGACAGAAGGACAAGGAGGAGCTCGAGCGTCAGCGTAAAGCGGCCGAAGAAGCCATGAAGAACGCCGAAGCCGCTGTGAAAGCCAAGAAGGAGAAGTCTGCCAAGGGCCCAGGATGGACAGGCTGGATAGACGTTACCAACCGAGAGGTCAGAGAGCAACTCAAGAAGGAGAAGGAAGAGCGAGAGGCGCAGGCCAAGAGCTCTGATCGTGCGAGACGTATGGCGGCTCGTAACGGCGAGGAAGTGCCCCCAGCTCCTACTTCCAAGGCTGCTGAACCTACGACCAAGACCACATCAGAGGTGAAGAAGCCAGCCCGCCGTCGTCACACCTCAGGAGAGACTGTCAAGACGCAGAAGTCTACCATTCGCAAGGTGCCCTCCGCCGAATCATCGCTGTCTGTCCAAGCAGGCGCAGAACGTCCATCCACAACGCCCAAAGCCAAACGTCCCACATCGTCCCGCAGTGCCACAACAACTCTTCTCGAGCGCGCGCTCTCCGTGCACTCAAATGACGACGATGATTCCACCCCAGCCGGCAAGAACACTCTCACCAACGGCGACATCGCCACTGCTGGTGCACCGAGGGACGTGTACGATGGACCAGAGGTAGAGCTCGACACCATCGTCACATCATCTTCCAAAGCAACCAAAGTCAAGAAGCGCAAGCTAGGCAACATGCTCAAGGACGCCGCCAGCGCTGTCGGCATCGGTCGTGGCAAGAAACGCGCTGAAGCTGCTGAAGCCTCGAGCAGCTACAACAGGACTCCGGGAAAGCTGAGGCAGAGCACTTTGAGCTTCTCAAAGTTGATCTGAGATTCGTCGAGATTCGACCTACCACTTGTTGGCGAAGTAATCCGCCGCACGACTTCTGTTCAACACTCGAACAGCAGAATAGTGCGACGCTTCACCAGCAGCACTTTCACGCACCACACACTCGAGAGGTTTAATCATCCTCGCATACTACTATCAATTTGCTTTTCGGACGTACAAGGCGTTCAGGTCGTACGGAGGTTCTGGATCGTGTTACGGCTACTGTTCTCAGTCTCGATGAAGGGAAGGGGGGACTTGGCTGTCAACGATCGGCTTTGGATTTCGGGTGGTCATTTTTTCTTTTCTTGATGCTTTTGGGGGTACGTTTTGCATTTTTCCACCCAAAGGCTTTGTCTGGGCAAGCGAGCTTCGTTTTGGGTAAAGTATCGTTACTACAGAATTAGGCATAGCGTTAGTCTTCTTAGGGTAGCAATTGATTTGCGAGTGCGCTTATTTTATTGCCTGCTTTCATTCTTTCCTTTGTTGGTGCGTTGGGGTCGTTAAGTTGTGTTGCTGGCTCTGAGAGGTGACTAAGCCATTCTTTCCTCCATCCCGTTAAAATCTGTACGTGCGTTCGACAGTGACCGATCGAGTTGTATAGATGTCAAATACGAGCTCAACTTGTCTTTGAGAATGATCGTTGGCTCAAGGTTCATTGAACTGTGTGTCACAAGAAGCTTTCACCTCTTCGAAACCATTCGATCAGCTCATTTGTTGGCTCTATGTGCATCTCCGTTGGAGAAAGTGACAACAACGATTACCGTAGGTACTTCATATACATTGGAGTCCCCTGCTACTTCAAGTACCTTGTTCGGGCCCTTTTCCAATGTTCATTCAATTCAAGATGTCAACGAGACTGCACGATATCTTCTACGTTGACAGGGTTAGGGTAGTCGTGTATTTGCGCCCCTTGTGCCGAGGCCTCAAGATGTTTCGAATTATGTAACGACGATGAGATTGCGACCTGGTACAAACAGGCAGTCGCATCCGAATAATTTAGATCGCTCTTGCTCGAGGACAGGACTGCTGTATCTTCGAAGCGACCCAGACTGCCAGTTCTTTAGGTTCCTAACAATGAGCTTGATCTTGCCCTACGCTCTAAGAGGCAAGTTTAAGGGCCAGCTCTTCAGAGCCGGGACTTGCTTGCCCTGCATGTCATAGCAACTGGCCCGCATCCTTCCACGAGCTGGCGTATCGAAGCATAACCCCGCTCCAACACGCCACTATCAAGGTGAGCAGGGCTGACTTAGGCAAGTTGATGGGCAACTGTGGCATTTGATAACGCGTTGCGCGGCCCGCGAGGTTGGAGCTCTCTCCACTTGTGTGGTGACACTTGTAGGTAGCTCGACTTTCGAGTTGTATTTTTAAAGAAAGGCAGGACGCTGTTGACTTAGCCAGCTGATTGACCTTGATCTAACTGTTTACTCTGCTCGAAAAGAAACACTTACCAGTGAAACAGAAGCCATGGCTGAAACCCTCGAACTCACAGCTCCCAACGGCACCAAGTACTCTCAGCCAACAGGTATGGTCTTTTTGGAGATTCTATCTCTTGATGACAAGTAGCTTATGATATCATCCAGGTCTCTTCATCAACAATGAATTCGTGGCTGCAACATCCGGCGAGAAGATCGAGACTGTCAACCCGTACGACGAGTCCGTTATCGCCAAAGTAGAAGCCGCCAGCGAGAAGGATGTCGACGCAGCAGTCGCCGCAGCCCGAGCAGCATTCAAGACCGGCTCTGAGTGGCGAAACCTCACACCACAGGAGCGTGGTGTTCTGCTCTGGAAATTGGGCGACCTTTGCAAGCGTGACGAACACATCTTAGCTACGATAGATGCGTGGGACAATGGCAAGCCCTTTGACGTTGTCCTTGGAGAGGATGTGGCAGAGACTGTGTCTGTTTTCCGTTACTACGCAGGCTGGGCAGACAAGATCTATGGTCAGACCATTGATGTTGGAAACGCAAAGCTTGCTTATACCAAGCATGAGCCGCTCGGTAAGACTGGTAAAGAGAATATCCAGAGCGAGGAGGAATACTGACTTGTCTCAGGCGTATGCGGCCAGATCATCCCCTGGAACTTCCCTGTCATGGTTTGTGATGCTCCACCAATTGTATAGATGACTTTATACTGACCAAGAACATGCAGATGGCAGCCTGGAAGCTCGGCCCTGCCCTGGCTTGCGGTAACACAATCGTTCTCAAGCCAGCTGAGCAGACACCGTTGTCAGCGCTCTACCTTGCGACTCTCATTAAGGAAGCCGGTTTCCCTCCAGGCGTTGTCAACGTCGTGCCCGGGTATGGCAAGACCGCCGGTGCAGTTTTGGCTGGCCATCAGGGTGTTGACAAGATTGCTTTCACTGGAAGCACAGCAACCGGCCGCAACATCATGCGCTCCGCTGCTGTCAACATGAAGAACATCACCCTTGAGACTGGTGGCAAGAGCCCACTTGTGGTGTTCGAAGACGCTGATCTGGACCAAGCCGTGAAGTGGTCACACGTCGGTATCATGGGTAAGTTGCCATGCCATATTAGCGGGCTGATCATATGTTAATAATACCACGTAGCAATGGCGGGACAAGTTTGCACATCGACTTCCAGGATCTACGTCCAAAACTCGATATACGAGAAGTTCCTTGAGGAGTTCAAGAAGTACACACAGGAGAACACCACCATCGGCAGCCAGTTCGACAGCAATGTGACCCACGGTCCTCAGATCAGCAAGTCTCAGCAAGAGAAGATCCTGAGCTACGTTGAGTCTGCCAAGTCCGAGGGAGCCAGACTGATCCTGGGTGGCGAGGTCTCCAACAAGCAGGGCTACTTCGTCGACCCAACAATTTTTGCCGACACCAAGAACGACATGAAAGCTTCACGGGAGGAAGTCTTCGGACCTTTTGTTGTGGTCCAGTCGTTCAAGTCCGAAGATGAGGTCATTGAGAAGGCGAATGACACAGAGTATGGTCTGGGTGCTGCCGTGTTCACCAAGGATATCGTTCGCGGACACCGTGTTGCGGGCGAGATACAGGCTGGAATGGTTTGGGTGAGTAAGACCTGGAGTGTGCGATATCTGAGCAGAGCTGATACAAGAGCAGATCAACAGCTCACAAGACTCACACTTCGGCATTCCGTTTGGTGGTTACAAGCAAAGCGGAATTGGTCGCGAGCTTGGGCAATATGCTCTTTCTGCCTACACACAAGTCAAGGCTGTTCATGGTAAGTCTTCCGTAACTCAAGTTATATCTGCCACGATGCTTACCAAGGATTGCAGTCAACTTGGGAACATGGTTGTAGATAATCGTATGTTGTCACAATTAAACGAATTTCACGTCCATGATGACCGGCTTATCAACGTATGGAAGTGTTGAAGATGTTCAAGAGACGATCAAATTACCTACATACATCACCAATCCTTGTCAGCACACTGCATGCTGTCCCACCACGTAGGAACCGTACATCGTGGAACGCTCTATGCACTTTGTTCCTGCTGATGTGGCGCACTAATGAGATTGACAGGGGCCGTCAACGCGAAACAAACCTGCATGACCATCCAATTTCTGCACCACAATGCAACAAGCCGATACCCATCCGTTAACCAACATTTGTCACGCCGCGTACGCCTACTCCGTGCCATGTTTCAAGAACGGATAATGATGTATTCCATTTTCGGATGATTCTCATGTCGTGTTGATATCAATAATTCTTTTAGCTCTGGGCGAATCCATTTTTGATGACCATATGACTTCTGGGTCATGGTTCGCTAAAGCAGTAGACTCCCCCGGGCTGCATCGAGACGCCTTCTTGTGCTCCCGTCGGCGCGTTGGCATCACACAATCCGCCAAATCAACACCACCTGGGCACCCCACATTCGCTTAGCGCCACGTGTGTGGCGGCTAAAGGCATTTGGTGCAACTACCTTAATATCAAAGTAGGCACTCCTAACTGCTCTGATCACGGAATGCGGAAGGACGGAGCATGGATTTGTATCAGCTTGATGGCGACAGTAGGTCTGGGCTAGATGGACTCTGGCCCATGGCTTCGACCACACGGCCTGTGGCAGTCAGTCTGAAGACGATATAATGGCCAGGTCGCGAACTGGCGGAAACAATTGCTCTTGGTACGATACGCTGGACGCATCTCAAGGACTGTCAGGATGCTTTCGCTTCTCTGGATCATCGCTCTGCTGGGCGCCACTGTCTACGGGCAGGCTGGCTTCTCGTACACTGAGCCCAACTCCAAGGTCAAATTCTGGGAAGTGCCCTTTGGTGCTCAGGCAGGAACTGCTGGACTGAATATTGGCATTGCCTTGCCTGCTACGTCGCAGTCCACGTACCAGGACGAGTACATTGGCCACATTGTCGGTGGCTTATCATCCACGGGAGCATGGGCTGGTATCTCGCACTCGTCTGGCATGACTTACAGCTTGCTGCTCACCTTCTGGCCCAATGCTGGCAAAGTGCAGGGATCATTCAGATACGCTACGTAAGTATTTATTCATTGAAGGTTCTGTTCACCAACTAACGCTCGCTTCACAGTGCCTACGTCTCGCCTGACCTCTACACCGGCAATGCTACGTACAGCATCCTGCACCAAAAGGTCAACACCACCCATTTCGAGGTTGTCTACCGTTGCATCCACTGCTGGGTGTGGTCGCAGGATGGTCAGCCTGGCTCCCAGATCCCTCCCACCGCTACTGACGGTAACCTCGTCTTCGGCTGGGCCAAGCACACTGCGACACCCACAGCCCCTGCGGACCCCAACGTATACCTTGACCAGCATGCATACTACGGTATCGCTGTTCAGCCCGCGGTAAGCATGAGGAACTCCGCATACACGTTTTGGGCTACAGGGACTGGGCCTACGACGACTGCTACTGCCACCACAACAACCGTGCCAACTACCACCTCTGCAGCATGCGCCGCTTCTCAGACTGCTGGATCAGACACTTACGACTACATCGTCGCCGGTGCCGGTGCTGGTGGTATTCCAATTGCTGCAAAGCTTGCCGAGAGCGGCAAGAAGGTTCTCCTCCTCGAGAAGGGACCGCCATCATCGGGTCGCTGGGGCGGTACAGTGAAGCCTGCATGGCTAAGTAGCACCAACCTCACACGCTTCGACGTCCCAGGCCTGTGTAACGAGATCTGGCAGGACTCAGACGGTATTGCTTGCAGGGATGCATCATCAATGGCCGGCTGTGTCCTCGGTGGAGGTACTGCAATCAACGCTGGTCTGTGGTGGAAGCCCAACCCAGCGGACTTTGACCAGAACTTTCCTTCGGGCTGGAGGGCTGGCGAAATGCAGGGTGCTATCAGCAGAGTGTTCCAGAAGATCCCCGGGACTTACGTGCCATCGAAAGACGGCAAGACTTATCTCCGACAAGGCTTCAACACCCTCGCTTCAGCTCTCTCATCAGCTGGCTGGACTAGCGTTGATGCCAACAACTCGCCGGCCAGCAAGAACAAGGCTTACTCACAAACTCCTTACATGTTCTCCAATGGAGAAAGAGGCGGTCCTATGGCTACCTACCTTGTTGAAGCATCAAAACGTGGCAACTTCAAGCTACTCACAAACACTGCCGTCAAGCGCATCGTTCGCACTGGTGGCAAAGCTACTGGTGTTGAGCTGGAGGCCCAAAACTCCGCAGGCAAGTGCGGTACTGTGAACCTTTCTGCCAAGGGTCGTGTGATTGTGTCCGCGGGCGTGTTCGGTTCATCGAAGATCCTGATGCGTTCCGGGATTGGTCCTACCGATCAGCTCAACATCGTCAAAGCCAGTGCGGATGGCGCGTCCATGATCGCTTCGACTTCTTGGATCAACCTGCCTGTCGGCAAGAACCTCGATGATCATACCAACACCGACGTCGTTATCGACAACAGGGATGCCGTCTTCTACGACTTCTACGAAGCCTTCGACAATCCCATCCCCTCAGACAAGTCAGCATACCTCAACCAACGTTCCGGCATCTTGGCTCAGGCAGCACCCAACATCGGGCCAATCTTCTGGGAAATCATCACTGGAAATGACGGCGTGCAGCGCCAGCTCCAATGGACAGCGCGTGTCGAAGGCGGCCATGGCATCACTGCCAACACATCGATGGTCCTGTCTCAATACCTCGGTCGTGGCAAGACTTCAAGGGGTCGCATCACAATTACTCCAAGCTTGAGCATGACTGTCTCCGAGCTTCCTTACGTCAACACCGCCGGCGACGTCGCAGCTATCGTCCAAGGCATCAAGAACTTGAAGGACGTCGTTGCGAAGAACTCCAAGTTGACCATGAAGTACCCCACCGCCGACCAGTCTGTCGAGGACTTCGTTGCAGCCCAGCCCAACAGTGTCGGTGCCAGAACTGCCAACCACTGGGTTGGTACGGCCAAGATGGGTACTGACAGTGGTTTGAACGGCGGCACAAGTGTCGTCGACACTAACACTAAGGTTTACGGCACCGACAACGTAAGTGATATGTACCCCAGACTACTCTCGATTCGATGCTGACAATCACCACAGATCCACGTCGTCGACGCTTCGGTATTCCCGGGTATGGTGACCACTAACCCATCGGCTCTGATCGTTGCTGTTGCCGAGAAGGCATCGGAGTTGATTCTGGCGCTCAATTAGATATGTCAATAGTCGTATTTCCTGCATCATCGATTCATCTTTACAATCTTCCGTCCAGATTTGCTTGAACATTACAGCCGAAAGTCTGCACACATGCGTGTCAGCAAGCCACTCGTCGTTGAATGTCCGGAACACACCAGATACAGAATTGATCAGTGGTGACCCTCGCTTGCCAGATGTATACGAGTAGGCGTTGCCGTTGATGTAGCATTGTAATCCTACGCCTCGAAGCTCATTGGTTGTTCCAGTCGTATCCTATCGTTCGTCAGATGATCAGAAATGGCGACAGACAGAACGAAACGAGTAACGCACCGCACATCGGCTGGCAACGCTCTTGACGCCACCCCGTTCGCCGCATCTAGGCTGCTCCTACAGTACATCGCAATATATCGGGAATTGACTAGCCTGACAGCTATCAGGTACCAATCTGGGTGATCTTCCGCGACGGACCGCGGCTCCGTCTTGATCGATCTTGTACGGACTCTTGGTCTCCGTCTGCTAGGGCTCGACCGCCACGACTGCATGTAGATGGCTGGTGATGCTGTTGATTCCAGTGGCTGCTTCGTCGATAGTAGACGGCAGCATCGATTATGCCTTGTCGTCGGTCGACCAGACTCCGAAACAGATCCACGCCGGAGCGAAAAATAGGCTGCAAGCGTAGACTAAGAGGACATCGATCAGGAAGGGCAGACGCTCCTATATCTTGTTGTCTCTTCTGCTTCTCAAACTCGCTCAAACCTGCTCATCTAGTATCCTCAAGAGCTACCACAATCACCATGCGCTCCGTCTCTTCTAGCTTCGCCGCTTTGAGCGTGCTAGTCCAATTCGTCCCCGAAGCCTCTGCCCACGGCTTCGTCAACCTCATCAAGACCGGCGGCAAATTCTACCCTGGCTGGGACCTCAACTACTACTACCAGTCGAACCCTCCCGCAGTCGCAGGCTGGAGCACCACAGCCCTTGACTCCGGCTTCGTACGTCTCCATCTCAAATCCTTCAATCCATCCATCGATCCACCCATCCCCTCCAAACCAACCAACCAACCCACTAACAAAGCCTCCCAGGTCTCCCCCGACAGCTACCAGTCCCCCGACATAATCTGCCACAAATCCGGCGCTCCAGGAAAAACCCACATCCCCGTCACCGCCGGCCAAACCGTGCAACTCTTCTGGAACACCTGGCCCCCCGGCCACAAAGGCCCCGTCCTCGACTACCTCGCCCCCTGCACCAACAACGACTGCTCCACCACCGACAAAACCTCCCTCAAATTCGGAAAAATCGACCAAGTCGGCTTGAAAAGCGGTCCGTCGCCGGGGACTTGGGGGACGGACGATCTGGTTGCGAGTAATAATTCGTGGACGGTGACGATTCCGAGTGGGTTGAAGGCTGGGGCGTATGTGTTGAGGCATGAGATTGTGAGTTTGCATGCGAGTCGGAGTGATAACGGGGCGCAGAACTACCCTCAATGCGTTAACCTAATGGTCAGTGGGTCAGGCTCTAAAGTGCCTAGCGGTGCGAGCCCGACTACCTTCTATAAGAGGACTGATCCTGGTGTTCTGATTGACATCTACAACAACCTGAACAGCTACACTGTTCCTGGGCCGGCGGTGCAGGCGTTGTAAGAGAAGGTCGGATAGTAGGATGGCGGATCGATGGAGTCTACGGCCACTCAATGAGAAAGCTTCAAGCAGCGGAGAGGTTCCCAATGACTTGATAAATTGCTCACGGTCTACTACCTTGTCAACAACCATTCCATCCATACCCTGGCAGCCCCACATCCCACCCCCTCACCAAGGATACTGCCCCCCCGCATGCAAAAACCCATTCCCCTCCCCATCCCTCTCCCCCTCCACAATCCCCACCAACGGCCTCACAGCCTCATCCACCGCCTTCGCCCCATTCTCAACCGTATTATTCGGCCCCAAATTACTCACCGTAAACCCGGGACACACCGTAAAAAATTTCACATTCGCCTCGTCCTTGAACTCGTATATCAATTCCGCGGTGACCATGTGCAGCGCGGCTTTGCTAGCGCGGTACGGCAGAGCCGCGACGGACGACACCCAGTTGCTGTGGTCGAGTTTGAGAGAGACGGAGCCCATGCCGCTGGAGACGTTGATCACGCGTGCGGTGGTGCCGCGGGCAGCTGCTTTGAGGAGTAAAGGCCGGAAGGCTTGGGTGACGAAGTAGACGCCTGTGGCGTTGGTGTTGAAATTCGCGAGCATGTTTTCGCGGGTGGGTTCTTCGAGGGCGATGGCGGCGTTGTTGATGAGGATGTCAAGACGGCCGTGGGTTTCTTTTACGGATTTGGCGGCGGCGGCGATGCTGGCGTCGTCGGTTTGGTCGATTTGGAGGAGCGAGCAGGTGCCTTGAAGGTTTTTGGATTGGAGGTGGTGGACGGCGGTTTTGCCTTTGTCAACAGAGCGGGCGCCGACGAGGATGTGATAGGAGGGGCTTTTGGCCATTAGTTGGGAGGCCCATTCGAGGCCGATACCGCTGTTGGCTGGAGGGGAGTGTTAGTGAGGTTGTGGGTTGATAGTGATTGGAGTTGGATGCTTACCACCGGTGATGAGGACTATGGTCTTGTCTGTGGACATTGTTGTCGATGGTTTGTTGATTTGTCTGGGTGATGTATGAGGTCAATGGAAGTGTGCAAGTTTTGAGAAGATACAGTGTCAATCAGCAAGGGACGACGAAGCTCTTATATACTCAACCGTTGTATATAGCGACACCGTCTACATCACCATTATGTTCGAATGTATAAATGTAGCTGACCAACCGCTGTCCCTGTTGCCTGGTATGCGATGCGGCTTGTTAGAATGCTCCGCGGCGCGGACTTAACCCTTAAATCCATAACATACGGCAGAAGCCAAGAGCTTTCTTTGTCAACGAACAGATCAAAGACCATCGACGCTTACATGAAAGCGCCAATGCTGAATGGAACTTGGCAAAGTGAGGCGGCGCAACATGCGTTTCATGATTCACGAACATTCGACTGGGCGTATGCATCAGGCGGAGATACCCAGTAGATTAACACCGATTTTGAGATGGACACTTTGGTTAGGCACTGATGATGGCGGTCTGTGTATCATTGTTGTATACAACACTACACGAAGCCCAGCCTAGTTGTGCTGTGCTTTAGCTACTTTAGCTGTGTCGAGTACCCTCCGCTAATCGAGGGAACTGCAACAACAAATCTGTCGGCTTGTCCATTGGAGTTTTGGCGCGAGAAGTGCATCGTCGAGGACGTGCAACACGACTGTTGACATATCTGGGTCATTGCAACAAAGCAGTGTAAATGCACATTCTCGCCTCAAGAGCTAAAGATTCCGCTTGTGCGGTAGCGGGTCAAACCAAATGCGCCCCTGGTATCTATACATGGGTCTGTTCGGCGATTTCTCCATCTTGATACGATCTTGAGTCTGTTCTTCTCAAGCATTACATCGATCAAGCATCGCATCGATCAAGCGCAAAGGCTCACGTTCTCGTACTGCTATCGTGAGAACCAGGAGGACCCCCTTGCACGTTCTCCGACAAACCAGACAGTGTTCTGTGTGGAGGAGGAACGCTCTCGTTCGAGCTCGAGTACTTCTGCCGCGACGAAACAGGCGTGAGATTATCGGAGACTGAATTCAGCCGAGACTCCCGGTCTTTAGCCCCCGTGCCCGAAGACGCACTGTCGCTAAGCAAGTCGTCCAAAACCATAGAGTCGAGACGATCGGAAGATGTGAAAGATTGCCCGGAGCCCAGGTTTATCAGGCCCTTCTTGGACAGCGGTTGGGTTCGCGCAAAGCGTTTGGCTGCTGTCTCAATGGCGTCGACGATGGTTTGACGCTGTTGCTCGCGGCCGACGAGGTGGGTTGGGAGTTTGAAGAAGCAGGATACGTCGTTGGATGCGATTTTGAAATCGTCGAGAGCTTTGGTGTCGCCGTCTGTGAGGATCTTCTTGAGGGTCTGGAGATCGTGTTTGACGCCAGATGCACTGTTGTAGCGATCGTCCATGGATTTGTGGGTCATCTTCTGGACGATTGCAGAGAGTGCGTCGGGGACGTCGGGTCTGATGCTGGTTGCTGTGGGCATTCTTCGTGAAAGGACATTCTGCATGATCTCGAGGGGTGTATTCCCAGCGAAAGCGGGTAGTCCTGTCAGCATCGTCCAGAACAGAATGCCTAAGCTGTAGATGTCTGTGCGACTGTCCGGCTCTGCTGGCAAACGCCCAGTCTGTTCTGGGGCGATGAATTGTAGCTTGTGCTCAACACCACGCTGAGCAGTCAGACTTGACCAGCCTGCAGATGTCAAACCGTGCTCGAAGCTCCTAGCACCCGAGCCAAAGTTGATCAGCCGCACATGGCCGGTGTCTTTGTTGTAAT
>Ga0265797_10007068_pt1 | contig 15540 bp, 18 predicted proteins | sample P2T30metagenome_FD_192433 | JGI IMG/M metagenome (GOLD analysis project Ga0265797, IMG submission 192433) | Plant litter microbial communities from East Loma Ridge, Irvine, California - P2 T30 | ecosystem: Environmental > Terrestrial > Plant litter > Unclassified | place: USA: California... | reverse complement strand
GTCTTGCGCCACTGCTCGTCGGTCATGGAGATGGCGGGCACGCAGCCGACGATGCCGGCGAAGCAGAACATGTGGTCTAAAGAGCCGAGGGTGGAGACGGTGGAGGAGACGCCTTCGGCTGCGGAGGCGGAGTCTGTTACGTCGACGGCGATGCTGAAGACGCGGATTGCTGGGAATTCTGCTGCTAGGGCCGTGATGGCTGAGAGAGAGGAGCGGAGAGTGCTTTCGAGGTCCCAGATGCAGACGCCAGATGCGCCGTGTTCGAGCATGGCGCGGGCACAGGAGAGGCCTAGGGTTCCGGCACCGCCGGTGACTGGGAGGGTTGGTTAGCCTGTGTGTGCATATGCTTGTGTGTATGGACAAAAGGCCATCTCGACCATTTCATGTCTGTTGCAGCTTGCTATGCCTCTCGTTACAAGCAGAGCATGTCAAAAATGCTTGTTGATCGTCTCAGTGTTGCAACGATCACCTGGTGACATCGTGTTTCAAGGAAATGTGCTTTTTTGAAGAGATCCGCCCTCGTCGCAGACGTGCAAAAGGGAGATCAGGAAAGTTTCAAAAGTGAAACCACTTACTGACAACGTTGCCCTCGACGGCAAACCTCGCAATAGCCCTACCCTCAGCATTCAAGTAGTGAGGCAAAGGCGCAGGCGGCGCAGTCAACGAAGCATCTGAACCATCAGACAACTCCATAAAAGGAATCGTCCGGGTTGTGAGGTTGTCGCGGTCTGTCATTTTCTTTGCCGATCTTCTTGAGGTTGTGCTGTTTTGATGGTCTTTCTGTGTCTTCGCTCTTCGGTTTTGGTGATGCGTTGCCGATGAAACGTTTGGTCACAACTTCAGAATGAAGAGGTTTCAATTCGAGTATGTTGTTGAGATGATGTTGGATGTGACTATTGCCGACTTCAGCTCACAAGATCCTTCACTAGACGTTATGTACTCATGCAGGTGCAGTGATTGCCGCAGATACGAGGTTACGTCAAACAACAAGGGCCACGGTCGCCCTGTAGAAAAAGTGGACCTGACTCTTAGGGTTAGGTGAATAGGGTAACGAAGCTCCTCCAGCCAATCATATATTGGAGTTGTTTTGTTGTAAGCTTCAAGTTTGAACCATCAGTAAATGTGACAGATTTCACCCTTTCCTTGTATTTCGGAGTGCTCAAGGAGATTGGTGTATAGTCATAGAAATGTCGATGTTGACGAAATGCAAACGGATTGATATGTATGTACAGATAGTCTATACAATTGTGACATTGCAAAGAAACTACTTCTTCTCCTCCTGGGGCTCAGGCTTCGGGGTAGGAAGCTTGAACTGAAATGAAATATTAGTACGTGTGAAGAATTACAAACTTCAGTTGGGTTTAATCTTACCTCCTCAGGCTTGCGGTCGTGACCAGGTCCAACCTGTTCCCACGCCGCACTACCGCCCTCAAAGTTCCTGAAGGCCTGTGTGAGCTCGAGAGGCTCAACGACAATGCGCTTCTTCTCTTCATCGTATCTGAGCTCGGTGTATCCAGTCAAGGGGAAGTCCTTCCTCAATGGGTGGCCGTCGAAGCCGTAGTCGGTCATGATACGTCTGAGATCCGGGTGGCCGACAAAGAAGACACCGAACATGTCGTAGACCTCACGCTCGTACCAGTTGGCGCCGTCGTAGAGGCCTGTGATGGAGGGTACGGGTGATGCCTCGTCGGCGTAGGTCTTCACGCGGATGCGCGAGTTGTGGCGGACGGAGAGCAAGTTGTAGACAACCTCGAAACGCTGGTCGCGGGTAGGGTAGTCGACAGCGGTGATGTCGCTGACCTGAGTGAACTCGGCGGCGGTGTGGTATTTGAGGAAGGAGAAGACGGGGACGACACCGTCGGGCGAGATGTAGATCTGGGAGAGGAGTGTCAGTGAGTGTGTGATGTTGGAGCTTTCATGCCGAGCAGGCGGGATGTCGTACGGTCAGCTCATCCTTCCAGACAGAGAACCTGCAATTTTTGTAAGCGCATGTAACTCAAATATGGCTGGCGGGCTGGAGCATACTGCTGGATGTATTTGGGCAGGCATGAGAGCAGGTACTGGCCATACTGGTGCTGGGCAGTGGCGCGGTCGGCGGTCCTGTCGGCGTTGTTGATGACGGGCGCATGGGAGAGCTTGCCCTGGGGACCTCTCTGTGCGTGTCTGAGGTTGGGCAGGTCGCTCACGTCGGCGGCGAGCTCCTTGGAGCGTGTGGTGGTGGTCGCGAAAGTCCTGAGGGCGCTGCGGGAGACGCTGCTGGCCTTGGAGGCGCGCACGATGGCGCTGAGCGGCCTGGCGATGGCGTGTTTCGAGGCCATGGGGGCGGTGTGTGAGGGCGGTGGTGGTATAGGTGGCGGAGCGGAGGGGTGGGTGGTGGTATTATTATTGTCGTCGCCGTCCACTGCTCGCAGCTGTCTCTGTCGCCGTCAATGCACTGGTCATCTCCAATGCAGCGCTCGGCTGGCGTCCAGCGCGGTTGCTTCCGCTTGCCAGCCAGTCGTCGCTGCTGCCAAGCTTCACCTCTTCGTCCTTCGCCGCCGCAGCACGCTTCATGTCCGAGTGCACCTCACTCCATCCCTTAATCGCGTCTAATCATCACCTGATCCCTATAGCATCACCGGCCGGCGTTTCTGCTTTTTGACTGCTCACCACCTCCACCGCCCCCAGCTCGACAACCTCCGCCCCTGGCCCCGTCGCGCTGCACCTCACCTCCGGTTGCGATCCACACTATATACCACCACTTCCCTCGGCGCGCGTCACTCCACATCCACCATGTCCAAAGGCGTGCAACAAGACTCGCTCATATTCGACGATGACGAAGAGGAGACCTGCCCTCTGTGCGTTGAAGAGTTCGACCTCACCGACAAGGGCTTCAAGCCTTGTCCTTGCGGCTACCAGGTTTGCTTCCCTTCCGAGTACCACGGCTCTGTGCGACAACGCTAACAAAGTGCTGCAGATATGTCAGTTCTGCTACAACAATGTAAAGAACAACATGAACGGCCTGTGTCCGGCATGTCGGCGACCCTACAACGACAAGGACATCGAATACAAGGTCATCACCCCCGAAGAGACAGCTATACATCGTGCGAGACAAGTTCAGAAGCAAAAGAAGAACTTACAAGCGCAACTCAAAGAGAAGGCAAAGGCGGAAGCAGACAGTCTCAGTCGCAAACATCTCGCCGGTCTCCGGGTGGTTCAGAAGAACCTGGTCTACGTCACTGGCCTCTCGCCGAAGTTACAGGAAGAGGAGCTGCTGCATACCTTGCGAGGCGACACCTACTTTGGCCAATACGGAAAGATTATTAAGATCGTCGTCAGTAAAGCCAGGGATAGGCTGGACTCAGTTGGGGTTTACGTCACGTACGAGAAAAAGGACGACGCTGCATCCTGTATTCTTGCAGTGGATGGCTCACCCAACGGCGATCGCACGCTCCGAGCGCAGTTCGGAACGACAAAGTACTGCTCTGCCTATCTCAGGGGAGACACGTGCATGAATCGTAACTGCATGTTCCTTCACGAGGCTGGTGAAGCAGGTGAAAGTTACTCACGAGCTGATCTTTCATCAATGAATGCGGGGTCCACACAACAAGGGACCAGCAGCAAACCTCCGCCTCCGCAGTCGCAACAGCCCATATCTGCCGCGACACCCATGGTAAGAACTGCAAGCGATCAACCACAAAGTCCCACCACGGATCGACCTGCCCTGCCTTCTACTGCAAGCTGGGCATCAAGACCTATGCAGACCCAAACCAGCCGAGCAGAAAGCCGCAATGTCAGTGGCTCCATCGGGAGCCCTGCGCTTCCCGCCGCGACACCAGCAGTGTCGCAACGAGAGTCACCGCCTGCGCCTGTAGCCGAGCCCGAACCACCTGCTCGTGAACCCACTCCTGAACCCGAACCAGAGCCCGAACCTGAAGAGCAACCTGCACCACCACCCATGAAAGTACGCAAGCCACGGACACCAAGCCCTATCCGCGACTTGTTGAAGCATTTCCGCCCCGAGGATCTGTGCCTGGAGTTCTCGACCGCAAACATGGCGCAAAGCGAAATCGACATTCTTACAAACTACCCTGCCCTCTTTGACTCTGACGGTGGTGCTAAGCGCAGGCTGCGCAGACAAAAGGAAGAGGAGCAACGACGAATTGAACTCGAGCAAGCCGCTGCCCAGATACCAAGCCTCGAAACGGACGACAACCCAGAAATGAGCGGCAGCATGCAACTCGGCGGCGAACCCGATGATCAGGACGAAGTCGATTCCGCACATGAGTCAGGCACCGCACCTGGACAGGACGTCGGGCTTGATCAGCGGTTCCAATTTGGCGGCGTGTCGAGCCCCGCAGGCATGAGTGAGCGTGGATTGACTCCTCAGCAGCACCAACAGCTACTCCTTCAAACGATGAAGTCTCCTTCCCCGGGCACTCAAGGAACATACTTGAACCAGTCAAACACTTTCCAGCAGGGCGGCCACGCTCCCGGACACCAACGCAACGTTTCCAGGTTCAGCTTCGCCAACGACTCGTCCGCCTCGACTGCTGTGAAGCCTGTGGCCAACCAAAAGCTCATGAGCCAGCAATCTGCCATGATGCCACCCAATGGCAGCAACCACTTTGGAGGACAGCAAAACTCCCAGAGTTCCCAATTCTTCACTAGCAACGTGCAAGGACCGCCTCCTGGACTCAAGGCTAGCGGCACGCCCCCTGTCAGCGGCGGTATGACTTTCGGCCAAGGTCACGGCTTCACAACCGGTGGACTTCAATACGGCAGCAATGTTGGCGGACGTAATGTCAATGAAGATATGATGCGCGAGCTTCTTCGCGGACGAAATGCGAGCGTCGCCGGTTCCGACGCAGCAAAGCGTGAGTTACACCCCTACCCCTATCCTAATTCCTCAGCTGGTGGCGTTGGTTATGCAACGTCCCCGTATCCCGGCACTGCGTCTGCTCAATATGCATCATCTATGTCGTCATTCGGTGGCGATGGTGAGAAGCAACGCAGTAAGAAGAAGGGCAAGAAGCACCGTCACGCGAACACTGGGTCCTCTTCTGGAGGGGCTGGCTTAGTTGATGCTGTGGACAGCCACTTACTTCAGTCTCGTTTGCAGCATAGCACGCACAACGGAGGACCGTTCATGAGCACTCCACCGCCACCAGGCGGCATGTACAACCCTTCTATTCACGGCGGCAACGGCTACGGCGGACGCTGGGCTTGAGATTGCTTTCACGGCAGCAACAACAGGCGTCTTTCATTTCGGCTATAATCTGCGCAGTTTTTTTTTCTTCTTGTTTTTATCTTTGGGACCGGCCGGTCTTCGCGACCTTGGCCTTTTTGCAAGGAGTCTCGGGCATTCGATCTCGGCTTCAGCACCAAGTGTTGGTTGCTGGTCGGTTTTGGCAAGGCGTTCAGGAAAAATGGAATGCTTCCCTCGACTGTATGGGACGCATTTCGTGGTGCAAGCGGGTGCTGCTGTGTCGGTCACGATGCGAGCAAGGATTTCCTATTTCCGACCCTGTCTCTCGTCGTGGTCACACCATTGTACGTATCGCACAGCTTCTCTTCTCTAGTGGCTGATAGATTGACGAAAGACTAGTCTGACTATCGTCGCGCTTCTTTATTTCGTTCCAAATGTGACATGGCGAGAGACTTGGTTGTATCTAGAGTTTTCCTTTCTTGTCTAGCCTTTTTACTTGTTGCTGCCGTGATGCCGCCTTCGCCCAGTCGTCAATGCCGCCAGTCTTGCCGTCGCTGGAGTCTGGATATTGCTTTCATTTCATGACTTTTGCACGCGAAGAAACTTACTGACAGCCTAGCAGCAGATGACTCCGACTTCCCGCCGCTGAACGAATTCACCACACCCTCTCGCAGGCCCAGCCTTTCATCTCTTCCACAGTTCCAGGAGTCCCGCCGATCAACGCCAGCCATCCCTCCTGGTCTTGAGAGCGAGGTCGCTTCTCGCCGTGGTACGCCGACCATTCCTCCAGGCTTCAGCAAAATTCCAACTGCCTTGCCCGATCTTGATGGGATTGGCTCACGGCCCTCTAGCAGAGCCAGCCTGAGAAGAGCTGCCTCTGGTCATGTCATGCCCGCGATTCCTCTTCGACCTGGCACACCCGGTGCGACCACGACACCTTCGAGGACTGCCTCGAGAGCTGCGTCACCATCCAAGAGGGACGATGACAATGTCATTGCTGAAACACCGACGAAGAAATCGAAGGGTGCTGCTTCCAAGCTTCTCGACCAGGACAAGCCTGCAAGCAAGGACGAAGCTGAGTCTAAGCTCAAGACGTCAGAGTCAAAAGAGAACGAGAAGCTTGTTGCCAAGTCTGGATCTACCAAGACTACACGTAGCGTGGCCGACGTAGTCAAGTCGAAAAAAGAGGACAAACAGTCTATTGCTGACATTACATCTTCCTCGACTGACACCACAGAGCAACAAGTGCCAACGAAGTCCAAAAAGGGCAAAGCTGCAGAGGAGAAAGCACCTGCTGTGGCACCGATTGGCCAATCCACTAAGGAATCTGCGGTCAGCCAAAAGGAAGATTCGAAGCCTGTCTCTGCTACTCCTGCAAAGACCGATGGTAAGTTGGATTCCACCAAGCGGAAACATCCTGGCAAGCTCGACATCGCCGCTGCAGTGGAAAAGCAAGCTCAGACAACCAGCTCGAATGCTACCTCGAGTATGACTCCCGCGGATATTGGCACACCCATCAAGCAACTTCGGAATGTGTCCCAGCCTCCATCAGCACCATCAGTACCAGCAAGTCCAAATGCAAGTATCCCCTCTCCGGCTTTCAAGACTGCGCCAAGGACGCTGCGTGTTGTTCAAACTGCGACGCCCAAGGCGGAGGCCCCGCCTGCCGTGCAGTCTATGTCGACGCCACCGGCGGCCTTCAGCAAATTGCCATCTCGTAAGCCGAGCGTGTCATCCATGAACTTCCCAGGCACGCCGTCTAGTGAGCACGTCTCCATGTCAGACAACGTGTCTATGACTTCCACCTCGCAGTCTCGCGCGAACTCTCCTCCTCCAATTGGTGGCAGCAGAGTCGGGTCCGCACCCATTCGCGAGAAGACGAAAAGCCAGCAGAAAAAGGATCGTCAGGAACGAGCCAAAGCCAAGGAGGAAGAAGAAAGGGCTAAGCTGCTTAGGGAAGGAAACGCCATTGCTGAAGAGCCCGCGCAGGAAGCTATTGTCAGCCGCAAGAAGAAAGAGAAGAAGGAAAAGGCACCCAAACCTGTCAAGGTCAAGGAGGTTCCGCAGAAAGCTGAGCCAACCACCACCGATACCACGCCCACTGTCAGTCGCGCGGTATCGCCGGGACCCCAGGAGAAAGAGGCACCTGTCCAAGTCGAGACTCCCATGCCGGCACCTGTACGTACGCCTTCCATGCCGTTGCAATCACCCCATGAACCTTCCCCACCGCCAACACCAACTCTCAGCCCAGCTCAAATCGTCGCCGAATTACGCGCCGCAAAGCCTGAAATCCAGAAAGCCCTCGACTCCCTCTTCCGCACTAGCGGTGCAGCTTCCCTCAAGTCAGGCCAGAACATCATCCCCAAAGACCTCGCCAACCCCGCTTCCTGGAAGACCGACTTCAATATCAAGCTCACCAAAGACGAAGTCGACGCTCTCCTCAAGCATTCCGTTCCTGCCATCCAGTATGGTGGCGAAGAAGGCCGTACCTGGGATCGCGGCATGGTTACTCCCAGCGGAGCCCACCTCCGCGCTTTGAACCAAGAACTTGAACGCCGTTTCCTCGACCTTGAGGGCGCTTTGCAGAGCATGCCCGAGGAGTTGCGCTGGCGCCCCACCAAGCCGCAGAACGAGACCCGCTTCCCATCCTTCGACCTCGAAGCATTGAAGCGCGATTTCGAGAACGACGGCGCCCGTGGTGTCAGTGTCATGGAAGCGATGGTTCAGGACGGCAGCAGCATGAAGAAGGGTGCTTTCCTCGTCGACGAGGCTAGCCGCTACATCAACGAGTTCGTCATGCCCCCTGCTACGCCGCCCCCTAGTGTTGGCGGTGGCTCCAACTCCGGCAGACAGCAGCAGCAACAAGCGGGCGCCCAGCAACAGCAACAGCAAGTCCCCGCTATGCAGACGGAGATCTTGCCTGCGCACAGCGTCGAGGCTGCTGAGAAGCAATTGCAAGAAGCGAAGAAAGCCAGTGACGAAAGGGAGGCCAACTTGAAGAAGGCGATGAAGAAGAACAAGAAGGTCCTTGGACTTTGAAGTTGAGAAAGGTGTTTAGTGATGAAAGTGGATTTTTACATTCTTTTCTTGTCCTTTTTATCATTGGTTACGAGGCAGGCTATCGGCATTGGACATTAGAGATGCGACAGCACTCACTGCGGCGTTGGAGATGGCACTTTGGCCACTCATTGTTGGTTTATTTGGACTTGCGTTTGCTGCTGCTTTTGAAGCATTGTCAGCACTAGTGGTGAACTCACATCGCTAGGTATATACCCCCAGTTTTTGTATGCTTTACTTGTATGTACCATCGTCGATACAACCGAACAAGTACGTCGCTATGAGATTAAACTTTGTCGATATCTCTTTGCACTGCTCTATCCACGTATTGGACATCAACAGCGCCACAGATCTATTTCTAACAACTTATTCCCAAACAGAATAAAGTAGTAGTCGGCATACACGAGACCATGGTCAGCCCATCTGCGTGGAGCGTACTCATAATTGTTGATAGTGGCGTGTAGCAGAATCGTATCATGCCCACCAAGATCGACCTTGCAATCGCCTGCAGGTGTAGCGATGAACCTGGCCTCAGGGCTGAGCGAAGTTCTCATGACTCCAGATGCAATCCACAGTGCAGCGTCGTAGTACTTCCTGTTATCCGGTTCGGCTTCGAAGAGCAGAAGCATCCCATATGCTGCAATCATCGCAGCAGAAGTATCCCGAGGGCCCGGTTGAGGAGCGTCGAAATCCCATGGCGGAACCCCATCAGTAGGAAGCCTGTCCAGGAAGTAATCTGCCAGTTGCTTGGATGCTTCTAGGAATTCTGGCTCTTTTGTCCAGCGGTAGCATTGCGCGAAACCGGTGATTCCCCAAGCTTGTCCGCGCGACCAGCAACTCTCATCTGCGTAGCCTTGGTTCGTCATTCGTGATTTGATGGAACCGTCGCTCTGCTCGAAATTGACGACGTGGCATGTGCTGTTGTTGGATCTGACGTGGGCTTCCAGAGTCTTGAAGGCGTGGCTGGTAGCAATGTCTGCTAGACGGGTGTCTTTTGTGAGGTTGGCGACGTAGTACATCAATTCCAGATCTACGAAAAAGTTTAGCAGGAGGGACAGATTCAGCCCAATCATGTAGGAGGCATACTCATCATGTTATCGATTATCACCAAGAAGTCATCATTTGGGTTTCCAAACTTATACCGCTTGGTGAAGCAAGTGTCCCAACTCCTTATGCACCCAACACGAGGATTGAAACGAGCAGCGAGACCGTGTGCAGCCACCACCATGCTCTTATAGCAGTCATCATCATGATCGAGCTCCCACCCAAGCTTCGCCCATGGAAAGATGAGGAAGCCAAGGTCATGTGTGTCTGTCAAGAACGCTTGAGCGTGGAGGTTTCGCGACCACCAGCGCGCGACCCGTCGCAGCTCTTCGATATCAGGTCCAAGGTTGGACTCGTCGCCCTTTCGCCATCTGGCCCTTCGTTCGTAGATTAGGTAGAGAGAACCGGGGAAGAACCCTGATGTCCAGAAGCTTGCGTCTGTGTAGCAATAGGTCGTGCCGCCTGGCATTGTGTACTCAGGCATTGCGTTTGGAGGCGATGACTGAGTTGGCGTCAGAGTCACAGTGGAAATACAGAAAACCGTGGCAGGCTTACTTTGTTCAGCTGAGTCAATGCTACGCCCCAGATCTTTGCAGTGACCGAAGATGAGTATAGTGCGGACATGCTGTTTGCCTTCTCGAACATCGGCGTAGACGATGGCGCAGCATGTGAGTCGTACGAATGGGTACTCACGGAGGTGAGCTCACACCGATTCCCACCATGTGAAACCACTACCTGGTCAATGGTCATGATGTAAACAGATAACGGGGCAGTCCCGTTTTCCTGAGCAGTGATAAGTAATGGAAGATGAGGAGATGAGCGCGTCGACGGAGTACACGCTTGCCATCGTATTATCGCATCGTCAAATTATCAATATGACACTTGAGCCCGGACAAGGTGCCGGAGGAGTGCCCGACATGTCTGCGTGCAGGCCAAGGGCCCTGCTTGACGGTAAATAGATTGTGCCGAACTCATGTGTGGTAGCGCACTATTAACTCCACTGGTCTGATCGTCATGAATTGTTGTACCAGAAGAAGTCCGGCGGTCGGAGGAAGTCTCGGTGGGCCCCCCGGTTCCACAGAGCGCTTGTTTGTAGCCCACGCTCCACCTCTCTAATACCATTGCACTACTTCATCGAGACATATAGAGGATATGAATCAGCTCAATCATTGCTTTGATCTCACTTGTTCCACATCTCCTTTAGTATCGGTCCGCGCACAATTGTTGATCACCTACCATGTCGAAACCGGCCATTGACGTAGACTCTATGGCTACCTCGAAACATGTCGAGTACTGCGAACAAGATCTCGAGAAGCCGACAGCAGCAGGAGACGACGAGACCGCCAGATATGCCAGCGCACCGACGGAAATCGATGAGAAGACCAACAAAAAGCTCTTTTGGATGGTGAACAGACGCGTGCTGTTCATCATGCTGGGGACCTACTTCTGTCAGTCTCTGGACAAGGGCACGCTCAATTTCGCATCGATAATGGGCATCAAAGATGATGCAAACTTAAAAGGACAAGAGGTGAGTAATACTAATCTACTTATGAACGTCTTCGTACTTGGCCTAGATCTTCTCTAAGACCCGCCTCGAGCTCTACATTTGCGTTTCAGTTTAATAACCCTGCGCAGTATAGCTGGCTCGGAACCATTCTTTACATGGGCATTCTGGCTGGAGAATTCCCGCAGAATTTCTTGTTGCAAAAGCTGCCAGTTGCCAAGTTTCTTGCCGTTAAGTAAGTACTGCTCGAGTACCTGCTCAATGACTATCAATGTGCTAAGCTAACGCTACCAAGTGTCGCATGCTGGGGTGCAGTGGTAGCATGCTCCGCGGCGTCCCACAACTTTGCATCTCTCATGATAGTCCGCTTCCTCCTTGGAATGTTCGAATCTTGCGTGCAACCGACGTTCATCATCCTGACTTCCATGTGGTATACACGGGAGGAACAGGCGCTTCTCACGGCTCTTTGGTATTGCATGACTGGCGTTCAGCTGATGGTCGGCGGTCTGCTGGCCTATGGGATATCACACTATACCGACGGAATCATCTATCCTTGGCAATTGCTCTTTATGATACTCGGACTCGCTACCGTCGTCTGGGCCGGCGTGATCGGTTTCTACCTGCCGGATAGCCCAATGAGTGCGAAGTGCTTCAACGAGGATGACAAAAGACTGCTGATCGAGCGAGTGCGACACAACGAGACCGGAATCCAGAACAAGGAATACAAACGGTACCAAGCAGTTGAAGCGCTCCTCGATCCCTTCGTATGGTGCATCGTCATGCTGATCGTCACCGCCAACCTGGTGATAGGTGGTCTCGGAGTGTTCTCAAACCTGATTATCTCTCAGTTTGGTTTCTCGCTACTCCAGACAAACTTGCTCAACATCGCCCAGGGTGCTTTGACAATCATTGTGATGATTGGTGGAGCGCAGGTATCACAGAAGTGGGGACAGACATGTTTCACTATGCTGGTATGGTCCAACGATCCCAGCATACTCCGGGCGTCAAGGTATAAACAGGAGCTAACAGTTTCCTAGCTATGGTCCGTTCCCCCAGTCATCGGGACTGGGATCATCATCGGCATACAGCCAACTTCTACCAACGCAGCCGGCTTGTTGATCGCTTTCTACTGTACACAATTCTTCCTTGCACAAGGCAACATGGTGATTTCACTGATCTCCCGAAACATTGCCGGACAAACCAAGAAGTCAACTTGCCTCACAATGACATTCGTCGGTAAGTCCTTGAGATCAGCAGAGACAAGCCGCATGTGAGATCTAATTTTGCTGCAGGGTGGGCTGCGGGTAATATGGCAGCGCCTCAGATATTCCAAGCCAAAGATGCGCCGAGATACACTCACGGGTTCATCGCCCACATGGTCATCTATGGTGTCTACGTCGGCCTGGTTATCCTTACTCGGGCGATACTGATGCGGAGAAATGCTCAAAAGGAGAAGCTGATGCGCGAGAGTGCGGCTTCGGGCACTACTATCTCGCATGATCTTGCTTTCCAGGATTTGACTGATCAGGAGAACCCAAACTTTCGATATGTGTTCTAGGAGATCGCTCAAGTTTCTCTAGACATCGTTGCCGATCTAGTCTCTGATTGCTAGCGGTTGCAAGATTGGTTGAGATGTCGGAGGAGAGAGATATCAAGTGTCACATAACATAGTTCCTATCCATATATTGATGAAGGAGTGTGCCTGTTGACCCTTGAGTCTCTTGTCACTTGTACCACTGTGCAATTATGCCTTTGATCATATCTTAGCACTCGAGGTCGAACTCTCCACTCATGTTTATCTGAACAATACTCATTTCTGTCTCAATTATCTTCCGTGAACAACAACGCCAGTTTGATCTCTGAGCTGACAGTGACCTACAAAATCACAGCACGATTGGTTTGTATTCGCAAACTTGCCGCATCGACACGGAAAGATCACAGATGTGAATCTCCAAGATCCATCGGACGATCTGCAGTTGCCCAAGCCGGCTTGAGCATTGACGAGGATAAGCACAATAATACCGTAGCTCCAATGGTCCAACAGGCTTAGCTTTGAGTGTAAGAATTAATATTTTCAGGCTACTTGCGTACTCAGTGCGAGATTCCGGCCACATGATGTCGTCAGGCGTTCGAATGAACGCCCGGTAGGGTGAGTTCATCTCAAGTCAGTGACAGATCAGTTCCTTGCATAAGGTATGAGCGTTGATATGGTCGTTTTACCCAAGATTGCGGAGTATGTGGTCTGATTGACGATGTCGATTCAGCTGCGGAGGCCGGCCCGGGACATGCTCCGTGGCATGATGATAGCTTCCAGTTCGCCATTGGCATACACATTGTTCTACCATTATATAAGAGGGTACACAATAACTCTCGATATTCTCTTTAGCCACGAGCTTCACGACGAGACAGTCATACCACTGAAATGAAGGTAAGTTCCATTCTGCTCGATCGTCTGAGGATGTGACTGACTCCATAGTTCTATTCTGCGTTCACAAAGCTGCTCGCGCTGGCGACCACCGGCCAATGCCTCGTCTCAGATGTGCCCGGGTTGAATGGCCCGATTCCGCCAACCAATCTCGACAGAATCGAGCATGCGAAGACCAGACCGAGCCAATTCCAACATCCAGGAATTTGGCACACCCACGATGACCTGGAACGCATGCGCAACGGCGTCCTACAGAATCAGCAGCCATGGGCATCCGCTTTCAAGCAATTCAGCGTCGATAAATACTCGCTATCAAACCACACAATGCAAGGGCCTCATCCAGTTATCTCTCGAGGTTCCATCAGCAACTACTCCAGCTTCACGAACGACGCTCGAGCTGCGTGGCAGAATGCTTTGATGTGGTACATCACTAAGGATCAAGATCACTGGACCACGGCTACCACGATTCTCGATAGCTGGGGCTCAGACTTAACTGGTATCATCGGCACAGACAGGAGTCTGCTGGTCGGCCTGGATGGACAGCTGTTTGTGAACGCAGCCGAGATCATGCGATGGGAGGGCAACTGGACCGAAGCGGACGCCTCTTACAAGGGTGGCAAGGGTTTCTCGATCCAGCTCTACTGGTTGTTCGCCCGACAGTCTATCATCATCGGCCAGTCGAACTACGGCATGGCTAGCATCTCAGCCCTTCTGAGTTTCGCCGTATACCTGGACGACATCAGCATGTATAACTACGCCCTGGACATGTACCAGAACGACCTTTGCGGTGGACTGCGCGGTAACATCGACCAAACCACCGGCCAGAGCGCTGAGTCTGGTCGGGATCAATGTAAGTAATGACTTGTTACGTGCATCGAAACGGAATCACTGACCATATGGTGCAGCGCATGCGACTTCCGGCATCTTCTGGGCAGCCACGGCTTGCCGAGTCGTACAATCGCAAGGCGGCGATATGTTCTCTTTCCTGGACTCCACCCTGCTCAAAGGCGCCGAATACGCGGCAAAATACAACCTGAACTATACCGTCGAATACGACCCAGACTTCTACCAGTGCGAAGCCGTGCTTGTAGATGGGCCTTGGGAGACAATCTCTGCTATCGCCAGAGGACTGACACGACCTGTGTGGGACTTGCTATACTATCAGTTCCACCAACGCTTGGGTCGTTCTGCGCCGTTCTTGTCAGAGGTAAAGCAGAAGAGAGATCCAGAGGGCCACGTTACCAACAACGACGCACCCTCCTGGGGAGATCTGATCTGGGCGTACGACTCCGGCCCGGCGTCGAACAATTCGTTATCGAGTTCATTGTAACCTTGAGTTTTGTGTTATCCCTGCGCATGACTGGGCATCAGAATGATTGTTGGACAGTCGTCGACAGTAGTGTTGAGCAGCGCAATTGGTCATGATAGCTATCAGTATCATTATATATATTGGTCTGCGCACTCATACATTTTCTTTCGCCCTGAGAGATTCGGCTAGCACGTACATCGCGACTGAGCCACGAGCCGAATTTCGTGTCACCTACCATAGTGCTGCTGAGCAATGAGCCATTGAGCATACATGGGTATATAAGTATACAAGGCCACCCTTTCAACAATATAGTAGCAGCCAGTGTGTAAGGTGGTTCAGCGTGTTCCCGTATCCGCATAAGTGCTGACTCGAAGCATCTAATTAACGCATCAGTCAAAGTTCGAAAAGAAGTGCCATATCAGACTCACTTGTTGGAACTGTTCGTCAAACACGTCTTCGAGGCCAAGGGCCCAATCAAAGTCAACATCTCCTGCGTCAATATCGTTCCCACCAGTCGGCTGAGGAATCGACAGGAGTTCGGAACCAGGGTCGTAATCTGCGAAGAGATCCGCTTGGCCATCCCATGTCAAGGATGGAACAGGTAATGCTACTTGGCTTGTGTCGTAAGGTGCGTGGAGAAGGAGAGCCTTGTCCGAGTTCGGCAAAGAAGTTTGGAGACCTTCGTGATCAGCAGGGGCTACACTTGCAGCTCTGCTACGATCTCTGTCTTCTGAGTACACGGGCCTGCTAATGTCGAGAGGAGGTCGGATGGCTTGCGACGATGTGACAGAAGAACTCTTCATGGCCTGCGCTTTGAGTAAACGAGAGTGTAAACGCGAGGCTAGGTTGTTGCACGAAGATGATGCATGGACTTTGTTGACTCGGGAGTCCCAACGAGCACCAATTTCCTGCAGTGCGGCAGATATAGTTGTGAACATAGGCTGTATGTCTGTACCATGATGCGCAGCGTGAACAAGTAGCACACGGCCGGCAATGAAAAGGCAAAATCCAAG
>Ga0265797_10007066_pt1 | contig 15541 bp, 16 predicted proteins | sample P2T30metagenome_FD_192433 | JGI IMG/M metagenome (GOLD analysis project Ga0265797, IMG submission 192433) | Plant litter microbial communities from East Loma Ridge, Irvine, California - P2 T30 | ecosystem: Environmental > Terrestrial > Plant litter > Unclassified | place: USA: California... | reverse complement strand
GATGCTGGGACTCAGACTGCTTAGATTGTTGCTAGTAAATCAGCGTATCAGTTGGTGTCGCTCTGTTCTGAGGTTCTTGTTGGGAGCTCTTGTGTCTTCCTATGATACCTTTTTCTGGAGTGTTTAGGCTAGTCATGATAGACGGCTGGCTCTTTAGCTATACCCCAATCTCATACTATCTTCGTTTAAACGTTATCTCCGTTACCTCATAATATCTTACTCATCTCCTCAAAACGCCAACTAGTTATCATATCGAGCTCGATTGTGTCAAAGCGTATCGTGCATCATGCAGTATATTCATATGAGGAACTCATACCATTGAGCAAAAAGGTAGGCTAGGCTGCTTGATTTGGGTATAACTAGGACATCACTAAATTGGTCTTTCTCCTCCCGTAAGCATGCGAAAGGACCCGTTGATTCCCATCTCGTTTCCTTTCGTCTCATTCAGTAATAGTGTACAAGTGTCGTATTCAAAAGTAGAAAATAAAACAAAAGAAGAATGCCTCCACGAACAGAACATGCATATGCAAGATGCTGAGGAACCTGGAGCTGCTAAAAGCTGAGGGTTCGATGCCTCCATGCTCTTCACTTCCGCTTTCCAGGTTTGGATCGTGTTGTAGGTCGTGATGAAGCAGTTTTGGCTTGACTTGATGCTGTAGGCGCGTCAAATGACCTTGTTGCTCTCTTCTTTAGCGCCTTCGTAGAGCCTTCGACACTCGGCTCGTCTTGTGCCTTCCGCTTCAGAGAGGATTTAGAGGTATCAAGATCGGGGGTGCTTGAGACGGTGTTCGAAGAAGTGGTGTTAACCTCGGAGACGCGAACACTGCGCTTGAGGTCCGATGAAGGTGGTGTTGGTGGTTGGTGTACGGTTTCCTCCATCGTGCCCTCTTCTTCGTAAGGTGTTCCTTGACTTGTCCCATTCCGCTGTTTAGCTATCCATGTAAGAAGTTCCTCTTCGGCGGCATTGTGAGTTTCGTCATCTACGTCGTCTCCGTCGTCTTCTCCACCTAGTATCGCCTCTGCCATCTCACCCGCGACATCATCACCAGCACTCTCGTCCGCTGCCATGCGCATAGCGAACTGGAGCAGTTGTTGGGGATCCATTCCGCTCAGTGGTCCGCCAGCAGTAGCGAGTTGTCGCTGCAATGCTGCCATTAGCGCCTCCTGCGGTATTCCTTGTTCTCCATTGTCCATGCCATCGTCCTCCACGTCGCCGTCATCGTCCTCGTCGTACGGAGGAGATGCAGGCTCTGTGACGAAAGCCATTTTTGCTTTCCCCTTTCTTGGCTGTGATGACCGTATCTCTGGCGAGCTCGGTGGTGAGCCTCTGGCCCAATCTGGTATGTCTGCAAGCTTCTCTCTCCAGTTCTTGAACAAGGCATATGGCTGCGCGTTGTCGTCGAGTGTCTTGGGTTTTATGCCACGATCCGCCTGCGAGCGCCAAACAATGGGCGAGTGACCCATTGGTGTCGGTTCGGTCTTGGTGCTCACACTCTCCTTTATCAACCTCTTTTTAGCCGGAACGCTCCTCAGTAGTCGCTTCCGCTTTGAGCCTGCTTTTGCGCCCTTGACATCGAGCGCTTGGAACTGTGTATCATCATAGCCGTCTGATGCGTACTCGAGATCGTTGAAGTAGTCGAAACGGTCCCAGTCGTCCTCCATATCCTCATCGCCGCACGTTGCCGGTGGTGGTGAGGCAACAGCGTGCTCTGCGAGATCGTCGGCAGCCATGTACTCGTCTTCGACATAGAAGAAGTCGCCATCGTAATCATCGTCGTAGTCTTCGTAGTCGCTCATGCTGGGCAGGATCGAGGGTAGTGTATGCGATTACTTGGGCTGAATGCAGTTGCGGACGCTGTTTAATGCGAGACGCGAGCGCGCATTCAGTGGCGCGTTTCGGCGGGAAGGTGATGGGAAACGCGACTATATCGTTGCGCGTCTGTGTCGTTGAGTCGGAGGGTCGAGTCGGGGTTGCGTGGTCGGGGCGAGTAAGGGTGTGAGGGTATGACGCGGGCGTGCAGAGCACTTCCCTGAGCGCACGGTGGTCATCAGCGCAACCTCAAGCCACCAGCTCGAGGGAGTCGAGACGGGCGGAGAGGAAACAACTCGGCATGTGTGACTAGCCGTGCGACCACGGATGCCGCCACATGCTCCTTCCCTATAGAGATGGCATGGGTGCAGCTTCTGCAATTGTTTGCTGCAGTAAACAGAGCGCGCCTTCCCCGCGAATTGACGTACCGCGGCTCCACGCGGCTTAAACACCACCGAGGCTCCTTCAGACTCTCTTCCGCAGTTCCACAAAGAAAGTACTTTTGTAGCTGTTCAATCGATACTTTTTGCTCCATAAACTCTCCCCGTGAACATGCGTGCCTTCAAAAAGTCTTCTCACCTCTCCCGCCAGCTCTTCGCTACCAATGGCGTCCGCTACAACTCCACTATTGCGCCAGCTTCCAAGCCGCTTACCTCTGTGCTTATAGCAAACCGCGGAGAAATCGCCTTGTGAGGCTGCTGCTGAGACATGAAAGACTTGGAACTAACACGGTTTCTAGGCGAGTTGGAAGAACAGCCTCAGAATATGGCATCCGAACTACGACGCTCTTCACAGACCCAGATGCTCGATCACAACACGCACTGAGCTCGCCGTACGCCGTAAACCTCGGAGACCCTTCGGCATATCTCGATGGAGATAGAATAATACAAATCGCGAAGGAGCAAGGCTGTCAGGGCATTCATCCGGGCTACGGCTTTGTACGAATCTCCGTTTTTGACAACGTAGACTAGAGGCTAATGTAGACGATAGTTGAGCGAGAACCCTACGTTTGCCAGAAAATGCACAGACGCAGGTCTGACATTCATTGGCCCACCATGGCAAGCAATCGAATCCATGGGAAGCAAGAGGCAGGTGACACGCACACACTTTAGACATGGCAACTAACACATGGAAGTGAGTCGAAGGATATCATGACCAAGGCCGGCGTCCCCTGCATCCCAGGCTACCACGGTTCCAATCAAGATCCAGAATACCTCAAAGAGCAGGCAGCGAGCATCGGCTACCCTGTGCTCCTCAAGGCCGTCAAAGGCGGTGGCGGCAAGGGTATGCGCATCGTCAATACCGAGGCTGAGTTCTTCGATCAGCTCGCGTCGGCAAAATCAGAAGCACGGAATTCTTTCGGCGACGAAGTCATGCTAGTGGAGAAGTACATTACCACACCTCGCCACATCGAAGTCCAGGTCTTCGCCGATAAACATGGCAACTGCGTTGCGCTGGGTGAGAGAGACTGCAGTATCCAGCGTCGGCATCAGAAGATCCTGGAAGAGTCACCCGCACCACACTTAGATGAAGCCATTAGGCAAGATATCTGGGAGAAGGCGAGGCAGGCTGCGCTTGCAGTCGGTTATGAAGGAGCAGGCACAGTCGAATTCATCTTCGACAATGAGACTGGCGAGTTCTTCTTTATGGAGATGAACACAAGACTGCAAGTCGAGCACCCGGTTACAGAGATGGTAACAGGCGAAGACCTCGTGAGATGGCAGCTCATTGTTGCTGAAGGCGGAAAACTACCCCTTACCCAACAAGAGATTGAACAGAGGATCAAGGAGAGGGGCCACGCCATCGAAGCTCGCATCTACGCTGAGAACCCAGACATGAACTTCATTCCCGATTCCGGACTTTTGCTACATCTGAAGACTCCCGTACCCACTTCCACTGTTCGTATTGACTCTGGCTTCATCGCTGGCGACGAAGTATCCTCGCACTACGACCCCATGATTTCCAAACTTATCGTTCAAGGCCCCACACGTGAGGCTGCTATTCAAAAGATGCGAGCTGCCTTAGAAGAGTACGAGGTCGCAGGTCCTATAACGAACATCGAATTCATCAAGCGCATGTGCGTATCACCAGACTTTGTCGCTGGCGAAGTAGAAACAGGATATATTCAGAAGCATCACGCTGAGCTTTTTACGCCTGAGCCCCTAGCAGCAGAAGTTTACGCGCAGGCCGCCTTAGGTCTTGCGCTGCAAGAGATTTCCTCAGCTAGAGGAGACGTATGGACTGGACCGCCAGTAACAGCTGTAGGATTTGGTTTCAGCAGCTCATACCAACAGCGGGAATTCAACCTCATTGAAATCCCCGCCGACGGCAAAGGAGAAGCCAAAGCAACAAAGGTCAGCATCCGGCAAACCAGCCCCCAAAAATTCGACATCAGCGTTGGCGAAAAAACATATGCAAACGTCACATCAACCTTCTCCCCCTCCAATAACACATTGACATCTTTCTACCCACACACCCGCCTAGCCACAACCTTCATCCGCGACGAAGACCGCCTCACTCTTTTCCACCTCGGTCGCCAACACCGTCTCAAGCTCGCAATGCCCGAGTGGACGAAGAAGGCGCTTGGCGTCAAGGACGTAGCAAATAGCGTTCTTGCACCCATGCCTTGTAAAGTCCTCAGAGTGGAAGTCGAGGAGGGCCAGGAGGTCAAGAAGGACCAGGCGCTTGTTGTCATCGAGAGCATGAAGATGGAGACTGTAATAAGGAGCCCGAGTCACGGCATCGTTAAGCGGATTGTGCATGGCAAGGGGGATCTGTGTAAAGCAGGGACTGCGTTGGTGGAGTTTGAGGAACCAGATGCAGAGGCGGAGTCGAAGTAAGAATTCTGTCTACACATTTCACACGTGTGTGCAATCACAGAAAGAAAAAAATTTACGAGTTATGATATGTATACTGTTGACCGGAAATTTATTTATAGATTCTGTTTCTGTCTTTAGTGACGTGAATATGAAAAGAGTGTCTGGAAGTAGGTGCTGTATATGTCTACAAGATAGCTTATACTTGGTGCCAAACTGCTCAATGACATTGATTGTACCTTCTACGCAGCGAGTTGTGTTCAATGAATCATTTCATTGTGAGCAAAACTTTCCGTGCAAATACTGTTCGCGGAACACACAGGCGAAAAATGGAGGCTATACAGAATATAAAGTAGTAGACAATATGTTTAAACGAGTCTTCGCTAATGAAATAAATCACAACAATTACAACCCGCAGAGCTCCTTGTACGTATCAGTACATATGCATGAATTAAGAACGATAGAGTATTGGACTCATATCTAAACGTGTTCTTTTACGTACATGTTCCAATGTCTAAGGTCATGATAGATTTCTATGATATACGTTCAAGTCACTACTAGCTGGAAACATGAGTGTCGATGAGGAGAAACACGTAGCAGATGACTTTAGCTTAACACATCCCGAGTAGCATGGTGGCACCATTCATATAGTCCAGTGCTATATGAGCGGTAACACATTTCTTACCTAGCTGGATAGGTCGAATCGCAGTAGCGCAGAGCAACATTGGTATGGCTACTGCAAGTATCTGCTCTTTCAAAGTATCCCTGTTGTATCCATGGGACCGAGATGTCGACTCTGGAGGGCGAGGCTACGCTGAAGGTGAGATGAAGGCGTTGGGAGGACGAGAGAGGTATGCGATGGGTGTTGCTCGTACAACGGGGGAGGCGTAACGGGGCAGGCTGGGTGACTTGGCTGGTAGGGGTTGTTGTCTAGTAGGTAGGTAAGTTGTCTGTAATGACTGTAATGTCTGGAAGGGAAGGATCAAAATAGGCTGGTCGCCCTTGTGGTTCTCCAATACACAACAAATCTACCGTTCATATTGGTCGTTAGAACAGCGTTGTGACAAGCCATGGCTAGCCACAGAGGACGAGAATGGTCGCAAGATATACGTCATGACAGTCACGGGAAAAAGGGTTCCTTATGTGAGCCAAGTGCTCTTTTACAGGCAAGTTTGTTTTTGCTCGTCACCCATCTGACCAAGGCACCGTTGTATGCAGTATCTCAAGACCCAGTGCGGATCAGATGGACACGCACTGGACCTCCGTTCCACTGTCTTAGGGTCCGCGATCTGTCATCGATCTTGAGAAGCATTGCATGACTAACTTGCTGTAAACCTCCGCGGCCCACAATTTAGTCAAGACCCAACAAGTCTGATCTTCACAAGGTCGTTGACCGGAAAGGGTCGCGGATCCGACTGTCGGCTGCACACATCAGCTGTTCACATCAGTCAGTCCATGACGGGACGATGAGCCCGACCATAGTAACGACAAGGCTTCCCCTCCAGTGTACCGCAATGCAGTCTGTGAGTTCGAAACGCCCAGGACAGTGCCTCCCCCATCTCAGCACTGCAGTAGTTTGTGGCAAGAAAAGTTTCTAACCAGGTCTAGGAACTCTTGTGCCGTATTTGCGGTTTACTGCCCATGTTCAACCTGTGACTGGTGGAATGCGCAAGCTGGGCTTGCCTCAGAGTAAGTTACTTTGGGCCACTGATAATCCCGGTTGTTGGCTGTGCCTTGTTCCCCCCGTCGACCAGGAACATCCTACTAGGACACAGCCAACGAGATGACTGCCAGCTCATCTATGTTCCCCGCACACTTGCGTTTCGCTTCAAGCTTCACTTGTTTTTCGGGCAGTCGTGACGAGCCTGGGTCTCTTTCGGATCAAGGCGGACGGTTAGAGCAACGGCAGGTCGATGCTGATCTTGGGTAGCAATCATGTATACAGTAAGCCGCAGTGTGACGCGTCAGAAGGTGGGCCGATAGGGTAAGAGTGTTGAGATCTTATGGAGACTGCAGTGTATTTTGGGCTTTGGCTGTTCCAACGGTGGGGAACGATGAGGAGATGGTATGAGCCAACAAAGGTTGTCAAGCTGCTAAGATGCTTGAGAACGGCAACGGTGTTCTCACCAAAGTGAGGCGGTCACTGATGACTGTTCTCTTGACTTATCAGTGAGAATGCAGTAAGCGGACCGAGCACCTCGAAACGTTCATGCAGCGCGATGCGAGTGCTCCAAGCCGGGCATTTCTCCGTTGCGCATGTCAAAGAGTGTGTCTTGGGTGTGGTTGTCATTGGAAATGTTCCCGGCGGCACGCGTGTGCTGCGTAATATGAATGGAAAAATCCTGATCTCAAGCCTGATGCGCTCCCACCAACAACATCCAAGAATATTCTTGCTGCTTGTATGAAATTGGCCATGACATCTTTGACTGGCCAGATACTCCCAGCGCGACAGCCGGACCATGATTGCCAAGTCGTACGATAAGGTTGAAACAAGTCGAGGGAGCCCAGCCTCCCAGATCCTAGATGAAATACAAGGCCGTTGGCAAGATGTTAGTCCCGATCGTTTGAGTTTGAAGGCGTCCGGCTGTCAATGCGGGACGCGACTGTGAAACACCAGTTTGAGCATCTTCTCGAACATGTCAACGTTTCATGAAACCTCGGTATATTCGAAGCAAAAACTGCGTCGCATATACTCACGACTATGCGCATTGCACCGGCACGTATGTCTCTGCATATTCCGAGAGTACATGAGTATCATTCTTGCGTTGTGGTCCCAAAGCTTTTTTTGAGTGTGAGATTCCTGTGTAAGTTTCGGGGCCGCTGTACTAGGCTCAAGGTCGTGAAACCTCATCTTCGGGGTCAATTTGCGGTTGCACGCTACACGTGGCGCATGGGGATGTAGTTCCGGTTTTCGTTTGTGGTTGCATCCAGTGGTCTGGAAATGGAATGCGCGACAAGGAGATGAGCATACGATTGACGTGAAGGAAATGCAAAAGGAGGTTGGTTCTGGCGCTTTGTTCACTTTACATGTGTAAGACGAGCTCTCTTGGGAACATCGCAGATCGTGATCCGTTGGTACCCCCATCAGCACGCGGTAATGCCGAAATGAGATGACGAAGGCCCTGCAGTGCAGCTTGAGATGACAATACGGGAGACAGTGCGCATGAACAGAGCAAACGTACACACGATCGCAAGGCTGTTGTGTCGAAGTCCTTGACTCGTGTTTTGGAAAAAGCATGGAGCATTGGGCGAGCACATTGGTGATGCAGCCTTCTAGAAGGACGCTAGAAGGACGCTAAGATCGTGAAACACATGCCGGAGCCAATCACAAGTACCACTTTGGTAGGAGCACGTACTCAGCTCTAGTCAAGCAAGCCTCAAAAGTTATTTTTTCTGCAGCGTAAGGCAGACCACTGCATCTGACAGACGGGCCGATTTTGCTTGGTCCCAATCTCCAGCGCAACGGCATTCATGCACCGCTCTATCTAGGACTAGATATGGATGCATGTACTGGTGCTTTGGGAGGCAATTTCTCGACCAGCATGTCGACTAACAACTCGTGTTTGGTGAAGTGTGTCGGTGTCCAGTGGTAGTGAACCAGTACGATCTAGGAGAAGTTGAACTTGTGGTCGAGCGCATTTGAGCCGAGATAGAGCCAGCAGTACGCATCTGCATCAGGATATCAGCAGCCGGCTATGGAGAATTCCACCGAGAAGGCGATCTCCTGACACATTGCCAAGTTTATATTAGGAAAACGCGATCGTGGGTCGCATATGTAGATAGGCCATGTAGGCAAGGGTCACGCGTCTTAGAAAGAACGTGTCATGTTATCGGAGATCTGTGTGGATTACGACTCAAAAATTACAGGTGGGCATTCGAACTACACAATGTGTCGACATGCCAGTGCTTGGAGGGGTACGGTACGCTGGTGTGGCGCGTCTCTGTGTATTGAAGGGGCTGGGTCTAGACGGCTGACAAGCCGAGACGGGCCAATTCGTCAAGCAGCTTGGTGCAGTACATCGGGAGCTAGCGCTGACTGACATCATGGAAAACAGCGGCTAACGTGCTGCTGCACCCATCAGCCCATGTCGAATCCTTTCCACAAGTGTCCGCTCGAATCAGTGCATCCGTCAAGCCTGGTGAGAACAGGGAAAGTACGGGAGACCGGCCGGACCTTGTCGCAGCTCGATGATATCGACGGGGGTGGCACGGGTCACTCCGTCTCATGATAAAAGCCGGCAGAAGGAGAGTGCTCCTCGAACCAATCACGAGAAAGCTGTCGCCTGTCAGAAATGCCGCTTATGCAGTTACGTTCGCAACTGAGTGCTCGGCTGGAATAATAGCGATTTCAAAGCAGAGGACGAGAAGGTCTAGTCCTTCGATCACAATTTGCGAAACATGTGGCACTGCGGCATCTTGGGCGCGTACTCGTTCGTGTTCGGTACAATGCATCCCTCGTGCCCACTGAAGTGATACCCCGGAAAACAAATGTCGGAACCACACCCAAGAGGCACAGCGACCCTCGAGGGCGGGAAGCAAGGTCGAGGGGGCCTGGGGATCTGCCAACCGGGTGGACAACTGGAGCTTGCATCCCCAGCATCAAGATCTTATCGTACAATCTGATAGACAGTGATCGGGTCGCACTTTTGGGCGGGATTGATATCTGCCGATAGAGCTGCAATAAGAAATGGAGGCCTAGGCCTTTAATGACTGTCTAACCTATTTCACACGACAGCTGCCGCGAGCGGAGAAAACTTGTAATGTAAAAATGCTCGTTGTGATGGGGCTCACCTGCCGATCGCTGCCCGGTCAGTCGATAAGCAGTGAAGCTTCGGTAGATGGACTTGAAGCCTGCGGCCTATCTTCGCATATCGTGGAAGATGTATGCAGCCTTAATCTTAGGCGTAAGGTGACGAATCGGGGACATGCGGTAGTCTCAGCGGTGGTGGTGTGCTGCAGCTTCCATTCTGCAGTGGGCGAAAGACTTACGGGACGAGTCGGATCCATGTACGGTAGCGTCGCGCACCTTGTCCCTTGTGATCGTCGACCGTTGTTGCCCAGGCATGTATCCCTGCTTCCCGCGAGTGGACAACGGTGTGCGGAATATGGTTGGCTACGACGATCACCTGTCAACCAAATAACCGCACGCGAAGGCGACAACCATGACAATCTCGCGATATCGAGTATGTTTAACCTTTAACGGTTATCATGGAAGCGACTGCATGGACGGAGATGGAGTCTGTTGTAGGACCTGGCGACAAGCGAAGCGCGAGAATCTTAACGAGCCACCCCAGCTGACCTTGATCGATATGCACGTCGCCGTCAGCCGTATTTGCACAACGTTCGTGGAGACACACAGCTAATCATTGCGTGTGGAGTTACAAGACCAACCCGATGTAACACAGCATGGTTTTTTCTTTTGCTGACAAGATCGACATGTCTACCCATATCTCGTGTAACTAGTACAAGCGTGGCCAACCGTCAATGCGTGAAGGGGCGCCGCCTGGGCATGTTCAGGAAGAGTTCGGCTTGCACAAAGTTGGCAGTCAACAATCTGGACTGCCGAATATGTAATAGATGCGCGTGCTGACGATATAAGTGAGAATTTGCGCGTGCTTGCAGCGCGCAGCGCGCGTCACAGATGCAAACACTATGTGTTGTGGTGTATCGAGATGTAGCGGGCGGCGTCAGAATAGAGTTGATGGTCGCTCGGTACCTGACCTATCTCCCTTGTCGTGAGCAAGGCCAGCAAGCGTGCTCCCAGGGTTTCTCCGCAATGCGAACGCCTCGCTCGGAACTTTTACAAGCCCAGGTCCCATGCCACGATCATGACAGGGAGCGGATTGCTCACAACATGGAACTGCGCGATGTTTCCGTCACGATCTTCTCGAAGCCTGTCAGCCAGATTTCAAGGGCAAGAGGATTTATGATGGTCGCGTCTCGCGTTTCAGTAGGCATGTGATACTCGAGCAGACGCGCACAGAAGCAGGCTTGAGACGTCCAAGAAGGGAACGGCATTACAGCATTGTATTGACGCCGGACGCGATGGAGTAAATGCACCGAGACGTGCTCTTCTGGCCGGCTCGGGCGCATCTGCAGACATGTATTGCTATCGCGATCGCCTAAGCGGTTATTCGCCCGGATGTTGTAGCGGAGTTTATCGACGCGTGTTGCTCGCGCTCAGCATGAGGGCAATTTAACTTGGAATAGCCAGGCAGGCAATTCTTTCCCAGGGCTGACTGGCGCGGTCCACCGCGCATGAAGATGGCCCTGCCACGATGCGCCCCTGAGGGAGCATCAGCAGTTTTGTTCGGTGGCATGGCTCCGCATAGAGGTTGCGAACCCGACGTCCCAGGGCCGATCAGCGGCGATTTGAGCAGGCAGCCCATGACCCGTCTCCCGAGAAGCATGGCCGTGAGCAGGTTCAGGCATGGCGGTGCCGATCAGCGCTCGAAGGCGATTGGTGCATGCGGGCGTGCATCGGCCAGTCACAGCGGGCGACGTTGGGACACAAAGAAGACATGCTGGTGAGCCGTTTTGGGCGTCCTCTGACCGGCGCCACTATCCAATGGCGCGCGAGACGGTGGGGCGCTGGGCTGGGTGGTGCAACTGCTAAAACGGTCGACTAGCGGCGGTGAATTGGACTCGAGGGACGCGTCAGAGCAGAAGCGGGCGGAGCACATTGTGATCAGGGCGAAATGAAGAGAGCAGGAACAGCAGGTGGCATCGAGCGCGCAGCTATAGCAGGCTGGGCTAGGATGCCATGGGTGGGTGGGAGGTACCGCGGGGTCGCGACTGCCCATCTCGAGGGATTTAGCCGAGCGAGGCAGGGGCGAGATGGCACTTGGAGAGCAGGCGCGATGACGCTGCGTCGTCGAGCAAGAATAGTGAGAGCAGACAGCAGACACTAGGCGGGCGCTCTTGCGTGCCGGTAAAGCGACTGTGAATCGTCGACTCACCGCCGCCCCCACCGTCGTGACAACTGGAAAGACTCGACCCGGCCAGCCAGAAAATTCGGCGTCACGTGCTCCACCGGACGCGACTGCGGGCATCGAGACGACACGGCGCCTCGATCAAACAACAGCTTCATCCTCGCAGCAGCACCCACCAGCACGACGACATCGACCAGGGTGATTCCGCCGGCGATCCCTGATCCCGGCCCCTTCACATCCGCGGCTTGGGCGCTCGAAACAGCTGCTCCGTCCGAGCGTGCAGCAGAGCAGGGAGGTGGCTGTTCCAGGTTGATTTAACGACCGACTCCACCCTCGGCCCTCCCACCGCCTTTGCAGTCTTTCCTCGCTGCCATTCCCTACAAGTCGCTAGCGCCACCTGCTCTGCGCGTGAAATTGCGCAGGCCACGCTACTGCATCGCTCCCCAACCCTCGTCCACCGCTGCGCCCGGACCCTCGCTGCCCGGATCCTTCGACGTCTACCACCGCGCAATAATAACAATGTCGCAGCCAAAAATCCCAGATAGGGCCCGCAAGTATAAGGAAGACCCGGCGCCTGTAGCGTCGCAGAAGATGGTGAGTTGACTCTGCTTCCTTGCACCCCCTACCTCACGCCCGACCACAACGTGCATCATCCCACACACGCTCGCTACCCTCCCTTCTGCCTTCGTTCGGCCCTACCGCACCCTCGACCGTTGGAGTTTCGAGCTGCGCGTCGCAAGTCCCTTTCCCTAAAACCGTCACCGCCGCTCGTAGCTTCATCCTCGCGCTTTTTGCATGCTGCAGCAGCCACTGCACGTCGCGACCACACACAACAAGTTACCCCAGCTCCGGCACGTTACTGCCTACATGGTATGCCCTTCCCGCCAAGCAGCCCTGCTACCCAAACCCCCCTCCCCTGTCGCACTTGCCAAAGCTTTCCTTGCCTCCTCTGAAGCCCGTCCCAAGCCTCTTGTCACGCAAGCTACCAGCAGCGGAATCCCTGCCATCCCAGCAGCCTTCCGCTCCCACCGCTGGTCCGCTCTGTGTTGTCAACGTTGCCAAATGCCGCCCTGCTTTCTTTAGTCTGCCCTTCCCATCCTATAAACTATACCCTACCTTCCTGTCTTTTTCCAGACCCTGCCCCTCGCCTACGATCTGTTGCAGCACATCGTCGCTACACCCTAGCCGCCCAGCCAACCACAGCGACCCGCACCCCCACTACTACACCTTACCTGCCCTCCCTGCCCCGATCACCACCACAGCTGCACCATCTCGAGGCTTGCTTTTTTATCTTTCTTTCTTTGCCCAATCAGCCTTACTGACTGGCTGCTCTTCTTAGCATCATCCCCACTCGGCGCAGGGCTTGCCACCGCCAAATCATCTTCCAGTCCACCATCCTAGGCCTGGTGTAGTCCATCAACAACATCAACACCAGCACCATCCCGACTCTCCCCACCAGTCGGTACCTTCACAGAGTCCGGCACAGGGCCACTACCCATCGCCCCAACACCCAAACCCTCAAGGACCTCCTCAGCACCAGTCTCCCTACATCCAGCAAATCCAAGGTCCCCCACCGCCTCAACAGCAACAAGAGGTTCCTTATTACTCTCAGCACCACCAGAGTCCCTACAGCACTAACAGTGCACCGAGTAACTACTCGTCCTCAGGTAAGTTTTGTTTTTTTCGTACACAAATCACGACGCGTCTGTCCATGCGCTGTGCGCATTAATGACGTCTCGACTTGGATGCCCCAGTCGTATATCCCGTCAAGCGGAAAATGGAAATCTAACTTTCCCAGAAACCCCAGAGCTCATGGCAGCCGCAACGATGAATCGCGGTGGATATCCACCCATCTCGTACCACACCCCGCAGTCAAACTCACCAGCATCTGTTCAGTCTCCACAGCACGACCAGCACGGCCGCCCAATCTATGGACAACCGCCTAGCCAGATGCCTCAGTCAATGTACTACACGCCATATGCTTCGGCCCCAGTACCTCAACAGTCGCCTTACCAGCAGCACCCTTCAAGTGCGCCTCAGCAACCAATGGCGTCGCAAACACTGCTCATGTCCCACCAGCAGAACCAGCAGATGCATCACCAGCAACAGCAACATCAACAGCAGCATCCTCAGACTCCTGGAATGACTGGAAGTCCAAAGTCGCGAATGTCGCAGACCCCGTTGCAGCGGCCGCCATCAGGGCTTGGCCCGCCACAGGCCCCGCCTCAAGGTCCTCCCGTCGGTACTCCCAACATGCACGCTGGCCCTCCCGGAGGACCCAATGTTAACCCTAATGCTGCGCCTGGTCCCATTCCTGCCACTACTCCGCTTGTTGTGCGACAAGACCAGAACGGTGTACAATGGATCGCGTTTGAGTATTCCCGCGACAGAGTCAAGATGGAGTACACCATTCGTTGCGACGTAGAGTCTATCAACGTTGACGAGCTCCCGCAAGACTTCAAGACTGAGAACTGTGTATACCCGCGCGCTTGCTGCGCCAAAGACCAGTACAAGGGCAACCGCCTTCACTACGAGACTGAGTGCAACACCGTGGGTTGGGCACTAGCGCAACTGAACCCATGCTTGCGCGGTAAGCGTGGGCTCATCCAGCGAGCCGTCGACAGCTGGAGGAACAGCAACCAAGATCCTCGATTGAGGAGCCGACGTGTACGAAGAATGGCCAAGATGACCACGAGGAAAGCCCAATCGGCTTCACATGGTAACCACATGGCTGGACCAGGTGGACCAGGTGCTCCCGGTGTTCCAAACTCTGCCGGATTAGCAGCACCACCCCGACAACCGAACATGGGCATGGGCGGTCCCCAGATGCATCATCACCATGACGGACCTGGAGGGCCCCACGGAGGACCGGATGATGTTAGCGGTATGTTTCACCAGATGTGATGTGATAAAGCGCGATTGTTGGCCTGTTAAATGATACCTCTTGTCGTTCTTTCTACATGTACATTACACACTCCTTGATGTAATACCCCCTTCGATACCACTGCCCATGCATGTTTGCAGATATACCCACACTCTATAGTTACACATTTGGTTCAGCGCAGGATGGCAAGTCGAGTCATGTTCGGACGTGCAAGCTAACTTTCTTTGTGTACAGCCAATGACTACGGTGAATCGCACACTCATCATCACCAAGCGCCAAACGGGCAACAGTCACCTACCGACGGGCGTCCCGCTCAGAACTTTTACCCGAATTTCCCATCGAGCGACTCCGTAGCAGGATCCAGTGGCATGCCGCCGATCCACGACGGATTGGGCCACCCTCCGCCTCCATCACACGCAGCAGGCGTACCCGTCTCAAAGCAGCAAGAGCAAGACGAAGAAGAGCGAAAGCTAGCCATGTTCGGCGACTTACCTGACTCGAAGCGCCGCAAGTTCATTCTTGTAGACGACGCGCAACGAGGAACTAGGGTTCGTGTGCGAGTTACTCTCGACACTGTCAAGATGGAGGAGATGCCCGACTCTTATCGCAAGTCAAACTCAGTCTTCCCTCGCAGCTACTTTGCTATGCAAATGACTTCTCCACCTGCCAGCCCTCGTGGCAGCAAGGTTTTCGCTGATGAACCCGACGTGGAAAGCGATCCCAGCTTTCCTCTCGCTGGTTCTACTGTTGTTCCTGTTCCAACGCTCGATGGCGAGACTCGTGTACCGAAGCCGCGTCTCACTAGGGCGAAGCGGTCGAAGGAGATTACGCTCAACGATCTTGGTTACCGCATGAGTTGGAGCCAGAGCCGTGTCTTCGCAGGCAGGACATTGTTTCTGCAAAAGTCTCGTAAGTGAATGCCTTTGGCACAATCAAGAGCAACCGACTAACCTTCAACAGTTGATGCCTACCGCAACAAGATGCGAAGCAGCATGATGGGTCAAGGCCAAGATGTTACCCAAGTAGCGCCACATTTCGAGACCCGTGTCGGAAAGAGGCGGTGGAACGAAAGAATCGAGAAGAGCAAGAAGGCGAGGCG
>Ga0265797_10007065_pt1 | contig 15541 bp, 16 predicted proteins | sample P2T30metagenome_FD_192433 | JGI IMG/M metagenome (GOLD analysis project Ga0265797, IMG submission 192433) | Plant litter microbial communities from East Loma Ridge, Irvine, California - P2 T30 | ecosystem: Environmental > Terrestrial > Plant litter > Unclassified | place: USA: California... | reverse complement strand
GGCGAAGGACGTGGTCGCTACCCCAAGAACGTCGAAGAGACGCCTCACCAAAACTACAGTTTCACAGAGGTCAGAATCCAGGACTGTGGCATCGATGTCGCCCTCGCCCACTGATGTTGGAAGTCCGTCCGGAAACGCAGCTTCCCCTGTTCGTCCTGATGATCATTCGGGCCAGTCAACTACAGTACATATCGCCCGGCCTTTGACGAAAACATACGTTCCGCTCGACGCCTCCAAACTGGACGCTCGAGCACGGGGTGTGGTTGATCAATACGACAAGCGATGCTCCCCGGGTCTATTTCTCAACCCTCATATGAAGCAGAAGGTTGCGCGAGGTCGACCACGCAAGGCCTTGATGGCCACCTTCAAGCTACCGCATCTAGCCGATCTCGACTGGTTTATAACAGAATCGGAGCAGGAGCAAGGCGCAATTCAAGCTGAACGTTCTCAAACACCCCAGTCTAGGCAGACCAGTGTTACCCAGCGAGATGGAGCGACGACTCAACCACCACAAGGCACTCTGGTCGAAACTGTATCAGAACCGCATATTGAGGCGCCACTCGCTCATCTGGAGACCATCCCGCAAAACTTGACCCCGGCTCAAACACGGTCACCCTCTCCAACGCAACCGCAGTCACCGATCGAGATACAGACGCAAAAAGATGTTCTGAGCCATGGGGAGTCATCTGTCTCCGCTAGACAGTCGGTCCTACTTGATAGCGAGCCGTCACAAGACAGCAATGAAGTCAACAAAGAAGAAGCGACATCGTCTGTACCAGACGCAATGGTCATTAGAAGCAACGACGTTGTCCCCGGTATAACTACAGGCTCCGCCAGTGTTGAAGAGCCTAGCGATGTTTCTCCCAAGCCGGCACGGAAACAACTGCCCCAGACAATCGTACCAGCACCTCGTATGGTGGGCGGCTGGGCCGCCATCAATGCAACCGAGCGCGCCCGTATGACGCCGTATCAGAGCCCTTATGCCGCCAGCCCAAGTCCGGTAGCCCAGTCGTCGCCAGCTCCCGTTTCCGAAGCCAATTCTGGTGCTCCTCCGCCTAATGCGGTTCACAGCGCTATCGTCGAGACCCCAGTACCGACTATCCCGGGCACCAAACCAAGGAAAGGACAACGTGGTGGCATTGCAGGAACCCAACGCACATTGAGGCAGAACCTCATTCTCGAGATCATCAAGATGTGCGGCGGTGTTTTCCCAGGCGGCGGTGAAATGCCACGACCGTTTCTCACGCTTTGGGAAGAGCGGCACCCGAACATCCCGAAGCCTTCTCCTAGCACCATCACCGAGACGCTCAGGAACATGTCTGTAGACCCGAAGTTCGGATTGAAACATTGGAATTTTGCCTCGCAACACCAGAACATGCCAGGGACTGCCGTTCGCAGGATGTATACATGGGCACATCTGAACGAAAGGAGCCCGGAAGTCCTCAAGTTGGCGCATAACATGGCTCAATATTCCCAAGTCAAAGATTACAATGCCCGTAGGTCAGAGAAATCACTCCTGTATTACCCAAAGGAGATTCGTGATCTGATTGGCGAGGTCGTGTCGCACCAACCGATTGAGCCCGCTCCCAAGGACGAGAGCATTATCCTCAACCAATTGAATCCTGAACTCGAGAGGCAGATTACTGAAGCTAAGCTTCGAAAGCGTAGCGTGTGGTCGAAGCAGAAGAGGCTAGAAGCGAAAGCCCGCAAGGCTCAGAACGCTCAAGTAGAACAAGCGTCTTCTAAACAGCTCGCGGACGGCAGCGGCGCACCGCGCACGAAGCGGGCACGACTGGCTAGTTTGAACGACAGGAGCAAGAAGTTGCGTCGGGCTCCTTTGTATACCGCCAACATGGGAGCTTTCGACGAAGACTCCGACGATATGGCAGATGATGGAGTTGCTGCTGCTACGGCCGCGAAGTCCGGGCCGATAACGCTCATTTGGACGCGTCCCATTGTTGCACCCGTTCCGGAACGTGAGCACCAGTCCGATGAGGAGCCGCCTGAGGACGATGAGAGCGATGAGGAAATGCATGATCTGGTCACGCAACAGGCGCCCGGCAACGCTGTCAGTGAGCGCGACCTACCGCCCGTGGAACAGCCCGTCGTGGAGGATTCTACTGGAGGGGTGACAGCGGACGAACCTGATTCCACTGGAGCTGACAAGGTTGCTTCTTTGGCTTCTAGTGAGCAGGCTACAGACGGACCTGCTAATGTGAAGAAGAGCAAGAAGCGTGTCCGGATTGCAGCTCCACGCGACCAGTCCTCGAGGAAGAGGGTTCGGATTTCTCTAGCAACATCTACGACTGCGCCAGATGTAGCAACCACCGTTCACTCCAGCACAGATGGTGAAGCGCAGTCCGGTTCGGAGGACGAATATGAGCCAGAAGACAACAACGATACTTTGCCGCCCAACACGAAGAAGCCAAGGATAAGGAACTTCGGTGGACGGCAGCGAGGCAGGCCAGGTCCTACCCCCACTCTGCTGGAACGCCTTACTGGTCTGACAGGCGATCCGAACGATCCGATCTACCAACCTCCTCAGCGTGCACCTAGACCTGGAAGAGCAGTGCAGACATGGCGCGAGCGTAAGAGGACACGTATTAACAGGTTCAAGGAGGAAAGACAGTATGCCCGGGCTGCTGGCACGCTGGACGACTTCAAAAAGCTTTTCTACACCTTCGTTGTCGTCTCTTCGCTATCTGGGAATGATCAGCAAATCGATTGGTGCCTTTTCAAGAGCGTACGTACTGGCGACAGGTTTTTCGACATGGCCAATGCCAAGAAGCTTTGGAGCTGGATGCAGATGCACATGGTTGAGCAAGTCCGTGAGCTCACCACAACATTCCAGTCACTCTATCTGGAAGCGTATGAGGCCGGCAAAGTTGCTTCTATCGAGGATCCCGAGACGCACGATTGGGCAGACCTCATACAATGGGCTATGCGCAAATGCGCCTATCCCGATCTTCCTCTTCCCGTCTTGAGGCAAGCACTGCAGCATTTCGATGTCGATGAGTCAAACTACGAGATCATGGATCGGGTCTTGTGGTACAAAGCTGCAACTGCAGATCGGACGAGGACAATGCTTCAACTGCAACAGTCCTTCACCACTCCTCTCCATCGATCGCGAAAGGCAACCTGGTCCTCCGACGACAAGCTTCTCAAGGCACGGTCATGGATCCGTGCAAACACGGCTACCCCACAAGCACTCTACAACGCAAATCTGGCTCACGAGAAGTTCAAGGATCTCGGCGAGACTATACTTGTCAACGTCGTAGGTGATCTCGTGGACAAGCAGCATATCAGGATGCGAAAGCTCAAGCGTCTCTTGCCCGGCCGTAACTACAACTTCACGCAAGCTCTAGCGAAGAAGTATACACGCCTGTTCCAGCTCGAAGACTTCATGAACGCCGTGGCAGTTAAGAAAAAGATGGATGTTGCGTTTGCCGACGAGGATGCAGGGTTCTACAACATGTCGCGTTGCGAAGACGACGGTGCCTTTGCAGCTATTATGACTATGGTGAACGAGGGTATCGTCAAGCTTGTACCTCAGCTACCGCCTTTCAACAGCGACTTCGACGCCGCACTTCCGAAACTGTCTAAGTGGGGCTTCTGCGAAGGCGGCTACAACCACCGCGCCATTGACCGTGCTCGATTGTTCTGGGACATCCACGTTGTGCCGACAGCGAGCTATAAGTTCGGCAACCCACTACAGCCATTGATGACGCCACCGTCACCCATGGATGATACCGGACCTACGGTTTGGTCAGCCTTGCCCGAGCCGCCTCTGCCTGGCAAAAATGATGCTGGCGCGCTACTACCCATTTGGAGCAGTATCGACGGCCAATCCGTGACGTGGCCGTGGTGGTACCGGGTCTTGAACTTGGTGCTACAACCTTTGATCTTCTTGGCTGGTGCGACTGCTACCGACATCCACTCTCATTGTCCTGAACATACTACCGAGCTCTTCGAGGTCGAACATGTTCTAGACTGGCTCCAGTCCGTCAATGCAGTCAAGAAGACGATTGGTGGCGGCTACATTACCCTGCCAGGTTTCTGGGCTGCATTTGGCGACCATCTGCGCGACACGGAAGGCGACTGGTTTGGCGAGCACGTCAAGCGCAAGGCGAAGAACCACGAGAAGCAGCGATGGCGCGTTGATTACAACTTGAGGCTCTCGACACTACAGGCGCGTAAGGCCGTAGGCACTGACGCGACTCCCGTCGATGGAGAAGGCACTGCGAGTATTCAAGGTGTCGGCCCTCTGGAGACGGATACTAGTCGCGAGATCCTCAAGAACCCGAAACAACAGTACCGGATCATGCATCGCGCCCTGAACTCTGAAAAGTCTCATGCAGAGGAGAACGGATCGGATCCTAGACCCGCTTCCCGCTCTGCGACCCCACAAATTGGGCAAGAGCCCGTTGCAGACCCGACGGCAAGCGGCTCACACACTCCCGCGGCAATCAACGTGCCAAGTGAGGACGTGGAGATGGTGGATGCTGACGTGGACGCTGAAGGAGAGGAGGACATTGACGCCGAAGGAGAGATTGATGACGACATGTATTGAACATGTACGTACGGTACGGGTGGTGGATGATGCATATGAGGCGGTGTGGGTGGGCGGTGAAATATTTTTTTTCCAAAAGTTTGTCCTTTTTACATGCATAGCGAGGCGCGTACTGTGGGATGATACCACGATCTGAGAAGAGAGGCGTCAATGCCAAAGATCCTGTACAACAGTCGGAAACGTATGAGTAATGCGCGATGCGGTAGTAGCAATAAGTCTTCGCAAAGATGTTTTCCAAATGTGCAATGTGACGATGCGCAGCGCGAAATGTTTGATGGCTGGTCATGCAATGTTCCTGGCCTTCGGTGGGCAGGTGCTTTGAGGTGAGGCATGGTGCAGCTGCAGCCGCCATCGCACCTACCCGAGCGTGCAAACTTCAACGTGCGATCAACGAGACAAACACCTTCCCCACCTCGGTGAACACCGCATAGTCGTCAAGCTGGAGTTAAAAACTGTTGAACCGTCTGAATGTTGCCTTTCTTCCTCTAAATCAAGACGCCCGTTCCTGCTGGGTGTTCATCGGCAAGCCCAGCAGGAGCGAACGCCTTTATCTTCGTATATACTTGACTCCATCTCACTCTTCATATATATATATATACACACACATATGCAATGTATTGCATCATCATCCCCCTCTCAGTCCTGGGATGCTGCGCAGTCTTGATCAACGTACGCATCGATATATAGCAGACCGGTGTCATTCCAACGTAGGATCTCGTGCATTGCGAACCTCCTCTTTGGTATGCAAACTTCTCTCATCTAACGAGACTTTGGCAACGTGCTCACTGCTTTCAGGACAAAAGAAAGCAACTGCCAAACGACTCGCACTCTTCCAAAGTATACCCAGCCGAATTATTGCCGCATCCACAAGAGATGGCCGGCGAGTCAACTCGACGACGCGAGTACATTGAGGGACTTTCTCACCAGATGGGGGTGGAGCGGAAAACAGAATGCTAATATGCATTTCGGTGGACTGTCCGTTTTGTATTGCCGCATGACCACGACCTTTTCTTTCCGCCCCCAAACCGTCCATGGCGGACGTGCGAGACAGGTGGCAACGATCTCGTATATGACCAAAACCAGAAGAACCTCACGTGCTCGTCCCCTGGTTGCAGCTACATGTTGTAAGTTCCATTGGGCTCTGAGTAACTCATGTTGCTAACTGATGGTAGATATATACCTACACCTTTGCAGCCATGTGGAGCTTTGGCTGCGCCTGGTCTTTCGACATCAAATCATTGCCGTCTTTGCGAGTCGACTCCTCGCTATATATATGCACTACGCATGGACATAGAGACCCTTGGTAAGATGGCTTGGTTGCATCAAAGCCAGCTTACCTTGTCATGGGACTTCTGGTCGCGATCGGCAGAAGAAAATCACAACCCAGCTGTCGATAATGAGTGACGAAGAAGAGAGTACGCCTCGCACTCGAACTAGGGATTGGTCTTGGTTTAGGCGAGCGGTGGCGGACGACAGCTCATGCTGAGAAGGACGACTCCGGCAACTAGGTGATGAAAAATATCACCACAATCTCTCTCGTAGCATGGACTTCTATCGGTCACTTCCCTCCCCGATCCGCTCCAAACTGCGAGTTCCGGCAGGCCATACTAAAGCGACATACCATCGATCGCCTACCTACCGAAAGGAGAAGACATGAAGTATAGCTCCAAGGAGACATTGGTATCCGTACATCGACGACATGGCTCGAACGCTCCAATCGCAAGCCCAAAGGCAACGCTATCCGCGGTCGAGATTTCGTGCGTTCACTACGGATTCCGATGGTGATTACACATACGGACACTTGATCTATATATATCTTAATAAGCTTGTTGTACAGAGAGCGCATACCTCCGTCAACGCGATGCTCAATCTATAAACAGAGAAGCGGATCAAACGATGTATAATTTTGTTCAGGCTGATTCTGGCTTGGGCAGTTTTCTTCATCACCATTGTAACAGTGTGGCGGCGGATGTCCTCGCAAAGCCTCACATGCACATCTGCTTGGATTTTGTGCAGCCCTTCGTACATCTCGAAGAAAAGAGCAGGAATTACTTATATACATAAGCAGACCGCTGCTTCGATATCATCCCCCCTCCATAAGCATGGGAAAACGAGAAAGCTAGAAGCCACGGAACCATTGCCAGAGGTCTTCGATGGCAGACGTATGGACTACTATGTCCGAAGCCGAGCTTTTGCAGTTGCACATACGGACACTTCATTTATATACAGCCCAATGATCCAGTCGCGCTGGAGTTTCGACATGGCCACGCTAGAGATCATTCATACCAATCTGGAGGACATCGCGGTATGGCTCAGGCCTTCGTGTACCCAAGCGCTCATGGATGAGCCAAGATCAACGCAGCCTCAAATGTGTGAACGGAGAAGTGGAAAAGAACATATAATAGAAGAAGAAGAAGAGTATGGATTACTTATATATAGGATAGCGGAGGCCACACCCCAGTGCAGAAAGCAGAAGTGGGACGGGCGCTGGACCACTACATCGCCTAATGTTGTGCGCTTTGCCTGCCGCGAATGCCCTGCGCAACTTGTTTGCTTCGATATACCTGGGAGTATTCAGCATGGAGAAGATCGTGCAACATTGACCACCGCTACCATGAGCAACTCAACGCCGAAATGGATTGAGGACGTGATGCTTCCAAAGAAGACTGGGACTTAGAGCGGAGAAACGACGACAAAGACCTACATGGTGACGGACCTTGAGGCCATTTGTTTCATCAAAGTCATGTCAAACTGCCCCTATGACCACGAAGAAGCCGCGAGCCAACGAAGAGAGTCGTTGACAATATTCTGGCGTACCTCGGATATGAAGTAAACGTACATGCAGAAAGACTGGGCGCCTTTCTTGAGCTGCCAGATGCCGGCCCAGCGACTTTCGACGACGAACAGTCTGATGATGAACAGTCTGACGACAATTGCAGCATGTCTGCTTAGAATTACGAACGTACGGGAGATGTTTACTGGCCACACTAATGTCCGCGTGTGAGGAAATTAAAGATTCTATCGAGATGACCTTCGGGCAAGCTATTACAGATAAAACAACAACTAAATATGCATCATTCCCGTGTTGTGAGGAGGCGCATCGCGTCGTCATAGTCGAATATAGTTCAGGCTAAACTAGCGTCTGTTGCGTGACGCGTCTGGGGGTGCCAACCTTCTCTATACTCACCCAGCCTCCCAATTCTCATTACCGTTGATTGCATCATAACACACTCAATAAATCTATCAAGAAACACGTCGATTACCGTCGGTGTGCATAATCTGATGGAGGCACTCCTGCTTGCTTGGAACAAGTACGCAGCGCCAACCTCACACTCAAACGAGTAAGCCCAATCATAGATCATGCGCGCGTTCGTCTATTAGACTACAGACTATCTAATGAACAGCTTGCGCTTCGCATCAGCCACGGCTCTTGATGATGCTCGCAGCCTTCTCGCCGACAGCATACATCGTCGACTGGATGTGCTGGGAGGGAATAAGAGGGAGGATGGAAGCATCGACGATAGACAGTTTCTCGACGCCATAGAAGAGAAGCTCATCGGACACACATCCACCCATATCCTCAGGCAACATAGCACAGCTGCCAGAAGGATGCGAAAGTGTCGGCCAAATGCTTCCCTGCTCGATCATCTTGTTGATGATCTCATCGTCAGTCGTGTACTGGGCTCCCGGCGTCGTCTCGACTGGGGTGTACTTCGCCAATTCTGGGCCCGCCCAAACCTTACGGATATAGCGGACGCATGCAGCAAGAACAGCTTTGTCGATGGGATTGCTGAGTGCATTGTAGAAGATCTGTGGTGGTCCTTGAGGGTTGGTCGCGTTGATCATAATAGTTCCACGAGAAACCGGCTTCTCCAAGCCGACGAGCATGTAGCCACCTGAGGATGGGACAGGGTATTCTACTACAGCGGCCTTCTCGTTTTGGAAAATATCAGCGAGTACTTTGCGCTGTGCTGCGACACCCTTCAACAGCTTCGCATTGTTCTTGTAGATTGATGGCAAATGCGCGTCATTCTCCTGGGCAAGCACCCGGTCCGCAATACTGTCGTAGTTCTCGGGATCCAATACCGGGAGCGGCATCATAGCTAGACTGTTGCCACGAGCCTGGGTCAGCGGTCCAGTCTTGTTGGCACGGTACTCTTCCCACGCTGAAGCATTGTAAGCCGGGTCTGTGGTCAGGGAGAACCCGTTCGGGGTGCTGCCACCAGTGACATTCCACCCAACGCCAGTATACGGATGGTCCTGGAAATTCGAACCCACGCCGTCATGTTCAAGCTTTACGGTGATGCCAGCAGCCTCGAGTGCAGCTTTTGGTCCGATGCCGCTGTTCTGGAGAAGCTTTGGTGTGTTTACGGCACCCTGGAAGCGAAAACAACAAGTCAGTATATGCGCAATTTTGCAGGCAGCTTGACATTCTACTTACCGCAGCTAAGATGACCTCTTGCTTCGCATAGTAGGTCTTTGTCGAGCCAGTCTTCTTGTCGGTGATCTTTACGCCCTTCGCCGTGATGGTTTTATTACCGTCGAACACGAGTTCAGTCGCGAGAGACTCCAGTACGACCTTCAAGTTCGACCGGCTCATGATTGGATCATAGTACGAGTTACGGGCGTGCGTTCTTTCACCAGTCCTGGGGTTCATGGTATTGGGGTACCATGAGGTACCATATGCCTCGCCGTTGTTTCCATCGCGAGCGGCATGCGCGTTACCGGTGCCTTGGAAGGCGTCGAAAAAGTCAGTGATATCAGAGTATACTGTGTCTGTGACGCCTATCTTCAATGGACCTTTTCCGTAGCTGGAAGTTACGAACGTTAAAAGTTGCTCACACGGGCAATATTTCGCTGACTTACGCCTCGGGGTCCCAGGTAATACCGACTTGATCAATAGTCTCCTGTGGAGCTGGGATGTACTCTGTTCCCATCTTGAAAAACGGATAGATCCCCTCCCATCCCCAACCCTTGTTGCCCAACGCCTCCCAGGCATCGTAGTCTGCCGCTGATCCGCGATCGTATATCATTCCGTTGACGAGAGACCCGCCGCCGAGAATTCGCGCCACACGAGTGTTCCATGTCTTATTCCCGAGGAATGGTTCTGGCTGACACACGTAGTCTGTCCACAGAAGAGAGGTATTGAGAGCATATGTGGCGCCATAAGGCATGCGGATGTTTGGGTTGTCGTCTGCTCTTCCAGCTTCAATGACAAGTACGGATTCTGTACGACCATCATGTCAGCTTTGTGTAACTCTAGATTGGTTGGCCAGTCTCACTGTTCTTGTCCTCGGTCAGACGATTGGCCACGACCAGACCGGTCACACCCCCTCCAACAATAACATAATCGTAAGTTTCCTGGGCGGCTGACAGCCCCAGCAAAGCAACGACGGCTAAGTTCCTAGGGTAAAGCATCCTGGCGAGCTGCTTCGAGGCGATACCACAAAAAGAGATTGACTTTGACGAGGGTGGAATACGCCGGGAGAGGAAGAAGGGGAGCTCTTGAGCTCTTAAACTCTCCACAAAGCCCCATATTAGCTCTTAGCATTTTTGCGGTACCTGAGCGTGCATGAGTTGTATGGATACACGAGTCGGTACACCGTTGTGGCTAAGGTCGGCAACAAAGCTCCGATACAGTTAGCAGTGAGCAGTAGATCTGGCCAACGGGTCCTAAATTCAAGCGGCATATCAGGTCCTTGCAATTGCATGGCGCAAGAATAAAGATTGATAGAAACAGCATGGCCCCGAGACTAGGCGATCTTGGCTAGACGGCTCGGCATTGTCCCGCATTCAGGAAGTCACCCCACCCACACCAACGCCGCTCCCCTGCCTAACTCTGATTCTTTGATACTGGAGGACATCTTTGAGCGCAGACGATCCTAGCAAGTTTTGCTGACCGCTATAGGTTTCCGTTTGCCTTTCCAGGCTCTTGACGGGCGAGATTGATCTTCTTGTAACGTCTTTACGCGTTTACCGACTTCCGAGCAGCTGTGAGATGTTGAAGTTGGAAGCAGCATTGTGGCGACCCCCAATATACCGGCAGCAGGAGCAGGGTCGTGGTTTACACATATTGCGGCGCCGCTGCTGCCAAGTCGGAAGGGTCCACCGTTGTGGACCGCCGGCTCTACGAGAACTTCTCTCGCCCGTTACGCCCTGTGTTAACTCTATATGTGAGGGATCTTCAACATCTTCCTCGTAAAGTACGCAATTTTAACCGACTGGTTGATGTAGGTCACGAATCCGCTTTCGCCTGTTGGGCAGTCAGCATCGTCGCGGGATGGGACGGGACGGCGGGACCTTAATTGGCTCACCAGCCGACGCCCCGATCCTCGCTTGCACGCTTGCGAAGTCTACGATGTCGAGGTATCCAACGAACGACAAGAGCTGTGTTCTGACCCTGGAGCACATGACAAGTATTGATTGGCCGAAGCATGCCAAGGTGGCGTGGAACCACGCTTCAAGGTACAAACATCAAGAAAAGAAACATGTACAGCGCAATACAACACGCAAGAGGTGTATTTACATCACTGCAGCTTTGTGGAACCGCGTTTGCGAACTGATCTTTTCGGCTCTTGGGGCCATCACACCGACCTTGCAGCCTATCCAGCTTTCGCTTACACCCGATGGAGTGACGAAGCCCAAGAGATGACAGCGACACGGGCACGGTTCATACCCAGTTCTGTGGCTCTTAGCATGCATAGCTATCACATTTATTTGCAACGTGCGCCTCGAAGGATTTCAAGATGCCAGACCAATCCATGCGTCCCAACACGATCGTATCCAGACTCGTGTATTGTTGGGTTGGCATAGTCAGCACTAAGATTGAAGGTTGAATGGTTGGCCAACAGCAAGCAACTGACTTCAAGTATGCTGCGGCTTACTGTATCTTGGAGCGCATGCTGATACTATCATGTCTGTTTTGTGTAGAGGTCTCATGCCCATCATCACAACCTCAAGCCTGATCCTCTTGCATAGATGACGAGAGGGAATTAGTGATGCCGCACAAGTGCATGAATAGTATAGTCCTTACGACATCTTGGCCCGAGACTGGAGACTGTGGAGAAGCTGGAAGCAGAGAGCGGAGTAGACGCTGGGGTTCCCTGCTACTAATGGCAGATAATGAAACGCCATGCTCGCGTGAGCTATTCCGAAGAGATCCCCAGCCGATAAGATGAACGGGGCGTTCCAGCGGCCCTCCCGAGATCCTGGGGTACCCAATAGGTTCAGGTGGGCGAACGGCTGGAATAAAGAGTGCCATCCTGCGCACGTTGCCGACTGATGTCGCTTCTCCTTCCCTTCGGGTTCGTACTGCATCTACGCAATATCGGCATCTGCAATGGCACCAACCGAGCAGCAAGAATGGCCAAACCGCGCGCCCGTCTTCTTAATTCCTTCGACTATCTTGTGCATATTGAGTACTGCGGTACTCGTATGGCGACTTGTGTATAGTATCAAGGCTAAGCGAAAGCTTGTACTTTACGATTACTTTCTCATCATCGCAGCAGTTCGTCAGTCCAGTAGCTTTATCAGGAGGGCAAGATTATGCTAACCAGTCTGGGCCCAGATGCTAAACGTCGCAGCGTCGGGAATCCGCTTCAAAACATGTCAGCATGGTCTGGGTCGTCATATTCGGGATCCTAGCATCATGATGCCCTACGACATGCTGAACTACATGTACTACCTCTGGATCACACAGATCCTGAACCTTATTGCAGTCGCAACGCTAAAGTACTCGATTTGTGGCTACCTTCTAGTCCTTAAATTCTCAAGAGTGTACCTCGCAGTGGTGTGGGCTTCGATCCTGATGGTCACTACGTTCAATTTGATTTTGCCTATCATGGGCTGCTTTTGCAGTACACCGTTCGAGGCAAATTGGAACAAAACCGTGAAAGGGAAGTGCTTCATAAAGACCAGCTCGCCTCTCACGTACAGTCAGGTCAGTCCTCTCTATGTTTGCTTTGTTGGTGTTACCAGCTGATGACAAAACAGGGAGTTGCCAACTGTGTCACTGACGTGATATACGTCGTCGCACCCATCATATACTTGTCCACCATCCAGTTACCAAGGCGTACGCAATGGGGTCTGCGTATCGTGTTCTGTCTTGGCCTTATGTAGGTACCCTCCGGCATTTCCATTGACATCAACTGAGCCAGCCATCAGTGCAACCGCTTGTTCAGTTGCAAAGACCGTTGAGCTTTCCGCGTTGATGAAGACTGCCGATCCAACATGGGACGGTGTCAACCTCGCCATCTGGTCCGCATCGGAACTCTCGGTCGGTATACTTGTCGCGTCTCTACCTGCACTCCGAAAGCAATTCGACGGCTTTTTCCGCCGCATTCTCTCGTCAACCTTTCTGGGAATGGGATCCAAGACAGGGTCTGGTAGCAACGGAATACCACTGTATAACGTGGGCCCACCCCTTACCGTTGGCAGCCGACCAACTCGAGGTCGTTCGCGATTCCAAAGAGACGACCTCGATGATGGATATAGTGAGAAGTGCATATTGGACGATTCAGAGCTGCCTGGAAAGCGCGAAATAACGAGAACGATCGTACATGAGATACGTAGTGAGAACAGAAGCAGCGTGCAGGTCCCAGATCGGGTACACAACATGTACCGCCAGCTTCAGTGAGCCTCCTAGGCTTGGCTGTCTTTCCATAGCGTTTCAAGAGTATCCATTGTTGAGTAATCGGAAAATTGTCGCTAATGCGCGTCGGTCTCCGTGGCAGTATTGCGATAGTTTGAGTAACCTCGCGAAGGAGTAAGATTATGGCCGAAATTCGACAGACAGGTCCAGGTGGATGTTACGCTGTAGTGCGGGCGATCTTCACGTCACGCAGTGCAGCACACGATTGAAGGAGATGTCGATATCCATGACGTCATCCACGGCGAACTCGGGGTCCCGACCGTTGTGTTCTCGCCCATATTGGAGTGCGAAGAGGTGCGAGGATAGCGATTAAACAGACCCTTGTGTGTGGTACGATATGCACGTAACGACATAAGTGGTAACGCAGCCTTGTTCCAAACAGCATTGGTATACCGAGAAACCGAGAGGCCGTTAGCGCGTGCCGCGGACGCCGAGGAGGCAACCAGCGATTTCTTTTGGCGAACATTAGATAAAGCAACTCGATATCGCATACAGAGACGGAACAATACCTTCAATACATTCACATCAAGTCAGAGTACCCCAGCTACATTCCAACAATTTACCATGACTTCTCCCGTTCTCGTTTTCGGCCCGACTGGAGCAGTAGGCAGCGCCGCTGCCACTGAAGCACACAGGCGTGGTGCCAAAGTGTACCTCGCCATGCGCGACACGAAGAAGCCATTGAAAGGCATTCAGGAAGAAGGAAACAGTGACAGCTTTGTCCGCGTCCAAGCTGATCTGGCCAAGCCCGAGACCATCAAGACCGCGGTCAAGACCTCTGGTGCCAAGACAGCCTTCGTGTACGTCGTACATGAGGTCCAAGACGGCATGCGAAGCAGTTTCGAAGCGCTCAAGGAGGCCGGTGTGAACTACATTGTCCTCTTGTCTTCGTTCAAGGTCGAAGATCCTCTGGACTCAGAAGCCAACAAGACGGATATGATTGGTGCTCTCCACTCCGCAGCTGAAAGCGCATTGCGAGAGACTGGCGTCTCATACACCGCCGTCCGACCCGCATACTTCAGTAGCAACGTTTTCTGGTACACCGCAGACATCAAGCAGGGCGAGGTCGAGCTCCTGTACCCCAACGTGCGGTTCGATTACCTCGCTCCCTCAGATATCGGCACTGTGTGCGGCACACTTCTCGCAGAGCCACGATTCCAGAAAGAAGCGGGGCAGTCGATCTATCTGTGTGGCCCTGAACTTCTGACCCAGCGTGAGGGTATGGCTGTGATTGGCAAAGCATTGGGGAAAGAGATCAAAGTCAAGGAGATTGACGAGGAGAGGTGGTTCAAGAAGCTGGCGCACATGCCTAAACCTATACTCGACACACTGGCGCGGGGAATGCGGGAGAGTGACGCCGGGAAGGATGATTATGGCAAAATCTACAAGGACGCCGTGGAGAACGTGAAAAAGTACACGGAGCGGGAGCCGACGAAGCTGGAGGACTGGGTCAAACAGAACAAGGCCGCTTTCGCGTAGACTGAAGCTTAGCCTTAGTCGAGATAGTAACGAGACCCGAAAACTCACAGCTGCGTCCTCTTCTATATCGCGTGAGACCCTTGAAAGAGACCAAAAGCAAAGTGATCCGCGCGAAGTGGACACTGTCAGATAAAGTTGGATACGTCAGTCCAGATATGGACATAGCGCCCGCACGCGCGTGATCCCTGCATGACGAAGACAGGTGCCGATCACCTGAAACCCAGCAAGTTTCCGTCATCACGACCACAACCCAAACCCCACAATCTCCCTTTATTCTTCAAACCACGCACGATTGTCACCCGCGATAACAAAACATTACTACTACGAGCCCGAAACCCAGGACACCGGCGCAGTCATGGCAGCGAGCATCGAAGCATCGCCGCCAGCGCCTCCAGTGCCGTCGAAACACGCCCCAAACGAGGCGCATACCCCGAGCTGTCCGTCATGTGGCAGTAGCATAGATATGGCCGAGTTGCAAGACGCGAGGCAGAGGATAGAGGAGCTCGAGGCGCAAATGGAGCGCCTGAAGGAGAAGGCTACAGCAGCTGGTACGCCCCCATTATGCGTCCGACGTCATATCACACCGGAGCCCACACATACTAACATCGTCTAGTCGACAGATGCGCCGACTACGAAGACCAGATCCGCAGCCTCCAGGCGACACAAAACGCCCCTAAACTGCCCCGGACCCAAACCTCACAATCCGACATCCCCAACCCATCCTCACGCCCCTCCGTCGACGCCGATCCCCCACGTCCCACAACCGCAAACTCCACAAAGGCCTCCCGCTTCTCCTTCATCACAAGTCGCTTCCCGTCGCCGGCGAATACAGGGGGCATGCC
>Ga0265797_10007064_pt1 | contig 15541 bp, 15 predicted proteins | sample P2T30metagenome_FD_192433 | JGI IMG/M metagenome (GOLD analysis project Ga0265797, IMG submission 192433) | Plant litter microbial communities from East Loma Ridge, Irvine, California - P2 T30 | ecosystem: Environmental > Terrestrial > Plant litter > Unclassified | place: USA: California... | reverse complement strand
CAACATCACTCGTGTGAGTATTGCCTGCATCGTCCATCAGAGCGCCAATGAGCTGATCCTTCAACAGCTAGATAGGCCGGGTAATACTACAGCGCCGACAACGGACACGCCTTGATGCGGAAACCCATGGGAAAACAGGAAAAGTGAGCGCGACACGAGTACTTTGAACGTTCACAGATACTACAGAGATACTCGCTCATTTACCATCGCATCCAGGGGCATGGAAACGCCTCCATACTTACGTCTCCCAACGATCTGAAACCCAGAACACCATCTGAGGCCGCCACCATCTCATAGCATGTCCGCCAGTCGGTTAAGGTACTCGAATACTCGGCCCAAAAGGACTTTCTCGAGCGGCAGTTACCTCTACGGGAAATCTCGTCAATATCGTCAAGCTCAAGCAAACTGGGCAAAGGTACCAGTAAGCCCCACAGCGGGGAGACCTTGCTGCTTGCAGCCAATAGTTACAGGTCCAACGGGACGATCATCCCGAAGCAGCATCTTTCCCTTTCTATGGAGCAGAAAGCGACATGCACATCGGGGATTACGGCGAGGAGGACACTAGCCGATGAAACACAACGGGCTGCGAACAGACCAGAGAATCGCAACGAATGCTTCACTCAGTCAGCCCACCATTCCCAAGAGCTGCATCAACCGCCGCGGGCTCGAGATCAACGTGACGGAAGGCAAGCCAGGCGATTCGAGCAGCAAGAGCGCCGATCAACTACGGCAGATGAAAGTACAGTAATAACGGCGCAGACTTGAATTGACAACTCGCCTTTCTCACCTCACACCGGTGAGAGGCCGTCATTAGATCGAAAGGTGAGAAATTGATTTAACATGTTGTAACTTAGACGATTGATGAAGGTCAGTCACGGGAATACAATGGCGGGTTTTCCCTTGCTAGCACTCGCTGACAACATTCTTACCAAACCCAAAGTCTCGGTGATTTTTGCGCAGCAGCGCTGGCTCGTCGGCTCAGAAGCGTTGCTTGAGCATCTGGGATCTCGCACAACAGAGCGGATTCCTTTCACCGCTAACAGCTTCGAGCAACAAACGAATCTCGCAATATCCAGGTTTGATCAATGGCAACCACACAGCTTAGGAGAGGAATGCGTGCGTGCACAGAGCAGGATGGACACGACCTCGCCATGGACCCGACACAAGACTGCCGAAGGGCCAAGCGACTACAAGGAGGAAGAGATGGACAAGCACACGGAGGCGAATACGGAGGCCGGCGCCTCTTTGCTACACAACCGCGTCTCAATCGCATCCGCAAATGGAGCGCAATCCTCGCGGAAGAAGTTTCGCCACTGTCGCGCGTTAGCCACCCTGCCTCGCGGAAAGGAGAAGTCGACGTCAATAGCAAGCGAAAGCGATCAGGATTGAATGACAAGCAGACCGATCGAATGGTACGCGTACATCATGCGAGCTGGTACCCAGCACGACAAGCCACCAGAAGAAACTCTACCCGTTTCTCGCAACGAGCTAACCACCTAGGTTCAGCACCTCGCTCCAGGGCAGGACCGCTTGTAGCTTGCCAGGAATCAAAGAAAAGAAGAAGCGCTGTACCCTACTTGCCACTGCGCCTTCTTGAATCCCATGTAAACAGGCACGTCAAATAGGCATCAGCTGACTTCACAAAGCATGCCGGTCTGGAATGTAGGCATTACTACACGAGAGAATGACAAAAGAAAGAGTTGGAGAAGAACAAAGCGGCGAAGGTCTGGCGAGATGCGAACACCTGCTTTAGCAACTCGAACGGCACAGAGGACCCCAGGCTCTTCCTTCCGGATGCTATCCTTCATCCGCGGCGACAGCATCGCTTCCCAGTCGTCCGCCAGGACATCGGCAGAGAAGAAAGCCACGAAGACAACATCTTTTGACCGGATCGGAGCGTCAACGTTCACCGTACTAGCCAGACAGAATCTTACCACCTGAGGCGTCCTTTCCCGTCCGCTTTGAAAGCTCCTGTCCGTCGTTGAATCACTTCCTGCTTCGCTCTATCGATCGGAAAGGCAAGAGAAGAATTGAATCACACCGAGTCGCAGCTGAGATGCGCTTTCCGCTCGAACAGTGCTTGGAGAAGAAAGGCTTGCTACTTACAGAACGGCAGCAGAGCGCATTTGAGCGAACCAGCTTGACGGGGATCTGCTTGTCGTCAGCCCAGTCAGACTGGTCGTTGGTACATCCATTGGGAAGTCAGGCAGCCTTTATCAACCACATCTGCATTCTGCATCGCAATCACAATCGACCGGCGTGTTGATACTGCAGGCTACAGATCTGCATACCATAGCTTACAGGTACCGGATTACTTTGCTGGTGAGCAATGCGAGATATGAGACGAGCAACAATTACGGATCTTGAGACGCTATACTCCACGCCGCCTACGCATCCGTGAGTGGCAAGGCTTCTCATAAGTCCGTTTCGCGTAACTCCAGGCAATCAGGCTGTCTCTAGCAAATGGTCCACATTGGACGAAGGACAGGATACGATCGCTGACGACTAAAGACAGGGTTCCCATCCAAAGCAGCCTCGCGGCAGCTCACGATAGTACAAGCGTCACTCATACTATGGAAGCAGACATTGACGGCCTAGCAGCGCGATCCAGCAAGCCACAAAAGAAGAATCCCATCATCAGCACAGTCGACATTTACACGCCTTCCCGTCTCCATAGAGCGACACCACTCAAATACGACGATGATCCGAACCTACCGTCGCCGCGCAAGAACTTTGCGTCTCAATCGACATGCAGAGGATGAAAAAGAAGGACACAACCAGGGCGGCGAGGCAAAGAATTGGGACCACCGCGAGAGCACGACAATGATCTTCCGAAGCATGACTTCAAATCGACGGATCTGCTCTGCTGCAGCAGGCTATTGATCTGTAGTCGGCGGCCGGCCAAAGCGCATTGCTGTGCGATCCCGTAACAGGAGCCATGCTCTCAGGTTAAATGTTTTTTTCGGTGGCGTACAGTAGATACAGGATTCATTCCTGGACGGGCGGGAAGATTGAGCAACTACAGCGATGAACGGAGCTTCATCTTGTATTGTCAAGCGCTAGCCGACCATCAGCTTACTGTGTGAGAGATGGAAGGTCCATAGGGCGCACCAGCTGATCCCAGCAGGGTGATCCCCCTGTGTCCGGTCGACAATGATGAAAGAGGAGGATACAAGCGCCGTGATGAAGGGCAAACGACAGAGTACCAGTACAACAAGCTTTACACATCGCTGTCTGCCAGCAGTGAGCTCGCAAGTTTCCTTGAGCTGAGCCCAGACGACTCGGCTCGCACTGCTCTATCGTGGCCTGCTCCGAGCAGCTTTGGCTGGACTCTTCACAGCGCCACAAGAGATGACTTTTCAGGCCCATCAGGCGAATTACCAGGAGCGCGGTGCGTTGAGAATCACGGAGGTCGGATTTTTGCATACGATGACTACGGTCGTGCTCATCCTCACCGTCCACGGCGTAATCTCCACTGAGTGGTCTAACGATGTCCTGCTGGCCGAATCTGATGGGATTATGGTGTATTATAGAGTGAGAGCACATGAAGCAGAGAACAGCGGTAGCATAGAGTAAATCGAAACAAGATCTCTATCTAAGAATCATTGATTAATCTCATGTTTCCTTTCCCACCCTGTGAGACTTGCAAGTTGTTCCCGGTCAAAATTCACTCGTTTATGCGGCCCTCCCAGTCTCCCATGGAGCTGTCTAGCGGCTGAGACATAAGCCGAACGATTCTCGGACCGCAGAAAACAGGAACGTCTCTCGCTGGAATGAAAAATAAGATCTAATATTGAAATGTCGAGTCAAGAATTGAATCTCATCCTGTGTGATAACCTCCTCATTCGTTCCGCGCTGCTGCCCAGATCGACCGGCCACGACCAGGGATACGACGATGCGAGAACTTCAAAGACACATAGCAAAAATTGATGTAGGGAGAACGAACACAATGAGGGAATCGACTTCAATTAGGAGCTCTAATGTAACAAAACCTACTCTTACACTATCCTAACGAGTAATGGCAGTAGCAATTGTTAGAGGTACCGCCAAAGCAAACCCACATTGATGTACCGCCATCTGTTCAGGCCTCCACGTCAGAGACAAGATATGGAGGCTCAGTTTGGCGGATGGGACATGTGGAAGCACGATGAAGAACACCGAGTCGAACGTGACTCGGAAATGGGATGTAACAACTTTTACTCCTATACTGACCTATGGTGTGGTGGCAGCAGAAGTTGTCAGGGTTTTGCCGAAGCGAAACCACATTGATATACCGCCATCTGCTCAACCCTCAACGAATGGATCTGGGAAAGATGTTGAGGGGGGGAAAGCTGGCGGATCTAAGATGTCAAGTGATGGAGAGTGAGAAAGTCAACTGTGACCTAGATGGCCGATGCTGGGATGTAACAACTTCTGCTCTTATACTTACCTTGGTGTGGTGGCAGCAGAAGTTGTCACGGTTTCGCCGAAGCAAAAGCACATTAATATACCGCCATCTTGTCAACCTCAACATGCACATAGGGGAAAGATGCTAAGGTTTTGATGATGGCGAATGAGAGGAGGGGGGAGGGAAGGGAAGGGAAGAAGGAGAGGGGATAAGAACATGTCACTGCCGTCGCTGCCGCTGCCGTCGTTGATGGAGTGGGTGAGGATACTTACTTGCTGTCATGGTTGATGTCGTTTGATGGATGATGGTGTTGGTGTTGGTGTGAGGTGTGATGGAAGGAGGATGATGTTGTCGATGTGAAGTGAAGTGGGCCGAGGGGCGTGAAGAATGAAGAAGAAGAGCGTCAAGCTGAAAGGAACATGCTTTTGTTGTGTGATGGCTTGGCAGCGGGAGGCGAATCCCGTGTCGGCGGCGGGATAGTGACCTCACTACTGGACCTTACACCTCGGGATAACGATCAGAGGAGGCGGTGGTGAGCTGGCAGGTGCATGATGGGATCGTTGCACCATGAGGCAACTGCCCAGGGTATCTGAGATAGGAAGGCTTGTCATCCTCGTGTAGTAGTCGCTCAAAGATGCTCGTCATTACATTGTCAACCGATCGTTGGAGTCTTTCATGTCGATGCCACTGTAGTTCTTCAGGCAGGCATACCGATATGAGCTCTTTTACCACCCTGAATCGATCGAGAGATGATCGGTTCTAGTTTACCGAGAGAATGTCACATCTTCGCTTCCAGTCCAGGAGAGGAAGACATGTATCGCAAGTGAGCTCAATCGGTATCGATAAACTTGCCTTGCAGGCTACAAGCAGGCACGTGAAGACGCGATTCATTGTCACCGGCATTCAATCGGAAGCAGGTCATTCATGCTGATTCTCTATATACTGTGATCTGGCTTGGCCAGCTGAAGCTGTTACACCCTGACACCGCGATGAGGTGCAGATCAATCGTCAAGGGAGGTTGTTTAACGAGGTTGATACCCGAAAACCTCGGGCGCCATTGTTTTATCGAGGTTCTCCTTCCTCGGCCGTTTTTAGAGTGGTATATTCGTGCGCCACTGTAGCTGCTCAAGCGTTCAGGTCGAGGTGACTCCATTTCTGCTTGAAGTTCTCCATCTTCTGCGCCTTTTCTTTGGCCTCTTCGTCAAGGTGACACTGGCGGCGAGCAGTCTCGGCGGCCTTCTCCTCTGCCAGAGCGCGTTCCCTCTCCTCCAGGGACACCTCCCACTCCATCACCGCTCGAACTCGCTCGTTGAGCTTCTTGTTGATCTCCCAGGGCGAGCTGCAACATGTTAGATGGTAGTTTTGGATAGCAGTGTCATGCGTCGACGGGGTTGTTGGGGGGTTGCTTACAGCGCGGAGTTGTCCATGTTCCAGTGGACGACGGCGGCGTCGACACGTGCCGCGGTGTTGCTGCTGCTGTTGCTGCTGCTGGTGTTGTTGTTGCTGTTGCTGTTGCTGTTGCTGGAGTTGCTGATGGTACCGCGATCCATGACGGCGGTGGCGAGAAGGGCGGCAGTGAAGAGATTCTGTGGTGTTGGTGGTGATGGTGGTGATGGTGGTGCGGTTGTTTTTGATATGAGGTCCTGGTCGCTGGAAGGAAGAAGTAGAGTGAAAGTTGTTGATGAGCTTGGAGCGCGGCTTCACTGAACGCGCTGGCGCCACTACTGCCACCCAATCACGACGCAATCGAGGAATCACCAAACACCAAAACCACTCACGCGACTCTCCAGTTAGCCGTCTAGCTTTTATTGACATCTCGCGACCTATCGACCCTTCTACCATTCAGACGTCAACCAAACCAACAAGATATCATAACGATCCATCTCCAACGCTGGTACATAGGCTCAGCATACAACGATCAATCGATACAGGTCACCACAGTTCTTAATAAAACACGGTCGAGCCCACAACTACCATCCACACCGCAATCATGAAGAAGAATTGCCCCCTTCGAGGAGCGCATGACCCTCCACCACGTCTTCGCCCTCATTGGGTATCTTGCAAAGGACGATGATTGGTGGCATATCTACAAAGACATCCATAACACGACTCGAGGCAAGACTGTGGTTTACGAGGACTGGAGATACGGCGGCCTGGGTGGAAGAGGTGGAATGTTGGAGGACCGTATCAGGGTAGCGGTGGACCAATACACTCAGGAGCAGCGCAATGCATTCGACCAAAGCGGAGCCGCCGTCGACACCGCTGCAACACGCTTGGGCGTCACTCTCCCGAACAACCCAGTGGCACATAACGCCCAGACAGCTACTGCAGCAGACCATCTCGCCAACCCTACTCCTACCGCATCTACAGCGGACGGCGTTCCTGCTGCCACGTCCACGTCAAGTGGAGTCACCGCGGGCGGGAGCAACACCAGCACAATTCAGTGAGGGGAGGCCGCTTCCAAGTCAAAGAAGCGTAAGTCTACTGCCAGTTCGCCTGTAGCCGTACCATCAGCAACCGCGAAGGAGCCCATTCGCGAGCCGTGGAGCACACCGACTGGAGTCAGCACTCGCAAGCGTGCTATGGCTGAGTACAATGGATCTGACAGAGACAACTCTCCGGGCCGTGATGTTGAACAAGGGGACGAGAGTTTGCAACTCGGCGGTGCGCAAGCTCAGACCGTGGATGATGATTCGGATGGTAGTAAAACTGTTGTCGCGAACCGCGGGCCAGTCGACACGGCTCGCTCAGTGAGCGGGGCTAGAGACAAAGATCCAATCACGCAGTCTGACTGTGATGAAGGCGGCAATCAGAAGGGTGCCCAAGACAACGTCCTCAAGGGTCAAAGCAACTGCAGCGGTCCGGACAATGATTGCTCAATACCCAGCGACAGCAAGCTCTCTGGCACTGGCAGATCAAAGGAAGAGGTGAAAGTTAAACAAGCACAGGAGAAAGACAGAGGGGTGCAAGCTGCCAGCCTGGCCAACTACAGAGTGCAGACTGTTGGGGATAAAAGCGACGTTGAAATGGATGGCGACATGAGAGAAGTTCTTGTCGACCCTATAAACTATTACAAGATCAGCTACAACCGATGGTCCCTCAAGGACAGCATCTTCGACGCCATGAGCCATGCACAAGCCACATCTGCTCCGCCCGACGGAGGTCATTCACTCGACGACCTCCCAGGATACACCGCTTGGCGCCAATTCACCTTGGATTACATCCTGCTTGGCGAACACAGTAACCGGTTCCCTGTGGTGGAGGAGCCGTATGCAGATAATGAGGAGCGGCCGATCGAACCAAAAGAGCTCCGGCCTGATCACCGCGCGCTCAATTTTTTTATGCACATGTTCGACGGCTACCACGAATACATCCATCAGACGATGACCAGGGAGGAAACGCCGAATGATAGGCCTGGACAAGTCTTACAAAGCTGTTTCGACACATTGTGCAAGAACTTCGAAGTGGTCGGCGTAGCGCCCAGGTACACGCTTTCGCAGGTTTTCAGCTCGCCTCACAGCCCATTGCCGAACTTTTCTTTGGCCTCGAAAGCCTTTGGGCAAGGACTTCAGATGCTACATCGAAGCCAAGTGAACTTCAGTGGCGTCGGAGCAGCTACTGTGGTCGTCTGTGGCGAACGCAGGATCGATCAAGCTGATCCCACCAAGCGAACCCTGACCGCTCAGGATGTGTCCTTTGTCGATCACGATGATACGGTTTACAAGCGTGGCGGTCGTGTGTATAGCGTGGAGATTCATCACCCGGACGTGGCCATCCTGGGCGAGGAGCGCGGGTTCAACACCGCGTCCATCTCCATGGAAGTCATGCTTTGCGATGCCGCGGCTTGTGTGAAGTGCTCTCCAGGCAGCACCATCGATACCTCCGCAACCTGCGGCATGCCGCGTGTCCACTTCCGCCACCTCGGCCGCCCAGGAAACAGATTCACCCAGAAAGATCCGAATCCATACGGCTTCCAGAACGAGGACACTGGCGACGAGTTCCCAGACTACACTCCCACCTCGCCTGACGATGTCGTATTCTGGGATGGATCGACGCAAAAGGTGACCACTTGTATCGGGCTCGTTGCGAGGTTTGCCAGGAAGCTGCTCGCGCGAGGAATGAGCCGTCGACGATGGACATCTTTCGCGACAGACAACGCCTAGCGGACCTCGATCGGGCGGTAGCGGCGAGAGCTGCGGTCGAGGAGGCGCGGGCAGCGCGTGGTCGGGGCGGTGGTCGTTGTCATGGTCGACGTGTTCGTGGGGGAAGACGCTAGGTCCAAACACGTGAGCGACTCGGGTAAGGAACGCAGTGAGAAGGCATCTGGAGGGCCATCAACGAGCAACGGAGTGGATGGATCGCGACAGATGGAAAGCCTTGTTCGTTGTGTCTTTGTGTTTCTGCCTTTGTTACCAGCGTACGAGAGACTGCTTTTGTTGCTTTATTTTGTACTTGCGATTTGGGGTTGGAAATGGTCTGCATCAAGCGATCCAATGCTGAATAAGGCCCATGTTGTCTTACATTTGTTGGCAGTTAGAGTCAAAGGTGGACAGTATTCTGCATGTCTCGGCTCGATGGTTTCCAGCCTCCAGATGCCACTTCGTCTTTGGGAGACCGGATCCGGTGTGGATAGACGACGGAGAGAACGACAGCGTATATCAATCCCGTCAATCACATCATTATGCTTTGATCACATTCAATATTCATGCCTATGGATCCTCCAAGTCAACGACTGCTACAAATGTCTCACGTTTCCAGAACTGCGGATGTTTGAGGAACAGCTCAGCCAATCCATGTTCTATTCATGCGGTTTACTCGCCAAGTATGATTCAATCACGCAAACATGCATCTTGAGCACTACACCACTCAAAAGCTAACGTAAACTGCGAGACCACCCAGCGAACTATTTTGTGTGCTTTAATCATCGAGTCTATCGTTGCTCGTCAAGATATCGTCCTTGGTATGGGATAACCCTAACCCTGACAACCCCAAACTGATGAGGATGCAGAAGGCAACCTCAACGGCCACGCTCAGGACAGAAACCTGGACACCATTGGCAACGAACGACCTTGTCAAACCCGTTGTCCCATGATCACGACCTCATACCGCCCCCACGGCGTTGACCTCCGAATCAGATCCTCCAGCCGAGCTGTCCTGCCTTTGCCAAAGTTGCATATCAGGACTACCGAAGTGACTTCGGACTCGATCACATCGCGCAAGCATGGAAACGATTCGCCTTGTATCCGCAAAAATGAGACCTTCCATTCACACACAGACAAAGTCAAACGATCGCTTCGGATCAGTCGTAAAGTCCTCTTTCCGCTGCAATGTTGGTTTCGCCCCGGGGACGTCAATCGTTAAAGATTCTGCGACCACTCTTGGACAGTACGAGCGTACCTCATCATGGATCGGATCTTTCAGCGCAAGCTCGTGCCAGATCCGCCTGATGTTGCAGTGATGCGGGCTCGCATGCATGATGAGACGAAAGAGAAAACTTTTCGTAAAGGAGGACTATACAATGTTGAATTTGGAAGCCTGACGTGTTGAAAGTGTTTCTGAGAACGAGCCCTTAAAGCGATGACGGTCTCAGATCATGGAGGAAAAGAGACAAGGCTTGCGCAGCATCTACCAACCTGTGTGCGGAAAGGCAAAGAGTAAGGCACTCTTCGGGGTGTACGTTGAGAACAACAGAAGCTTTTTACTGTATCAGAATCTACGTGTCATATCCATCTCCAGTTCTTGCATGCGATGATACGAGTTTATCTTTCTCTTTCCTCGTGTTCCACCTTTTTCCAGTGTTGCTTCCCTTCCGATATGCGCTGTCTCGAAGGATCTCGCCCGCCCTATTTTTGAACAAATCTGCCCAGTAGAGCCTTCTGACCTCGAGACCAGAACTCTTGCTTGAACGTTGACCCCTGACCATTTATCCAAACGAGTCGTGGCAAGTATCCCGTCTTCATTCTTGAGACCTGTTCGCCTTTGTTCTTATCCGTCTCTTTGTCCCTATCTCTGTCCGCTCCGAACGCTGCCATTTCATTCCTTTGTCTTTGCTGATCCCTCAAGTTGTCGGAATTCGTCGTTCTTGGTGGATGCCTGATCTTACGTCGTTGGACGGCTTCTCGAGCGTTGATGTCGCAAGAGAAGACTTCGTCGTTGACTGTGGCTGTGCTTGCTCGAGGAAACCTCGAGTCTCGTGTATCGCGAAGGCCTCGTAAGGCGCCAGACGATATGGGTTGGCTGCTATCTGGTGGAAGAAGCTTGAAGAAGCCGCGAGCGATACAAGATCTGCTGTTTTCGAGGGACGCTTGGCATTGCATCACAAAGTGGATCAGAAATGAGGGCAACAAACGCCGGCCATCATGCTCGGCTCTAAGCTCAGCCATCGTACGCAAGTAGCTGGCTGAGTTTCATTCACGTAATACAAGGCATCCACTTATCGACCTCAAACGCAGTCGGGAGTCTTTTCCTGCATTGGGGAGCAGGGGAATGAGATGTCTTTGAGTGTGGTCTTGATGAATCCTATGGCCACTTTGCTCGCTCGTGTGTCTCTCTTCCATGTCACTTGCTATCTCTCAACCGGCATGAGTGCAGTTCATTCGCCTCCCACCTTCGCGACCTCGGTCCATCAGCAGTGAGTGGTGTTGCTGTTGGACTCTAAATCCCATCACCCTCACGCAGTTGCAGAAGTCTCCGATAGAACTAGGCAAGGTCAGTATACGCTGAGCTTGAGCGGTTCCAAGTAATTCATACTCACTGGGGTCATGTTGCCGTTGTCGTCATGAGTCCTGTTGACTTTGAATGGCTCGTATGTGCACATCATCACCTCGCCAACGTGGTCGTCTTCGCTCAGGTCAACAATCATGTGCCCTTTGTTCACGCCCTCGTGGAACGCACAATGAGGTCTCGGCGGGCAGCACATGGTGGGCACTCTGATGTGCATATGCGGCGTTGTCGCAACCGGGAGGAACATGAACGGTGTCGTGCAGACTGCATGGCGGCAGTCCTGGACTCATGGTCAGTTCGGGTAGGGCTTTGAGGAGCTTCCAGGATACTACTGCCATCGGACACGTCTCGATCATCTTCGCACACCAGCATAAGCGCTCGATTGGAACGACGACGATGATCTTGAAGCCGGTGATGCCAGGCTTTAGCTCGCATTTGACGTAGTGGTGGTAGAGTGGACGAATTATCTCCATCTCGGCCATGATGGATGTCGTGTGTTGGAGAGGACTGCTTGTCGTACTGTGTAGATGTTGGTGCTGTAGTGTGGGGTGACGCTTGGTAGAAGAAGATTGGAAGCGGAAGGCGAGCAATACAGCTGCACATGTGACAAAAGCTTGGCATTGAATGTCAACGATGATAACGAAGAACAAGTCTTGCGCTTGCTGCCTCTCAGTGGAATAGCCGTCCTAACCATGTATCAAAGCGGCTGGCATCACCATTGAATCGCAACGATGACAATGAAAAACGGGTCTTGAGCATGCTGCCTCTCAGTGGGCTGGCCGTCCTGACCTTTTACCAAAGCAGCTGGTACTACCACATGTGCAAGTGAAGGACGGAGTCACAAATGCAACGGAAATGTACGCCGGCCATATGAACCCAGATTCGACCCGCCATGCAACGTCGACGGTCAGATCTCTTCTCTGCATCTAGACAAGGCGTTCAATGTTCAATCTCACACGCCGTCGGACTCCTTCTCGCGCATGACAAACGCACGAGAAGAGTATGTCCTTTGGCTGTGGTTGTGCTGTGCTCAAGGAAACCTCAAGTCTCGTGAAATCCAACTTCTGCCATGCTGTTTGTGGGTTGATGTTGGATGTCAGAGGACGGAAAGCGAAGAACGATTTCTGTACTTGTACGCGGCAACCAAACGTACGTCATTGTCTTGGGCGGTTGTCGCACCAGCAACGATGCAACACCTCACATCGACAGAAGCAAGTCATGGAAGGAAGAGACATGTGCGCCTATCTTTTTTGTCGATCAACCTGCAAACCACTCTGCCATGAGGTCCACCGAAGTAGACCGGCGTTCAGGTTTGGCACTGGAAAGGCGTTGTTGCTATTTGATCTCAAGCGAAGTCTAGCAGACATCATCTCCTCACGCATGGCGACGACGTAAGAAGAGACTCTTTGACTGTGGTGTGCTCGGAGAAGCTCCGAGTCTCACGATGTTGTGATACACTTACTGAGCCGTAGCCCAGGGGAGCTAGCTGATCGAGGTTGGTGTGCGGAAGTCGGAAACGAGAGCTTGCGAGCCTCAACTTATAAGCGGCGCTTCTCGAAAGCAGCTTGGCGTTCGATCACACCCGAGGGCGGAAACACACATGAAGTCACAATGAAAGAAAATGTACGCCACCGATAGTCTCCATAGTCAAGCAACTCAAAAGCCGCAGCGCTATTGGCCTCCACTACGCTCCACCGCAGTGAAGCACCAGCGTCTGGATCTTGGGACCAGGCGTTACAATGATTGGTCTCACACGTCTTTCGGACATATCACTTCCTCGCGCATCGTGCTCGCGCGACGAGAGTGTTTTTGACTGTGGTTGTGCTTGCTTAGGGAAGCCCTAAGTCTCATGATTCTCAACAGGGCCTCTGATAGAGTTGCTGTTTGATGTTGTTGAGAAGGAGTTCGAAAGAACGAGAGGACTGATAAAGCTACGCTGTGCACGGAAGTCTTGGCAAAATGACGAGGAGGGCGGAATGGGTACGCGTGACGAGGGCAGAGATGGCTGGCATCACCTTTGAACGAATGTCGCTCGAGGAAGACAGTCAACATCCAATAAAGCGTTGCCACTTGCATGCATACCATCTTTGACGGGCGAAGGATTTGATATCACCCCTGAGCAACCCTGGATTTGGCAGGATAGTCGAGGTCTTCATGTGCTCCCGCGATTGCTTACATACCATCCTTCACGAGCGGAGTGAATAGACACGCGTGATTCCCTCGATGCACCACCTCATCATGCAAGTCAAAGTGAAAACAAATGTGCGCCAGTCATGTTGATCAACCGCAAACCACTATACAATGAGGTGTGACCGAAGTCGATACCGGGGAGAGGATTTGGCACTGGAAAGGCGTTGCTGCTATTTGATCTCACAATCCGGTCGCGGACATCTTCTTGCGCGTGTTCACCGCATGAGGAGTGAGTATTTGACCGTGGTATGCCTGGGGAAACTCCAAGTCTTATGATGGGGGTAACAGATTTTACACTATCGGAGTGCTCGTGGGTTACCCGATCTGGTTGAGAGAAGAGATTTGAGAGGGCGAGGAGACTTTTAAAGGTGCGCTGCGGGAGGGAAGCTTGGCGAGAACGGGGATTCTGGCCAATGGACGTGGACTAACGACGTGGAAGTACGCTGAGAGGTGGGAAAATGCATTGATGTAGGTTGTATGTCATTATCGCAGTGATTACTCGAATATCTTCTCCTCTATCTATCGGCCTGTAATCTTCGCCTTCTTCGTCAAGGTGTTGAAATGCCAACTCGGGCAAATCGTTTTCGCTGCCGCTGTTGGAATGGATCTCACATGGAGGGAAGGATAAAGACGCTATTCTGCTAGACACCTGGAGAGATTGGGCTGGCCAAGGACTGCAACCGTACGAAGAAAGAGAAGAGAGAACGGATGAAGATGAGGTCAATGATAAAACGGAGGCGGAGGTACAAAGGAGAGCCGAATTTTCGACGGTCAGGGCTGCCAATTCATGGACGCTACGCTTGGGGGTGATGGCACAAGGAGATACGATGGTCTAATCACTCACATTTTGAGCTGTTTCTGGGAAGGAATCGCAAAGAGTTTCAAGGGGTTAATCGTAGCCTGATGCAGAAGGTCTTCCCAAACTGGGCGAGAAGATGGAGGCGTTTCCTGTATCCCAATCAGAATCGTCAGATGCAGGATGCTGCTTTGCGTGAGGCCGTTGCAAGTAAATCGCAATGGAGGATCTCGCAAAGGCTTGGAGCTATGCGGTCGATGGACGAGACTAATCAAGATATCATTAGTGTCAGTTTTGACGTATTCCACCGGCAGCAGGTCGTGTTCAGCAATTTTAACTTTCAGTATCCTTCAAAATGCAGCCTTTTGCAGTGTCTTGCCGCTTACGTCCGAAATGTCTCAGACACAGAACGATCCTACACCCTGCTCAGTTCATCCAACGTGGTCATGCTTGATGTAGTGAAAGTGTCAAGGCCTGCCCCATGCTCGAAAGGGTCCTCTCTGTTGGTTCTTATTGCCCGAGAAATCCGTATTTCGCCTCCACTTCTCCCTCAAGCTCCTTTCTCGGCACCATGCACACATCGACGCTTACTGCCACTGCTGCCACCGCCTGCCCCATGCCAGACACAGCGGTGGAGCTTCAATCGGACCGCTTGCTACCGCCGCTAGCTACTTGTCACAATCCTGAGGCCTCAATGCTAAAAGGCGGACTGCACCCTGAGTACCCTCCGTAGCACCAGGCACTCCCGTCGTGCCTGCCACCTGACTCCAACAGTCCAAGGGAGGATGCCATTGGACCGCTTTGTAACCACGCTAGTTAGTTGTCGCGATCCTGAGGCCTCAATGCCAAGGTGTCCCTGAGAGGCCTCACGGGCATCAGGCATACCCGTCGTCATTGCCAGGCGTTACCTTCCGGCAGCCGTCGCGTGACTTCTATTGGATCAATTCAGAACCACGCTAGTAGGTCGTCAGCATCCTGAGGCCCCAATGTCACGTTCCGTCGAGAAGCAGGCAGGCAGGGAGGGAGGTAGGTATAAGTATTTGATTTCACTTGCTGCTGTTCTGCTTCTCTTCTTCCTTCTTCATACCTATCTCTACCCAACCCAGTGCAGTGGCTTTAAAATTTGAAGCAGTGAGGACTTTTCCGAGCTTCGAGTTCATTGCTTTACATCGCCAATTTATGCTTGCTTGTCAGTGGTTGTTTCTTCCACACATCCAACTCTTTCCAGCCCGACGTAGCTACTGCACTGTGGTCAATTTTTGGGAAACCGCACGAGACTATCTGCATTCTCCTTTTTTCATCGTATTGTTGCCTCTTGGAGCAATGATGCGGAGAAGAACTTGCTCCGTTTCCTTACAAGTTGTGAGAACCGTGTCAACCTGTTGTTTTCCTCACTACCGCCTGGAGGTCTTGCAGTGAATAGATCGTGAAAGATCATGTTGCGT